>Ga0209426_1000026_pt1 | contig 300965 bp, 268 predicted proteins | sample Deesub1362B_J571_FD_187697 | JGI IMG/M metagenome (GOLD analysis project Ga0209426, IMG submission 187697) | Deep oceanic, basalt-hosted subsurface ecosystem from Juan de Fuca Ridge flank, Pacific Ocean, CORK Borehole 1362B_J2.571 (SPAdes)... ...
TTGCTCGATACTCAGCATTGCGGCGGGCATCGAACCCAGGCCGCCGGCGTTGCACACGGCGATCACCATGGCCGAATTCGTGGCACCGGCCATGGGGCCCTGGATGATCGGCAGCTCGATGCCGAGCAGGTCAAGAATGCGAGTGTCAGGCCATTGGCTCATGGAAGCGGTTCTCCGAACGATGAAACGGGGCAGGGACGGCAGAGCCGGTTTTTTAACAGCAAAACCGGACTCAGGGCCAGCGCGAATTTTCCGCGCACGGACAGCCATGCGCCGTCAGCGTCGATGAAAACCGCCGCCACCGCCACCAAATGAACGGTTCATGACTTGCGAGGAGTTGTGAAAGTTGTTGGTGCGCTGGTTGCCGAAGTTGCGCGCTGCAGATTCACGATTGAGGTTCTGCAGTTGAGCCGTGTTGTTGACCGGTGCCGTGCGGGTCGGGCTGCCCTTGACCATTGATTGCCAACCGTTGTCGGTTTTCTTGTAGACGTTACCGTCGTGCCCGGCATAGACGTTGTCGCCGACCCGTGCAGCGCCGCCGTTGCGGCCCCTGACGCCAGCATATTGCGTGGTCTTGTCGGTGTTGGGGGTGTACACCGCGCCACGGTTGGCGGTGACTTGCGTGCCGTTGCGTGCGTTGCCCGCTGTCACTCGGCCGCCGGCGATGGCGCCACCGTTCGGCCCGACCACCTCACCGCTGCGTCCGGCCGCGTAGTTGCCGTTGTAGGCATTGTGTACGGCACCGCGCTGGCCCGCCGCGGCAATCCCGGTGCGCGAGTTATAGGACGAGCCGACCTGACCGGCCCAGCGATTACCGGTCCAGGCGTTGTAGCCGGCGCCGTAACGGCTGACGGTCGCGCGGTCGCCCCACTGACGATAAATGTTGCCGGTGGTGCCGGCCCAGCCACCGGGCCCCCAGGCCACGGCACCGCCGCGATAGCCGTAAGCGGCGCCGCCCCAGGCCAGCGGCGCTGGATACAGGCGCGGCCCCCAGGCATAACCCCAGCCGTAATTGCCCCACCACGGATAAGCGCCCCATCCCCAACCCATTGCCACGGTGTTGCCGCCCCAGCTCCAGCCGAAGCCGAAACCGAAGGTCCAGCCGGTCCAGGGTGTGTAGCGAATCGCGACGCCGAAACCGTAGGTCACGGGCGGCCCATACCAGACACTGCCGACCCACGGCGTGTACGGATATCCGGTGCCGTAAACCACCACACCCGTGGCCGGATCCAGGTTCGACCCTTGATAGCCCGGGGTGTAGCCAACCACCACCGTGTCACCGCTGGACTCATAGACTTTGACGTAAGTGAGGTAATGCATCGGTGAACTCGGCGGGATGGAATAGATCACCGACGGTACCGAACTGGCGACGACCCACGGTCCGCTGACTGTCGTTGCGGTGAACCAGATGCCGTTCTCCACGGCATACCAGCTGTCGTCGTCGACACGAATGATCGGCGTCGCGCTGTTGACCACATATTGCAGCGACGTGGTGTTGATCGGTTTGAGTTGCGGCTCGCCGTCGAACTGCGGCGCGGTCATTTTCACTGCACTTTTCTTGATCGCCGAGGTTTGCGGGATGGCGGCGGCAATCGCGGCTTCCTTGGCCTGCGGCGTACCGGCGACGGAGGCCTTGACGTTCTCTTTCGGGCTGTCGTCGGGGATGTTGGCGAAGTCGGCAGGCAATTTGTCCGCCGGGGTAAACGTCCACGGCCCGTTCATGTCGGCGGCCCGGAACCAGCGTCCGGAAATCAGCACGTAGCTGTTCTGGTCGCCGATTTCCTTGAAGATGTGTCCGGTGGTGTTGCTCACGTAGAGCAGGCTGGTGCCCTGGATCGGCGACCACTGCGCAGCCCCGTCGGTAACGATCAGCTCGGTGGGGGTGGTGGCGATGAAAATTTTCGGCTGCGGCGGTTTGGCCAGATTTGGCACCTTGTCTTTCGGATCACTCTGCCCGGTCAGCAGATCGACCTGGCGGCTCTGGATCGCCGCCTGTTTGGCCTTCTCCAGATCGGCAGGCGGTGCGGTCAGGCGGGTGTACTCGCCGCTGAGGTTGTCAGCGACCATCCAGCCATCAAACACATGCAAGTAGTGCCTGCCCTCGGCGTCCTTGAGCAATAACGGGCGGGTGTTGATCACCCGCTGCAACCCGGTGCCCTCGACCGCGCGATACGCCGCGTCGCCATCAATATAGACAAGCAGGGCGGGGACGTCGGAACTGATGATCGCCGGCGGGGTATTTTCCAGCGGTGCGCTGTCGGCTTTCTGCTCTGCCGACAGCACACCGACGGCGGCCTCGAGTTGATCGAGGGAAATGGTCTTCTTGCGGCTCTGGGCATCCTTTTGCAGTGCCGCGAGCCAGACATCCGCCTGGCTGGCATCGGCGGGGAAGTCGGCCTTGATGATCTTGTATTGATCCAGTGCGACCCAGCGCGTGGCCTTGTCGACCAGCGTGTGCGCACTGAACTGGACAATGCCGTAAGTGGGTTTGCCGTCGGCGCCGGTGGCTTCGACCGCCGCCCGGGCATTGAGTGTGTAGCCATCCCAGCTGTCGAGTTGCGGCTGGTACACGGTCAGCCTGGCCTTGCCGCTGGTGATCACTTGCGGCCACGTCGGCGCGCCGGGGGCGGCGTCGGCAGCCGCGGGTTTGTCGGCAGTGGCCGGGGCGGCCCACAGGTTGCCGGCGGTCAGCAGGCACAGCATCAGGATTGCAAGCCATGAGCGCGGGTAAGGCATTGTCAGCTCCATCGACAGAGGCCGCTTTCAGCAGGGGGGGCAGCGAAAGCACGACCGTCGAAAAAGCATAGTCGCCCGCTCTGGAATGACTGGACGGATTTGCGAATTGGCGCAAAGTCGGGTGGGGCAATGTGTTGCTTTGTGTTATTTCAAGGCGCGAGGATTTGAATCCACTGAGTGAGAGACAGCCATGTTCAACGGCATTTTGATCGACAAAGACGACAGCGGTTACCGCGCCAGCCTGCAGCAGATCGATGAAGCGCAGTTGCCCGAAGGCGACGTAACGGTGCGGGTGGCGTACAGCACGCTGAACTTCAAGGATGGTCTGGCGATTACCGGCAGCAGCCCGGTGGTACGCCAGTTTCCGATGGTGCCTGGGATCGACTTGGCGGGCACGGTCGAGGTCAGCTCGCATCCTGACTACAAGGTTGGTGATCAGGTGCTGCTCAATGGCTGGGGCGTGGGCGAAAGTCACTGGGGTGGCCTGGCACAGAAGGCGCGGCTCCGTGGCGACTGGCTGATTCCCTTGCCCGAGGCCTTCAGCGCCGCGCAAGCGATGGCCATCGGTACCGCCGGCTACACGGCGATGCTGTGCATTCTGGCGCTGGAGCGCAACGGCGTGACGCCGGATCAGGGCGAAGTGCTGGTGACCGGCGCCAACGGAGGGGTGGGCAGTTTCGCCATCGCCTTGCTCAGCAAACTCGGGTATCGCGTGGTGGCATCCACCGGCCGGGTGTCCGAGCACGAGTACCTGAAGCAACTGGGCGCCAGCGAGATCATCGACCGCGCAACCTTGTCGGAACCGGGCAAACCGCTGGCCAGGGAACGCTGGGCCGGCGTGATCGACTCGGTCGGCAGCCACACCTTGGCCAACGCCTGTGCCAGCACCCGCGCCGAAGGCACGGTGGCGGCCTGCGGTCTGGCCCAGGGTATGGATTTTCCTGCGTCGGTGGCGCCGTTCATTCTGCGCGGTGTGACCCTGGCGGGCATCAACAGCGTGACCCAACCCAAGGCCCGGCGGATCGAGGCCTGGAAACGTCTGGCCAAGGATCTGGACTTCGCCTTGTTGCCTTTGATCAGCCACGAAATCGCCCTGAGCGAAGCCATCGACGCGGCCCCCAAATTGCTCGCCGGACAGCTGCGCGGCAGGGTTGTGGTCGACGTCAATCGCTGACAGAGTAAGCGCCATTGCGGCCCTGTGTGGCCGCACTTCTATGACAGGGAGCGGCATTTTCGATGGATTTGAAACGACAGCAAATCGACGCCTTCACCGTGGCCGGCCTGCGTGTGCGCACGACCAACGCCGCAGAGCACCAGCCCCAGAGCGCAAAGATCGGCCCGATGTGGGGCCGGTTTTTCAGTGAAGAACAGGCCGAGAGTATTCCCGGCAAGATCCCGGGCTCTGCAATTTATGGTGTGTATTCGGCCTATGAATCCGATGCCTCGGGTGCATTCGATGTCACCGCGGGGGTCGCGGTCAATGCACGACCCAAAGGCTATGAGACCGTACAGATCGAAGCCGGCGAATATCTGGTGTTCGAGGCGCAGGGGCCGTTGCCTGACGCGGTCATTGCGACTTGGAGACGGATCTGGACCTTCTTTGAGGAGAACCCTCAGATTCAGCGTCGCTATGCCACCGACTACGAGGCCTATACCGGCCCCGAGTCCGTGGCGGTCTGCATCGGGATTCGCTAAGGCTGGGTTTCGCGATCCAGCAACTGGCGCTTGCGCTCCACACCCCAGCGATACCCCGAGAGATTGCCATCGCTGCGCACCACGCGGTGGCAAGGAATTGCCACGGCCAGACGGTTGGCGCCGCAGGCTTGCGCCACCGCGCGCATGGAAGTCGGCGCGCCGATGTGTTGGGCGATTTCGGCGTAACTGGCGGTGCGACCCACCGGGATTTCGCGCAACGCCTGCCAGACGCGCTCCTGAAACGCGGTGCCGCGCACATCCAGTGGCAAGTCGAGGCCCAGTGCCGGGGCTTCGATGAAGCCCACCACTTTGGCAATCAACTGTTCGAACCCGGCGTCGGCGCCAATCAGGTTGGCCTGACGGAACTGATCCTGCAGATCACACACCAGTTGGTGCGGATCGTCGCCCAACAGGATCGCGCACACCCCGCGTTCGCTTTGCGCCACCAGAATCGCCCCGAGCGAACATTGGCCAACGGCAAAGTGTATGTCGTTATTGCGCCCGGCAGCGCGATAGTCACCGGGCTTCATGCCCAGCAGCTTGTCGGCCGATTCGTAAAAGCGGCTGTTGGAATTGAAGCCGGCGTCGTACAGCGCATCGGTCACCGAACCGCCATTCGCGAGCCGTTCCCGCACCCGGCGCGAGCGATGCGCCGCCGCGTAACCCTTTGGCGTCAGACCGGTAGCGGCCTTGAATACGCGATGAAAATGGAAGGGGCTGAGGCCGGCGGTCGCGGCGAGCTGGTTAAGCGCCGGCGCAGTTTCGCAGGTTTCGATCTGCCGGCAGGCCAGCGCCACCGTCGCGGCATGTTGGGCGGCGACGTCGGTCTGATCCTTGCGAGTGCGTTTGCTCGGACGATAACCCGCCGCCTCGGCTGCTTCGGCGCTGTCGAAAAATTCGACATTTTGCGGCTTGGGCAAACGCGAAAGGCTGCTCGGGCGGCAATAGATGCCGGTGGTTTTTACCGCATAGACAAACTGCCCGTCGGCTCGCGGATCCCGCGCGATCACGGCGGCCCAGCGTGGATCGGTTTCAACATTGATGATCGGCGAAAGCTTTTTCATGACGAGTAGTCCGTTGACCTGTTTGATTCAGGTTAACCAGCAGCAATGTGCGTAGCACTCCGGGCCTTGCGGTCAAACTTTTCAGATCACCCGGCGACCCGGAAGGTCAGATTGATCCGCCGCTCGCCCAGACGCGGATGCCGGCCGGGCTTGATCGGCAGCACACCGTGAAAACGCAGGCGATCGACCCCGCCCCAGACCACCATGTCGCCGTGCAGCAGAGGAATGCGCTGGCTCTTGTCGCTGCGGACAAAACCACCGAACAGGAACTTTGCCGGCAACCCCAAGGACAACGAAACGATCGGCGCCGCGTAGTCATGTTCGTCCTTGTCCTGGTGCAAAGACATCTTGGCGCCGGGGACGTATTGGTTGATCAGGCACGAATCGGCGTGAAATCCGGCAAATCCTGCGCGCAGCGCCGCTCTCTCTGCCAGTTCGAACAACACTTGGGGCATTGCCGGCCACGGCCTGCCGCTCAGCGGATCCACGGTGCTGTAGCGATAACCGCTGCGATCGGTGATCCAGCCCAGCGCTCCGCAGCTGCTGGTGCCCACTGACATGCTGAAACCGCCCGGGGTCATCATGTGACGCAATGGCGCTGCGGCGAGAACGCCCTCCAGCGCCGGCAACAGTTGATCGATCATCGGCAGGGCGAAACCGCGCAAAACCCACGATTGTTCACCGATTTGCTCGGCGCGGGGTTGTTGCTCGGGTTCGTGGTCGGCGAACAGGTCGAAGTGGCTCGGTTGCATGCTGCTCATACTGCGTCGTGGAAGATGATGCCCAGAGTATGCCGGTTTCCGCTGTGCAGGCGACTGACGCCATGACGCATGGTCACCCGATAATCGCCGCGTGTGCCGCTGACCGGGCGCTGGTTGACCGCGAATATAACGGCGTCACCCTTTTGCAGATCCACGACGTGTGGTCGCGACTGCAGGCGTGGACGCTGCTCGGTCAGGACGAACTCTCCACCGGTAAAATCCTGTCCGGGCTCCGACAGAAGAATCGCCACTTGCAGTGGGAAAATTAGATCTCCGTACAGATCCTGATGCAGGCAGTTGTAGTCCTGCGGGCCGTATTGCAACAGCAAGGGTGTCGGCCGCAGTTGGCCGGCAGCGTGACAGCGCTGCACAAACCCGGCATGGGTTGCGGGAAAGCGTACAGGCACATGCATGCGTTCGTACCAGCGGTTGGCCAGCGGCACCAGGCGCGAGTAAAGCGCAGTGCGCAGACGTTCGATGGTTGTCGGCAGGGGATAGCTGAAGTACTTGTATTCCCCGCGACCGAAACCGTGGCGAGCCATGATGACCTGCGAACGAAACGGTTCGGTCTGCGAATACAGGGCGCTCAAGCGCTCACAGGTTTGCGCCGACAGCAGTGAGCGGACGATGGCATAGCCATATTGATCCAGATGCTGTTCGAGGCTCGCCCAATCGAGCGCATCCAGCCGAGACGGGGACATTGACATTCTGACTCCTGAACCCTTTGGTCGAGGCTGTCAGTCTGGGCAAATCCCGGCGGCAGAACACTCTGCCGCTTGCGGTCGAATCCGGGGTGTTGCGTTACAGGGCTTTGCTGACGGCGATATCGCTGATCACATCTTCGGTCTGGCCGTGGATGGCATCCAGTGCAGCCCTGGCTTCTTCCACGGTGCCGTTTTGCAGTTGCGCGAACTCGAAGCGGCGCTCGCCGTTGAGTTTGTATTTGATGACGTATTTGGTCGTTTGGGCCACGGTCATGCTTACCTTGCGTTGGGGCGACTCAGCTCAGTTTGGAGCTGGAGCGGCGGATGATCTTGATCGAGTGGGTCAGGTTCGGTTTGCGCGTGACGCTGATGGCGCGCCGGCTGACGGTGTCGATGGTGATGTTCCAGAAACCGGTGCTCGGCGCGGTGATGCGCGCCGGAAACGTGTCGAAAGCGCCGCCGTGGTAGGTGTGGCGGCCGCCGTTCTTGAACGCACGGAAGTTGGCGTCGTTCATCAAGCGGATGTTGCAGGTTTGCGAGCATTGGATGACGACAATGTCGTCTTCGTTGAGGTGCTCGCGCTGGTGAATGAATTTCATGGGCGCCTCCAGAAGGGCTTTTTCTACTAAATCAAAACGATAGCATGTGCGATTGGCGCAGTTTATCAGCCCGAACGGGTTATTATCCCGCCGTCGAGCGCTGCTTTGACAATTAAAAACGGTTATTCGCGATTCGCTGCGGGTTTAATGGAGTAAGCCTCGGAGAAAAATGGCATTACTGCTGTCCGAGGGTCTTTATGGGAGGTATTTGTATGAAGTGGGGTGTGGTGTGTCTGCCGTTGATGTTGGTCATGGGTGGTTGCGCGAGTGTTTCCGAAATCAATGAAACCTTGCCCACCATGAGCGTGATTTCCGGCAAGAAACCCCATGAGTATGCGCAGTGCCTGGCGGACAAGCTGGCTAACAGTCGCGGCGCACTGCAGATGCAGCCGCACAAGGATGGCGTGCGGGTGATTGTTCCCGGGAAATTTTCCACTGGCGCGGCAGCGGTGTTTGATATCGACGACCGTTCCGGCGGCAGCAGCATCAAGTTGCATGAACGCATGTCCAATGTGCCGATTCGTCCTCGTGACGTGCAAAACGCCGCCAATGCCTGCATTTCCGGCTGATAGAATAGCGGCCATCAGCACCAGTGCCGCCACAGTCATGCTGTGGCGGCATTTTCATTTCTGGAGTCGCGCATGAAGCGAGAGCAAGTACGGGAACGGCATGCAGAGGGCCTTATCTCTGCCACGCATGTGATTCAGAATCCGGCGAACTCGGGTGAGTGGATCGTGTTTTTCAAGAAGAGCGCCGGTCGCAGCTATTTCCTGGTCGACGATAACGACGAAGTCGAATCCTTCGCCCGGCTCGACGATCTGATCGAGATCGTGCGCGGGCTCGGGATCAAGTTCGCTGAGATCCACATGTAGGGTCTATTTGCAGACCACCACCACGCTGCGGTTTTTATAGTTGCCGACATCGACTCCCAGGGTCTTGTCGCTTTCCTTGGGTGCCGGTGTGCCGTCGGTACCGACAATGCGATAACCGGTGCCCGCGCAGGAAGCATCGGCTTTTTCGTAGCAGGTGGCCCAGGAGTTGGCTTCCCCGGAGCAGTCGATACTCAAACCCTGTTCGCCGTTGTTCAAGTAGGTGGTTTGCGAGGTGGCACAGCCACCCAGGGCCAATACCGCGATCAGCGGCAGCATTTTGTTCATGTTCATAAGTGTGTCGTCTTCAGCGAGGGAGGGGCTAAACGCTCTGACAGCGCCGGAGTGAAAAGGTTATAGCGATTGGCCACTTGTTTTCATCGGGTTTGCGAGCGGCCACAAAAAAGCCCTGCGCAAGGGCAGGGCTCGGCGCGTGTCGCAACCGGTCAGTCCTGATCTTTGCCACGGCGTTTGGACGACGCAGGGGTGTCAGTGAACACCGACGCCACATCAGTCGCCAGCTGCTCGCTGTCGAAAGGCCCGGCGATGTGTTCGCCATTGGTCGTGGTCAGGTTCCACTTGCCGTCTTTCTTGTCGATCACATACCCGTTGATGATTTTTACCGCGGCCATCTATCTGTCTCGTTCGCTGGTTCAAAGGCGCCATGATACCGACAAAACCTCACATTGGGGGATGATCAGCGTAGAGTGATGCGGCGCATTTGCGTGTTTGAGCTACTCTGTTTTCGCGGGTCGAAGTTGCCAACGGAACTATCGGCGAGAATATTTCTCTATGTTGGCATCGGTTAGCCAGTGCGGGGCATTGTAAGGTGCACGCCGCCTGATTAGACTGCGCCGAAACTCGTACACACAGCCCTTTCAAGGACTTATATGATCAAGAAATGCTTGTTCCCAGCAGCCGGTTACGGTACTCGCTTCCTGCCAGCGACTAAAGCCATGCCCAAAGAAATGCTGCCGGTGGTAAACAAGCCACTGATCCAGTACGGCGTTGAAGAAGCTCTGGACGCTGGCCTGACTGAAATCTCGATCGTGACCGGTCGTGGCAAGCGCGCTCTGGAAGACCACTTCGACATCAGCTATGAGCTGGAAAACCAGATCAAGGGCACCGACAAGGAAAAATACCTGGTCGGCATCCGCAAGCTGCTCGACGAGTGCTCGTTCTCCTACACCCGTCAGACCGAAATGAAAGGTCTGGGCCATGCGATCCTCACCGGTCGCCCGCTGATCGGCGATGAACCCTTCGCCGTGGTACTGGCGGACGACCTGTGCGTCAACCTCGAAGGCGACGGCGTACTGACCCAGATGGTCAAGCTGTACAAGCAGTTCCGCTGCTCGATCATCGCCATCCAGGAAGTCGACCCGCAGGAAACCAGCAAGTACGGCGTGATCGCCGGCGAGATGATCCGCGACGACATCTACCGCGTACACAGCATGGTCGAGAAGCCAAAGCCGGAAGACGCACCGTCGAACCTGGCGATCATTGGTCGTTACATCCTGACGCCGGACATCTTCGACCTGATCGAGCAGACCGAGCCAGGCAAGGGCGGTGAAATCCAGATCACCGACGCCCTGATGAAGCAGGCCCAGAACGGCTGCGTCATGGCCTACAAGTTCAAGGGCAAGCGTTTTGACTGCGGTGGCGCCGAAGGCTACATCGAAGCGACCAACTTCTGCTTCGAGAACTTCTACAAGACCGGCAAGGCTTACTGATAACGCCGGATCTGCAACGCGAAGGGTGTGAAAGCACCCAGGCGAATGCACCCACAAACGCCCCGACCTGTTCGGGGCGTTTGCTTTTGTGCTGGAAAAAACCTTGGGCCTGGCGGCGCGATTGGCTGAAGCCTTCTGAGCGTGCTGGCTGCTTTTTAACGGGGGAGGGTGCGGGCATGCTTGCTCGCTGCCCCGATTCCCTTCAGGCGGCACTGCAGGGCCGCGCAAACGGGCAACCCGTCCGCCCAGAACGAAAAAAGCTCCGTATCTTGCGATACGGAGCTTTTTCTTTATGCGTTACTCCGATTGCGATCTCTCGAAACCGGCGCCTTCCAGGCGGTTACTGCTGCACGACATTCGCTGCGGTGGGATCGACCTTCTTCGGCTTCATCAGGCTGAAGTCGATCAGGGCGCGCTGCTCGCGTTCGTACGGGTTGCCGATCATCAGCGGACGCGGTTTGAAGCTGTCGCTGACCAGGCTCTTGCTGCGGTCCAGTTCATCGAAACTCAAACCGGCCATGTCTGCCCAAGTGTGGATCAGATGCGAGCTGCTGTACGGCCGGCTCAGGTCGGCGGCAAAGTTCCAGTCATGGTTCTCGCGCCATTTCGGCGATGCCCAGGCCATGAACGGGATGGTGTACATCGGTGCCGTCGGTTTGTTCTCGTTACGGCCGAGGGTGTTGTGGCCGACCGAGTCAAACACATCTTCACCGTGGTCGGAGAGGTACAGCAGGAAACCATTCGGATCGGACTTGGCGTAGTCCTTGATCAGGCTCGATACCACGAAATCGTTATACAACACGGCGTTGTCGTAGCTGTTGTAGGTCGGCACCTGATCGTCACGCACGCCGGCTGGCACGCCGGCACGGTCCTGGAACTTGTCGAAGGTCGGCGGATAGCGGTACTGATAGCTCATGTGCGTGCCGAGCAGATGCACGACGATCAACTTGCGCTGCGCCGGGTCACTCAGGGCCTTGTTGAACGGCTCAATCACGTCACCGTCGTACTGCGCGGCGTTCTGGTTGCGGTTGTTGTTCAGGTACACCTGCTCGTCGGCCTGTTCGGAGAAGGTCGTGAGCATGGTGTTGCGCTTGGTCATGGTCTGCTGGTTGGTGATCCAGAAGGTCTTGTAGCCGGCCTGTTTCATCATGCTGACCAGTGACGGCGTGGACAGGTACAAGTCCGGATTTTCTTCGTCGGCGAAGGTCAGCACCTGCTGCAACGCCTCAATGGTATACGGGCGCGGGGTGATGACGTTGTCGAACACCGCGAGCTGATCCTTGAGTTTGTCCAGTTCCGGCGTGGTCTCGCGGCCATAGCCATACAGGCTCATACGCTGGCGGTTGGTCGATTCGCCGATCACCAGCACCAGCGTCGACGGTTTATCCGCGTCGGCAGCCTTGAGGTTATGCAGCGGCGGGACCTTGCTTGCACTGTGCAGCATGTCCTGCATGCCGGCCAGAGTGTCGAGGTATCGGTGGTAAGCCACGGCCATTTGCCAAGGCACCGCCGGCTCGATGCGGTCTTCGAACTTCTCGAAGCCGCCGGCGAAACTGCCGGTGCGCTGGGTCTGCTTGATCAGCGGATAGCCGACCACGGCAATCAGGATTGCCAGCGCCGCAACGTAGGCGCGGCCACGGGGCATGTACACCGGGCGCAGGCGTGTCCAGAGAAAGTAGGCGAAAGCGGTATGCGCGAGGAACGCCGGGATCATCCACCAGGCAAAGTACTGGGTCATGTACTCGCCGGCTTCCGACACGTTCGACTCGAACATGATGAAGATGACGCTTTGCGAGAACTCCTGCTGATAGATGAAGAAGTAGCCCAGGCTGGCCATGGAACAGGCCCACAGGACGATACCGATCAGCGCAGCCAGCAGTTTGGTGCGTTTGGGAAACGCCAGCATCGGGGCGAGCCACAGCGCACTCATCACGAAGGCCTGACGGAAACCGCTGAAACCGGAGGTGCCGGTCAGTTGGATCAACAGTTGGGTGATGCCCGAGAAGTACCAGAAAAAAGCAAAGAGCCAGAGAACCCCGGCCCAATCGAAACCTGTCGCAGTCGTTTTGCTGCGTTTGAACAATGCCATTCAGCACTCCAGCTCATCGTCACTAACCACCGCCGGAACACTACAGCAAACCGACGAACGGAAGCCGCGCGCAAACGCACGGCCAGATGGGGCGCGAGTATCACGAACGTAATGTGAAAACTTCGTTAGTTGCTGATTGCTGGCGGGAGCGGATCATGACGGGAACGACAGGCGCCGTTCCCGATGCTGGCGGGGCAGGTCAGGCGTGCGGTTGACGCTGGACAACCGGCAGAGGTTTGGGCTGAGCGCCCTGGGTCAGCGAGCGCAATTGCGCCAGCTCCTGCTTCAACTGGTCGCGCTCGTCCTTCAACTGGCGCAATTCATCGCGACGGATCGTGACATACAGGGTTTGTGGCGGCATTGCTGTGTGTACTGTGCCCATTGCTCACCTCGCAAATGGCGTGTCTCAACTGCAGATTGTCCCGGTGCCGGGCTACAGATCTGCTATCGGCGCCAATTTTGATTTCTTTTGCCCGTGAATGGAACTTTTTTATTTTTCATGGTCGGTGTGTCTTCGGCAGGATTCGGGGCGTTATCAGTCTGGATCGGGCACAATGCCCGGAAACTTCGGCCCGACGCTCTGGACTAACCTCCATTAGTCGCGTTGGGCTATAACCAATGACACACTTTTATTTGTAGTAAGGAGCATCAGCACATGCAACTCGGGATTATTGGACTGGGCCGCATGGGCGGCAATATTGCGCGGCGTCTGATGCTCAACGGTCACACCACCGTTGTTTACGACCGCAATACCGCCTTTGTCGACACCCTGGCCGCCGAGGGCGCCACGGGCGTTGCCGATCTGCCTGCGCTGGTCGCCGGCCTGGCCAAGCCACGTGCCGTGTGGGTCATGCTGCCGGCCGGTGCGCCGACCGAAGACACCATCAACACCCTGAGCGATTTGCTGGAAGCCGGCGACACCATCATCGATGGCGGCAACACCAACTATAAGGATGATATTCGCCGGGCCAAGACCCTCGCCGAAAAAGGTCTGCACTACATCGACGTTGGCACTTCCGGCGGCGTCTGGGGCCTGGAGCGCGGTTACTGCATGATGATCGGCGGCGATGCCGAGGCCGTGAACCGTCTCGACCCGCTTTTCGCCGCTCTGGCGCCGGGCATGGGCGAGATTCCGCGTACAAAGGATCGCAAGTCCGAGGATCACCGCGCCGAACACGGCTACATCCACGCCGGTCCCGCCGGTGCCGGGCATTTCGTGAAGATGATTCACAACGGCATCGAGTACGGCATGATGGCTGCCTTCGCCGAGGGCTTCGACATCCTCAAGACCAAATCCAGCGAGCGCCTGCCAGAAGATCAGCGTTTCGACCTGAACGTGGCCGACATCGCTGAAGTCTGGCGTCGTGGCAGCGTCGTATCCTCTTGGCTGCTCGACCTGACCGCCGACGCGCTGGCCAGCGATCCGAAGCTCGACGGATTCTCCGGTTCGGTGGCGGACAGCGGCGAAGGTCAATGGACCATCGAAGCGGCCATGGAGCAAGCGGTGCCGGTTCCGGTGCTGTCGAACTCGCTGTTCTCGCGCTACCGCTCGCGTGGCCAGGGCACCTTTGGCGACAAGATCCTCTCGGCCCAGCGCTTCGGCTTCGGCGGCCACGTGGAGACACCGAAGAAATGACCCATACGATCCGCAGAAAATCCAAGGCAGAACCCGCACCACCGACCACGCTGTTTTTGTTCGGTGCCCACGGCGACCTGGTCAAGCGCTTGCTGATGCCGGCGCTGTATAACCTCAGTCGCGACGGCTTGCTTGACGAGAATCTGCGGATCGTCGGCGTTGACCACAACGCCATTACCGATGAGGCCTTCGCGCAAAAACTCGAAGACTTCATCCGTACCGAAGTGGCGGCGAAGGTCGGCAAGGGCGATCAGATGCTTGATCCGGCCTTGTGGGCCAAGCTCGCCAAAGGTATCAGCTACGTCCAGGGCGATTTCCTGGACGACAGCACCTATTCCGCGCTGGCGGCAAAAATCGCCGACAGCGGCACGGGCAACGCGGTGTTCTACCTGGCCACCGCGCCACGTTTTTTCAGTGAAGTGGTACGCCGTCTCGGCGCCGCCAAACTGCTCGAAGAAACCCCCGAAGCGTTCAGAAGGGTGGTGATCGAGAAACCGTTCGGTTCCGACCTGCACACTGCCGAAGCCTTGAACGCCTGCCTGCTCAAGGTCATGTCCGAGAAACAGATCTATCGGATCGACCATTATCTGGGCAAGGAAACCGTGCAGAACATTCTGGTCAGCCGGTTCTCCAACAGCTTGTTCGAAGCGTTCTGGAACAACCATTACATCGACCACGTGCAAATCACCGCCGCGGAAACCGTCGGCGTTGAAACCCGTGGCAGTTTTTACGAACACACCGGTGCGCTGCGCGACATGGTGCCCAATCATCTGTTCCAGTTGCTGGCGATGGTCGCCATGGAGCCGCCGGCTGCGTTTGGCGCTGACGCCGTGCGCGGTGAAAAGGCCAAAGTGGTCGGCGCGATCCGCCCGTGGAGCGTCGAAGAGGCGCGGGCCAATTCGGTACGCGGTCAGTACAGCGCCGGCGAAGTCGATGGCAAAGCGTTGAATGGCTATCGCCAGGAAGCCAACGTGTCGCCTGACAGCAACACCGAAACCTATGTCGCGTTGAAAGTCATGATCGACAACTGGCGCTGGGTTGGCGTGCCGTTCTACCTGCGCACCGGCAAACGCATGAGCGTGCGCGACACCGAAATCGTCATCTGCTTCAAACCGGCGCCGTATGCGCAGTTCCGCGACACCGAAGTCGATGAACTGCAGCCGACTTATCTGCGTATCCAGATCCAGCCCAACGAAGGCATGTGGTTCGACCTGCTGGCCAAACGGCCGGGGCCGGCGTTGAACATGGCCAACATCGAGCTGGGGTTCGCGTACAAGGATTTCTTCGAAATGCAGCCATCCACCGGTTACGAAACGCTGATCTACGACTGCCTGACCGGCGACCAGACGCTGTTCCAGCGCGCCGACAACATCGAGAACGGCTGGCGCGCAGTGCAACCGTTCCTTGATGCCTGGCAGCAGGACGCGAGCGTGCAGACATACGCCGCCGGGGAAGACGGTCCACAAGCTGCCAACGATCTGCTGACTCGCGATGGTCGCGTCTGGCATGGCCTGGGATGAGGGAGTCGATCCGTTTTTTATTGAGTGACATGGACGGCACGCTGTTGCTGCCCGATCACAGCCTGAGTCAGCGCACCATTGATGCAGTGCGCTCGCTGCGCGAGGCGGGTGTGTTGTTCAGCCTGGCCACCGGACGCCCACCCAAGGCCATGTTGCAGCAGATCGAAGCCTTGGGGGTCGACCTGCCGACCGCCGCCTTCAATGGCGGCACCATCGTCAATCCGGACGGCAGCGTGCTGGTGGCGCATTACTTGCCGGTGCCGACGGCGTTGATTGCTTTGGCGTTGTTCGCCGACCAGCCGGAAGTGGAAATCTGGGTGTTCAGCGGTGGCGACTGGCTGCTCAAGGATCCACACGGGCCGATGGTGCCGCGCGAACAGCACGGCCTCGGTTATCCGCCGGTGGTGGTCGAGAGTTTCGAGCCGTATCTGGAGCGCATCGACAAGATCGTCGCGACCAGCAACAACACGGATTTGCTGATTGAACTTGAGGCGCGCCTGCTGCCCAAGGTCAACGGCATGGCTCAGGTCTCGCGTTCACAACCGGTTTATCTGGATGTGACGGCGCTGGAGGCCAACAAGGGCACCGCGTTGTCGACGATTGCTGAGCATCTGGGCATCGCGCTGGAGCAGACGGCGGCGATTGGCGATGGCGGTAACGACCCGGCGATGTTCCATTGCGCGGGATTGTCGATAGCCATGGGGCAGGCGGAAGAGGCAGTGAAGCGTCAGGCTGATGTGGTGACTGCGCCAAACACCCAAGATGGCGTAGCCCTGGCGATCGAGAAGTACATCCTCAAGTAACATTTGTAGGAGCTGCCGCAGGCTGCGATCTTTTGATCTTGTTTTTTATGCAGCAAGATCGACAGATCGCAGCCTTCGGCAGCTCCTGCATGAGGTAGTTGTCAGAGCCAGTAGCTGACGGCGTACCAGCCCAGCAAGCCCATCACCACGGTGTATGGCAATGCCATCCACACCATCCGCCCGTACGACAGGCGTACCAGCGGGGCAATCGCCGAGGTCAGCAGGAACAGGAACGCAGCCTGACCGTTTGGCGTCGCCACGCTCGGCAGGTTGGTGCCGGTGTTGATCGCGATGGCCAGCGTCTCGAAATGCTCGCGGCTCATGTGCCCGGACAGGAAAGCCTGTTTCACTTCGGTGATGTAGATCGTGGCGACGAACACGTTATCGCTGATCGCCGAGAGCAGACCGTTGGCAATGAACAGCATGCCCGGCTGTTGCTCCGCCGGCAGTGCCAGCACCCATTGGATCAACGGGGCAAACAGCTGTTGATCATGAATCACTGCCACCACGGCAAAAAACACCACCAGCAACGCGGTGAACGGCATGGCGTCCTTGAATGCGTTGCCCAGACGGTGTTCGTCGGTGATGCCGGTAAACGCGGTGATCAACACGATCACCATCAGGCCGATCAAGCCAACCTCGGCAACGTGAAACGCCAGGCAGCCAATCAGAATCAACGCAGCAGTGCCTTGCACCAGCAGCGCGGCACGCTGACGTGGAGTGCGGTCGGCGTCATCTTCGGCGGCGTAATTGGCCAGCACGGCGCGGACGTTGTCCGGCAGCAGGGTGCCATAGCCAAACCAGCGCAGTTTTTCCAGCAGTACGCAGGTCGCCAGCCCAGCCACCAGCACCGGCATTGAGACCGGCGCGACTTTCTGGAAAAACGCCGCGAAGTGCCAACCCATCTCATGGCCGATCAACAGGTTCTGCGGTTCGCCCACCAAGGTGCAGACGCCGCCGAGTGCGGTGCCCACAGCGCCATGCATCAGCAGGCTGCGCAGAAACGCCCGAAACTGTTCCAGGTCGTCATGGTGCAGCACCGGCAAGTGTCGGTCGTCGCTGAACTCGCTTTCCTGACGCGGATCGTTGCCCGAGGCCACACGGTGGTAAACCGAATAGAAGCCGACGGCGGCGCTGATGATCACCGCCGTCACGCTCAGGGCATCGAGAAACGCCGACAGAAACGCCGAGAGGAAGCAGAACATCAGCGCCAGAATCGCCTTGGAGCGTACGCCCAGCAGCAGCCGCGAGAACAGAAACAGCAGCAGATCCTTCATGAAGTAAATGCCGGCGACCATGAACATCAGCAGCAGGATCACCGGGAAGTTGTGCACCAACTCATCGTATAGCGCCTGCGGCGTGGTCATCTTCAGCAGCAGGGCTTCAATCAACAACAAGCCGCCGGGCATCAACGGATAGCACTTGAGGGCCATGGCCAGTGTGAAAATGAATTCGATCACCAGCAGCCAGCCAGCGGCGACCGGGCCGACGGTAAATAGCACCACGGCATTGAGGATCAGGAAGCCGACGATGCTCGCCTTGTACCAGCGGGGCGAGTGCCCGAGGAAATTATGCGCGAAGGCCTGGGCCAGTGAACCGGACATCGGTTGCTCCTTGTATTAAGAAGCGCGCAAAGTGCCGCAAGTGACTGGCAAGTTCAAGTCTCGGGGGATTATTGATTCAGATAGCGGGCAATCATGGCCCGGTAGTTGCCGTCCAGAGAATAGCCGCCGACCAGAATGTGTCCATCGGCCTGCACCGCCAGTGAGTTGGCGATATCCAGGCTGCGTCCCAGTCGCGTGCGCAACCAGCCGTGGCCGTTACCGAACTCGCGGTCTATTTGGCCGTCGGGCAGGTAGCGCGCGACGATGAAATCGGCCTCGATACCGCCAATCGTCGCGCCCACCGCAATGATGCGGCCATCGGTCATGCACTGCGCCGCGCTCCACTGGCAGCCACTGGGGCCGATCTCCAGCAGATGCGGGTGGCCGGCATGGTTGCGCAACTCCGGGCGACCGTTGGGGTGCAGGCTCAGCGCCATGCAGCGGATCGGGTCGCGGCTGCTGCCAAAGCAATGCAGATGCTCCATCGAATGCAGCACCTGACTGACCATCGCGCTTTGTCCGTGGGCCTTGAAGGCGAGGAAACCGTCCACCGCAAAGCGCTCATCCAGACGTCCGTCGGGCAGATAACGTGCCACCAGACCTTCCTGAGGAAAGTCGATGGCGCCGGCAACGATGATGCGCCCATCCTCTTGCAGCAGCAGGCAGTTGAGCCAGGTGTTGAGCAGCAGGTGACGGATCATCACGAAACCACGGCCATTGAAGCCGGGATCGAGGGTGCCGTCTGGAGTCAGACGAATCAGCATGCCGGCATGGTCGGCCAATTCGAAGTGGTGATTGGCAATCAGCAGAATGTGCCCGTCGTCCTGCACCGCGAAGTCGCATGCTTCGGCCCCCGGCACACCGGGCGGAAGCCAGCTATCCCGAGAGCCGACGGACAGGTCACCCGGCAGGCGCACGACTTGTCGACCATTGTCACCAAACGATGGGTCAGGCAAGCCGTCAGCCGTGAATCGGGCGCAGGCGGGCAGGGTACGGTGAGCGTTCTCATAATGCAGGCCGGCCAGCAGAATGCGTCCGTCTGGCAACACTTGCACCTTGGCACCCATGGCTTCGAATCCGGGGGCGAATTCGCCGATCACGCTGCCTTGAGCGCCGAAGCCGAGATCGGCAGAACCGTCGGGAAGCATTCGCGCCAACCCGAAACGGCTGCCTGCGGCAGTGCCAATCTTGGCAGCCACCAACACCCGGCCTTGTGGATCAAGGGCCAGGCCTTGAGTCATGCTCGACACGCTGCCGGCGAAATACACTTGGGCAATGCCGGAGTGGGCAAAATCTCTGTCGAGTTGCCCGGCGTGAGTCTTTGACGGCGGGAGCGCAACGGCGTTCTCGGGGGACATGCATGCTTCTCCTTGCAAGTTGACCAGGCCCGGATCGGGCGGGTAACTGCATGAGCGAAACATTCAATCCCTGAATACGCCGAAGTACAACTGACATAACTAACAGGTGGAGGGTCGCACTGTGCCAGAACAGTGTCTTTTTGAACCAAATGAAAGCCTGCCAAGCAGTGTCGCCTGACGCTTTAAAGAAAGTTATACAAACGTACTGGAGATAAACAGCAACAGATAAATAAAAAGAGCAGGGCGGACGACTGGAAGTCGTCCGCATTACCTTCTGATCAGTGCGGCATCGACCACGATTGCAACAGGTAACCTTCTTCGCTCAGTTCGGCGCGTGCCTGCTGCAGCAGTTGTTCCAGTTGCGCCGGGTCGGAGTAAGCGCTGCTTGGAATCTGCTTGCGGCCGATATGCGAGTTGGTACGGTCGATGACGGTCAGGTTCAGTTCGCCGTTGCCGTCTTGTGGGGCCCAGGCCACGCACTGGAAAGGTTTAAATGCATGGTTGGCAATCAAAAGAGCTTCGTTGATACGGAGCGGGGCGGTCATGGGGTCTTCTCTCTGTCGTGCCCAATCAAGTGATGTGCCGTCGGTTGGGCTTACCGTTCGGCTGGTTACTTGTACTGATGCACGCAACCCCGAAGCAGGTCACACACGAAACGGAGAAATTTCAACTTTATTGCTTATGCTCAGGATTTCGACAGTTTTTGAAAGCCTGGCGAAAGAGCGCAACTCGATAGCTAACTAATAACCCGGCTTCTTATAACTCTTTAGCTTGTACGCCTATAAGCAATCGATACAAGCCCCTGTCAATTTCTTGCTAATGTTACAGTCGGGTCTGCCAAATGACTGTTTTTACAATAATTTCCTCAAATTTGGCGCCAAGGAACAGTCATGATCGAAGCGCCAGCGTTACGACGTTTATTGGTAGTCGACCCCTGTGACGATTGTCACCGCCTGTTACCCGGATTGCGCGCGGTGGGCTGGGATGTCGACAGCTGTACCCTGGAAAATGCCGCCGATCGGCCATGCGACGTCGGCCTGCTCAGATTGCAACCCTTTCACCTCGAGCGCCCGGAAGCCGTCAAGGAACTGATCAGCCGCAGCGGCACCGAGTGGATCGCGGTGCTGAATCAGGAGGTCCTGCGGTTGCAGAACGTTGGCGACTTCGTCTGCGAATGGTTTTTCGATTTCCATACATTGCCGTTCGATGTCTCGCGGGTCCAGGTGACCCTTGGGCGTGCGTTCGGCATGGCGCGTTTGCGTGGACAAGGCACGATTCACGTCGATCAGCCGGAACACGAGTTGCTCGGCGACAGCAAGCCGATCCGCGAGCTGCGAAAACTGTTGAGCAAACTGGCGCCGACCGAGTCCCCGGTATTGATCCGCGGTGAAAGCGGTACCGGCAAAGAACTGGTCGCGCGCACGCTGCACCGCCAGTCCCAGCGCCACAGCAAGCCGTTTGTGGCGATCAATTGCGGGGCGATTCCCGAACACTTGATTCAGTCCGAACTGTTTGGCCACGAAAAAGGTGCCTTTACCGGTGCCCATCAGCGCAAGGTCGGGCGCATCGAAGCGGCCAACGGTGGCACGCTGTTTCTCGATGAAATCGGCGATTTGCCGCTGGAATTGCAGGCCAATCTGCTGCGTTTCCTGCAGGAGAAACACATTGAGCGTGTCGGTGGCAGCCAGCCGATTCCGGTGGATGTGCGCGTCCTCGCGGCCACCCACGTCGACCTGGAAGCCGCCATCGAGAAAAAACGCTTTCGCGAAGACCTGTATTACCGCCTCAATGTGCTGCAAGTGGTAACCGCGCCATTACGCGAGCGACACGGTGATCTGTCGATGCTGGCCAACCACTTTTCTCATTTCTACAGCCATGAAACCGGCCGCCGTCCACGCAGCTTCAGCGAGGATGCGTTGATCGCCATGGGCAAGCACGACTGGCCGGGTAATGTGCGCGAGTTGGCCAACCGCGTGCGACGGGGGCTGGTGCTGGCGGAGGGGCGGCAAATTGAAGCCCGGGATCTGGGGTTGATCAGTCAGCACTCAGTCTCCACGCCGATGGGCACGCTTGAAGACTACAAGACCCGGGCCGAACGCCAAGCCTTGTGCGATGTATTGAACCGGCACAGCGACAACCTCAGCGTCGCAGCGAAAGTGCTTGGGGTCTCCCGGCCAACGTTTTATCGCCTGCTGCACAAACATCAGATTCGCTAGAAACCAAAGCTCAAAAGATCGCAGCCTGCGACGACTCCTACAGTTGTAATCCCTGTAGGAGCTGCCGCAGGCTGCGATCTTTCGCTTTAGAAGTAGTACGGGAATTTCAGGCTGAAGGAGAAGTCCGGGGCATCCGGGGTCATGCCGATCGACAGGTTGGGTACGATGGTGAGGTTATCCGTGGCGGCAATGGTCATGCCGACGTTGAAGTAACCCGCGTTGGCGTCACTGGACACCACCGATTGCCAATCCCCGCCATCGGGTTTGAGTTTGCTGCGGCGTTGCACCAGATCAGACATCGAAAACGACATACTCATCTTTTCGTTGAGTGCAAACGCGATACCGGCGCCGATCTGGAAGCTGTCGCCAATGCTGACCTTGCCTGGCGTTTTCTGATTGACGGTGGCACTGATGTCGTCAAACGACTCCTCCAGGTTGTGGGTGTAGGACAGGCTGCCGAACAACACCGCCGGGTCGAACGTCTTGACCAGCGAAACCCCGGGAGTGATCGACCAGACGCCGTTACCGGTGGGCAAGGTATCAGGCACGAACAGGTTGGAGTTGGCATCGGTCTGGCGCAATTTGATCCCGAACGGATCCTTGCCCGTTGGCGCCTTGACTCGCAGGGTGACCACGGCGTCCGGGGTGTTGACCGACTCGTCGAGGAACTTGTAGGCGATACCGAAGTTGACGTCGCCGATGGTTGGATCACGCGAAACATCCTGTTCCGTCGTGACGTTCGATGCACCACCGTTGCCGCCGCCGGACTGGTAGGTCGACTCGCGGTAGACCACCGGTACGTTGACGTCGAACTGCCAGCGGTTGTCGAAGTTGTAGCGGCCGGTCAGGTCCAGCGTCCAGGTGTCAGCCTTGATCCGGTCGAGGTTGATGTTGCCGAGAAAGATCGAGTCCAGTGCGAGGAAGCCGTTGAGGATCAGCTGCCGGGTGTCGTAACGCGAGTAGGTCACACCGGTTTCAAAGCTGAATTTGCCGCCGCCGAAGAAGCCGCTGGCCTCGTCGTAGAGGTTGGACACACTCTGTGCCGGTTGCGAATCGTCGGCCAGCGACTGGCCATAAGAAGCCCCGCTGCCCCCCGCTGCGCCCCCCGACGCTGCTGCCGCCCCAGTCCCGGGCGCGCCGGTGCTGGTGGCCACTCTTGGATTGCCTTTCATGTCAGACGGCGACTTGGCCAGCCGTTTGGGTTGCGGCGCTGCCGGTTGATCCTCGACCTGACGGACCCGTTGTTCGAGCACCGCCAGGGCCTTTTGTTGTACTTCGTATCGTTGCTTCAGCTCCAGAAGTTCCTGTTTCAGGGTCTCCACATCTGCGTCGGGTGCTGCTTGCAGCATCGCCGCAGGTAGAAGAGTACTCAAACATACAGCGGCACGCAGTGATACTGATCGATACATGAATAAGCCGTCCCTTTAAGCCCAATGATCGAGACTCAGCGTAGTTCAATATCCGATATTGCGTAGTGCCCTGAGTTGAGTCAGGTTGCAGTCCAGTGCGCCGGGGCTGATGCCGTTATTGTTAAGTACAACATTGAGTTGGGTCATGTTGTTGACCACGTTGGCGCTGCCCAGCAGGCGCGTGTTCTGCAGCAGGCCGCCCTGGGCGATCTGTTGCAGGGCGGTGCCCTGATTTCCCGAGGCCTGGATCGCCATTTGCACGCCACTGCTGCTGGCCGAAACGGCGACGTTGCCAGCGGCATTGCTGGCACCGATGGTTTGCCCGGCAATCAGGGCCTGACCTTGTGCGGGGGCCAGTGGAGGAGGGGTGTTGGCCTCTTTTACGTTGATCGCCACATTGTTGTTGGCGGTGTTGCCGTCGCCGGCGGCGCGTACGCTCTGGGTCACGCCCTGGCTGTTGTTGAGTGCCGCACCACCAATGACATTGCCAGTACCCGGCGTCGGGGTGCTGCCGTTGCCCTGTTCCTTGATGGTCGAGACATAAAATTCCGGTTTGATCGTGGCGGCCTGGATTTGCATCGACGTCGCAGCGCCGATCAGATCACCGCTGGCGTTGCGCCAGGTACTGCTCATGACAATGCCGAAGCTGATGATCCGCCCCGGCATGACGTAACGACCCCGAAGCTGTGACAGCTCCTGATCCTGGATTTCGATAGGTTTGAACCCTGCATTGGCGTAGCCTGACGCGCTCGCTGCCAGGCAGGCGGCGGCCAGCCAGTATGAGGTTTTCATCTGCTGCTCCCGGGACATCCAGCCCCATTCTTTATAATCGGCGATTAAAAGAAGTCGCTCTGTATGAACCCGAAGTCCATCAATTCAGCATCTTTGACAGGGTTGAAGTTATCCAGCTTGTTCTTGGCCGTCAGCGGAGTCGGTGGTGTGCGCAATGCATTGGTTTTGTCATAACCGGGGCCGACGATGGCGAAGACGATGCCGTTCCAACCTTTGACAAAGTCATCATGGGTGTAGCGTTTGTGGCCTAAGACGGGATCTCCGATGTAAACCCAATCCTTGTCCGAACGCTGCAGAACCACGAAATGCTTGTAGCCGCGAATTTCCAACAGTACCACCACCGGGATCGTGACTGCGTCGAGCTTTTCCGGTGGAATCTTGTAACCCCTGGCGCGCATGCCGATGCTTTCTACGTAGCGCTTCATGTCCAGCATGGAAAAACCCTGAGTGCGAACAAGGTCCTGGTCGGCGTTGACCAGCATGCCTTTGATGATGTGCTCCTCATCGACGTCGAGCCAATAGGCCTGGCGCAATACCGTGGCCAGTGCGGCGGCGCCGCAGCTGAAATCGGTTTTCTGTTCGACAATGTCGGCAAACTTGCGCTCACGGATGCTTTGCACGTTTTTGTAGACGAGTACGCCGCCGGGCAGGGCAGCGACGGGCATCTGGGCAGCCTGGGTCAGGCCGGACAGGCAAAGCAGGGCGATAAAGGCAGTCTTACGCATGATCGATACGCCTTTGCGGACTGAGGAAAAGCCCCGTTTCCGGGGCTTTCGTTTCGATCGCGATTACATGCAGGCTTTGCAACCTGCAGCGATGGACAGCGAGTTGCTTTGTTGGTTGCCAACACCGGCGGCGTTGTTGTAACCAGCGTTACCGGAGAAGTTGTTACCAACGTTCGAGATGTTCGCGTTGTTGGTCACAGGGTTTTTCCAGCCATCAGGGGTCAGCACTTGTTGAGTGGTGACGCCAGCCAGGCCGAAGACACCGACAGCTTCGAAGGTGGCTTTCTGATCTTTGCTGCCGCCGTTACCGCCATGGCCGCGATCGTTGTCACCATAGCCGCCACCGCCGTGGCCTTTATCACCTTCGATGGTAGCCTTGCCAACGGCAGCGAACGCGCCGACGGCGGCCACGGTGCCGGTGAGGGTATCTTTTTTGTAGGTTTGAGTGCCGTTATTGGACACAGTCAGGCCAGTGGAGCTTTGGTTCGCAGCAGCAGCCGCGTTAGCTACACGACCACCCGATACAGCAATAGCCAGGTTGTTTTTCTGTTGGTTGAAGTTGCCGGCACTGTTGTTCACGCCAATGTTGCCGGAACCGCCGTTACCCACGTTGTTGAGGTTGGCGTTGTTGGTTGTCGAGTAGTTGGCAACCGCGTTGTTGTTGTTGACCTGAGTGGCGCTGGAGACAGATACCGCGCTGCCGAAGATAAAGCTTTCGTCGGCAGTCGCCAGTGCAGCAGCGTTGTCTTGCTGGTTGCCATCGCCGGCGGTGTTGTTCATGCCGACGTTGCCGTTGGTGCCATTGGCCGAGTTATTGACGTTGGCATCATTTTTGGTGCCTTGGTTGCCCACCAGGTTGCCATCGCTGTTCTGCGTGTCGAGTACGGCAGCCCCGGCGCCGGCTCCGATTTGCAGAAGTTGTTCCAGGGTAGGGCCTTTGGGTTCATGGTTGCCATGGCCATTGCCGTGCCCGTTACCATGATCATTGCCGCCTGCCTGAGCCGCCATTGCCATTACTGCTGCAAGTGCGAAAACCAGTGGTTTGAGAGCCATTGTAGGTTTCATGGTGTTTCTCCATCGTGCTTATTAGTTGGTTAAGTGTTGGTACTTTCTAATTGCACTGCTTTTGTTGTTTGGGTCAGTCAGCGACCCGGATGCTCAGGGTGTTAGCCATACGGTTCCCCACCCCGGCACTCTGGTTCACCTGAATCACCCCTCGGCTGCCGGTGAAGGCCTGATCACTTGTCGTGACCTGGCGACTGCCGGGTGAGGTGCCAGTTGCTCCTGAGCTCGGTAAAAGCGCCACGTTCTGTTGCGACAGGGCGCTGTCGTCAACGCTCTGCGGGGCAGCACTGATGCTGACGCGCGTCACGTTGGCCATCTGGTTGTTCGCCCCGGCCCCCTGGTTCACGCCCAGGATTCCGTTGCCATTACTGAAAGAGGTGCCGCCAATGGTGGCGCTGGCGTTCATCGACGGGTTGGCCGGGGTATCCAGCTTTTGCCTGACGATGGTTGTGGCGCTGGCGTTGGTGCCGATGGCGATCGCTTTGGTATTGGTCTGTTGCATCTGGTCGCCAGCAGCCTGGTTGACGTTGTAGTTGCCGCGGTACTGGACGCCGGTGTCCTGAATGTTCGCGTTATTGACCGAGTCGGGGGCGGCCAGCGCCTGGACGCAGCCGAAAAGGGCAAGTAAAAGAAGGGAACGATTCATTTCATTGACCTCCGGCCATGCGGGTCAGCGGAGCAAGACCGGAACTCATCGCACGGTTGACGGTGTTGGAGATCGAACCGCCCGCGCCACCGCCGTGACCGCCGCCCATGCCGGGCAGGCCATTGGGATTGGTCAGGGTGTTCATGCCAGGCATGTTGGCGGTGGGCGTGGTGATATTGCCGCGAATCGAAGAACCACTGGCTACACTGGCAAATTCACCGTCATTGAGCTCGGTGCTGGTCATCGCCTGATTGATGCGAGCCGAAGGGTTGGCATTGACCGTGGTTGGGTAGGGGTCTTTGCCACCGCTGCGCCCGATGGGAATGGGCTGGACGTCGCGGTTGAGAACGATCACGCCATTGCCTTCGGCTTGAACGTTGAAACTGATGAATGTGCTGGCGGCTGATCCAATCAGCAGAAGGCAGGTCAGGCCTTTATTGATATTCCCCACGGCGGCAATTCCTTCTTCAGTGGGCTGGCTCTTGTCAGCGTTGCGAAGGAGAGAGCGAAAGCTGTGCCGCTTTTGAGTTGTTGTTGGTTTTCAACGGGTTGGCGATGTGCCGTGCAGCGCTGATACAAAAGCTGTTTCAGCGATGAAACAGTCACGCAGACACTCACAGGGTTAATGGCGGCGCAAAGCTCTGGAACAAGGGTTTGCCGGGGACTGTTTCACCAGCGTAACAGATACCCTGACAGAATGATGAAGGCCATTTAAACGGCTGCTTTGCGCGGGAGTGGGTGTTTCAGGAATGGACACTTGGGGCCCGAAAGGAGCTGTTTGCCAGGTCAATCAGCCATCAAACGCGCCACGGCTTCGAAAGCCAGAGAGCGACGTTCATCCCAATCGCCCTGGATGATCTGCAACGGCTGCTTGTGCTGTTCCAGCCAGTCGCGGGTGGCCTGAAAGAACGCCAGGCGTTCGCTCAGTTGTGGCTGACAACGTTGGCCGTCATCCGTCCAGTCGATCTGCTCCGGCGACAACAGCAGGTGCAAGTCGTAATGCCGCGCCAGCAGTTGGGGTTCCAGCCATGTCGGGCAGTCGCCAAACAGGGTCTGGCTCCACAGGATATTACTCAGTAAATGGGTGTCGAGAATCAGCAATCGCGGTTGCTGCGCCCGCGCGTGATCTTCCCATTGCAACTGTCCACGGGCGATGTCGGGAATGTCGTTCAGGCAGGTATCGCGAGGATTCTGCTCCATGAACCAGCGCACGTATTCGTCCACCCGCAGGCCGCCGAAGCGCTCCTGAAGGCCTGCGGCCAGCCAGCTCTTGCCGGTGGATTCCGGGCCGGTGAGGACAACCACCTTCATCGCTGCAACGCCGGATCGGCGCGCCATTCCCGCCAGCCTTGCACAGCAATCAGGGTGAACAGGGCATACAGCGCGGCGGTAAGGTACAAGCCCTTATATAGAAACAGACCGACGAAAATCACATCCAGCACGAACCACAGTGCCCAGCATTGCAGGCGTTTCTGTGCCATCCAGAGTTGTGCGACAAGGCTGAAAGCAGTCAGTGCGGCATCAAGCCACGGTTGTGCGGCGTCGGTCCAGTGCGCCATGGCCGCGCCCAGCAGCAGGCTACCGAATGCGCCCACACTCAGGCCGAGCAGAATAGCGCGCCGATCCAGACGTGTGACGTCGCGTCCGTCATGCATTGTCCCGGCGCGGGTCCATTGCCACCAGCCGTAGACTTGCAGCGCGGCGTAGATCACTTGCAGCAACATGTCCGAGTACAGCTTCACGTCATAGAAAATCCAGCTGTACAGCAACACCATGACCAGGCCGATCGGCCAGCACCATGGATTCTGTTTGACCGTCAGCCACACGGCAATCACACCGAGGGCGGCGGCAAACAGTTCAAGCCCGGACATGGGGGTTCCTTGGGAAAATTGAGGAGGGAGCGGATTGTACCCAAAAACCTGTGGGAGCGAGCCTGCTCGCGAACGCGGTATGTCACCAATGCAGATGTTGATTGACATTACGCCTTCGCGAGCAGGCTCGCTCCCACAAGGGTGAGGGGTCAGACGCGGAACTGGCGCAGAAGCTGATTCAACTGCTCGCTCAGTTGCCCCAGCTTCACACTCGCCGCACTTGACTGCTCCGCCGCCAGCGCAGTGCTGTGAGACAGGCCGGCCGCCTGCGTCACGTTCTGGTTGATGTCCTCGACCACATGCGCCTGTTGCAGCGTGGCGCTGGCAATCGACGCGTTCAGGCCGTTGAGGTTGCGCAGTGCCTGGCCGATGGCGTTGAGACTGGCGCCGGCAAGGCCAGCCTGTTCAATGGTCAGCTGCGAGGCTTTGCTGCTGTCACCGATGACTTTAACGGCCGCTTCGGAATGGTTCTGCAGGCGCTCGATCATGGTCTGGATTTCCGCCGTCGACTTTTGCGTGCGCTGCGCCAGGAGCCGCACTTCATCGGCCACCACCGCAAAGCCCCGGCCCTGTTCGCCGGCACGGGCCGCTTCGATGGCCGCGTTGAGGGCCAGCAGGTTGGTCTGCTCGGCAATCGAGCGGATCACCTCCAGCACACTGCCGATCTGCGTGCTTTCGGCGGCGAGGGTGCGGATCACTTCGACCGCCTGGTCAATGGTGCCGGACAGTCTGTCGATCTGTTGCAGGCTGCCGTCGATGTTGATCTGGCCCTGCTGCGCCTGGGCTTCGGCATCGCGCATTTCAGCGGCAGCATGCTCGGCATTCTTCGCCACATCCTGCACGCCGTAGGTGACTTCGTTGATCGCGGTCGCCACCAGTTCCATCTGCTGCGATTGCTGCTGGCTGCGCTGCTGGGCCTGGGTCGCATCGTTGCCCAGTTCGCTGGACGACTGGCCCAGCGCGCTGGCCGAGATCTGCAGGTCACCGATGACCCGGCGCAACTTGGCGGTGAAGGCGTTGAAGTGATGCGCCAGTTGTGTGACTTCGTCTTGGCCATGGGTATCGAGGCTGCGCGTCAGGTCACTTTCGCCGCTGGCGATATTGGCCATGGCGTTCACGGTTTCCTGCAGCGGGCGCACGATGCTGCGGGCAATCAAAATCACCAGCAGGGCCATGATCAGTGCAATCGCCAGGCCGATTACCGAAGCCTTGATCACCTGGCCCTGGAACTCGCTCTGCACATCATCGACGTAAACGCCGGAACCAAGGATCCAGCCCCACGGTTCGAACAGTTTTACATAGGATGTTTTCGCGACCGGTTCGCTGGCGCCGGGCTTCGGCCAGCGGTAATCGACCATGCCCGCGCCTTTGCTTTTGGCGATCGCGACCATCTCGTTGAATACCGCAAAACCGTCCGGATCGCGGATCGCCGAGAGGTTCTGGCCTTCGAGTTTGGGGTTGGTCGGGTGCATGACCATCACGGGGGTGAGGTCGTTGATCCAGAAGTAGTCGCTCTGGTCGTAGCGCAGGCCGCGAATGGCGGTCAGTGCCTGCTTCTGTGCGGCGTCTCGGGTGAGGGTGCCGGCGGTTTCCTGGTCGTGGTAGTAGCTCAGCAAGCCGCTGGCGGTCTGCACCACGTGCTGGGTTTTCTGCGCCTTGGCGTGGTAGAGGTCATCGTGGATCTGCTTGAGCATCAACACACCCAAGGTCAACAACATGACCACGGCCACAATCAAAATGAGCCACAAGCGTCGGCTGATCGACACACTGCGCAAGCTGTTCATAACGCTGCCACTCCGATTTCTTTTTCTTGTAATAAATCAACGCCAGCATCCAACCACGTTTGAGTGGTCGGGCATACGCGACCCAAGTCGTATAACGCCACAGCACTATTAAGGCTTGTCTGTTAGGATTTCGGCCCCGCGCGCGAAAACCTGAATCCAAGTTGATATTTCACGGAATTTTGACCGTTTCGTGTGGATGCTGTGCGCGCGGAATCGGTACAGCAACAAACAGCTACGCTGATCGCAGTGAACGTAAAAATATTATCGGGGCATGCCGGCGTGCATCGCTCTTTGGGGGACTGATGGATCTTTGGATCGCTTTGCAGGCACTGATTCTTGGAGTTGTAGAGGGGCTGACGGAGTTTTTGCCCATTTCCAGTACCGGACACCAGATCATTGTTGCCGACTTGCTCGACTTCGGCGGCGAACGGGCCATGGCGTTCAACATCATTATTCAGCTCGGCGCGATCCTTGCGGTGGTCTGGGAGTTTCGTCGCAAGATTCTCGATGTGGTAATTGGCTTGCCGACCCAGCCGAGTGCGCGACGTTTTACTGCCAACCTGCTGATCGCATTCCTGCCGGCGGTGGTGTTGGGGGTGATTTTTGCCGACCTGATTCACCAGTACCTGTTCAACCCGATCACCGTCGCGACCGCACTGGTGGTGGGCGGCGTGATCATGTTGTGGGCAGAGCGCCGCCAGCATGAAGTGCACGCCGAAACCGTGGACGAAATCACCTGGAAAGACGCGCTGAAGGTCGGGTTCGCCCAGTGCCTGGCGATGATTCCCGGCACCTCGCGGTCCGGTTCGACGATTATCGGTGGTTTGCTGTTCGGCCTGTCGCGCAAAACCGCGACCGAGTTCTCGTTCTTCCTGGCGATGCCGACCATGGTCGGTGCGGCGGTGTACTCCGGCTACAAGTATCGCCACCTGTTCGTGCCGGCGGACTTTCCGGTGTTCGCCATCGGTTTCATCACCGCATTCATCTTCGCCATGATCGCCGTGCGCGGTCTGCTCAAGTTCATCGCCAGCCACAGCTACGCGGCGTTCGCCTGGTACCGGATCGTTTTCGGTCTGGTGATTCTGGCGACCTGGCAGTTCGGCTGGGTGGACTGGTCGGCGGCCAAACCATGAGTGATTCCCGCGCACGCCGCCCGGATGGACGCCCGTCCGGTGGCGGCATTCAGCATCTGAAACTGAAACTCGCAGTGCTGCTGATCGTCTGCGCGTTGCCGCTGTTCGGCTCGCTGTCGATGTGGCTGCGCGGCATCTCGTTGGTGCCGTTGGCTGCTTATGGAGTCGTCAGTGTGCTGGCGTTTTTCATGTACTGGGCAGACAAACGCAAGGCCCGCGTCGATGCCTGGCGCACGCCGGAGAACATCCTGCATGCGCTGGAACTGGCCGGCGGCTGGCCCGGTGCGCTGATTGCCCAGCAGGTGTTCCGGCACAAGACGCGCAAGGTGTCGTTCCAGATTCTGTTCTGGATGATTGTGGCGCTGCATCAGGTGTTCTGGATCGACCAGCTGTTTCTGGGTTCGAACCTGCTTTCACTTTTCTGAATCACCACAAATCCCCCTGTAGGAGCTGCCGCAGGCTGCGATCTTTTGATCTTGCTTTTTCAAAGATCAAAGTCAAAAGATCGCAGCCTGCGGCAGCTCCTACAAGGATCGGGTTTAGAGCAGTAATCCGATTTGAGTTTTTTTCGGCAATTTGCCCACCACCAACTGATGCGAACGCGTCAGCAATCCCTGCAGTTCCTCGGCGCCCAGCGGGTAGGGCGGGTGCATGATGATCCACTGTGCCCGCGCCAGATACGGCGCCGGGTGAATACCCGGGCGGTCGCAATGGCCGAGAAACAGATCCTTGTCGACCTTGAACGCCAGTGAATCCCCGCGCAACCCCTGCAAGGCAAACATCTTGTTACCGGCAATCGAGAACACCCGCACGCCGCCCCATTTGTAATCCTCCCGCGCGCCCGGCAAGGCCAGGCAGAAGGCGGCGACATCCGCTTCGTTCATCTTTCCCTTGCTCATAACAGCCGCTCCCCACACGCATTGAACGATTCGACCAGATGGTCGATCCACGCCCGCACCGCCGGCATCACCCCGCGCCGGTGCGGATACACCGCCTGCAACCAGCCGCCGGGCAACGACCACTCGGGCAACAGTTGCACCAGCGCGCCGCTTTCGAGATCGGCTTCGCAATACATCATCGGCAGCAGGGTAAAGCCCTGGCCGGCGAGTACGCAGGCTTTGCGCACGATAAAGTCATCGATGCCCAGGCGCGCTTCCATATTCAGCTCGACGCTATTGCCTTGCTGATCAAGCAAACGCACGTGAACCATGCGGTCGGCTTCCAGCGCGCCAAGTACCGGCAGGTTTTTCAGATCCTGCGGGTGGGCAATGGTCTTGCCTTCGACAAAGGCCGGGCTGGCCACCACCACCATTTGCGCCTGACGCAGACGGCGGGTGACCAGCAATGGATCTTCATCGCCCAGTTCACGTACGCGCAGCGCCACGTCGAAGCCTTCGGCGACCAGATCCACGCGGCGGTTGAGCAGCACCACCTCCAGCTGCACCTGGGGGAATTTGCCCAGAAATTCGCTGATTACCCATGGCAACATTTCTCGCGCCAGCCCGGTGGGGCACGATACCCGCAAGCGCCCGCGCGGTTCACTGGACATGCTGGCAACGGCTTCGTCGGCCATCTCCGCCTCCAGCAACATCGCCTGACAGTGGCGCAGATAGCGTTCGCCGACAGCGGTCAGATTCAACTGGCGCGTGGTGCGCTGCAGCAGGCGTGCGCCCAGGCGTTCTTCGAGTTCAGCGATTCGCCGCGACAACCGCGACTTGGGAATGCCCAGTAAGCGGCCGGCTGCCGCAAAGCCACCGGCCTCGACCACTTTGGCGAAATAGTACAGATCGTTGAGATCCTGCATGAAAAGTCCACCGTTCTATCAGTGGGACGAACTATCGCATTGTCGGCGGCTAATCAGCTATTGGTTTCTTCCGTAGGATTGTCTCCATTCCGTCGCCGCCGGCGATTCTTTCCAGGAGATTCCACATGAAACTGCTGCACATCGATTCGAGCATTCTGGGCGACAACTCCGCTTCCCGTCAGTTGAGCAGCCAAGTCGTCAAAGCCTGGCAAGCCGCAGAACCTGCGGCCGTGGTGACCTACCGCGACCTGGCCGCCGACGCCATCAGCCACTTCTCGTCGACCACCCTGGTGGCTGCCGGTACCACCGCTGAACTGCGCGACGCCGCGCAACAGCACGAAGCCGAATTGAGCGCTTCGACCCTGGCCGAATTCATCGCTGCCGACGCCATCGTCATCGCCGCGCCGATGTACAACTTCACCGTGCCGACCCAGCTCAAGGCCTGGATCGACCGCGTCGCCGTTGCTGGCCAGACGTTCCGTTACACCGAAGCGGGTCCGGAAGGCCTGTGCGGTGGCAAGAAAGTGGTGATCGTCTCCACCGCCGGTGGCATCCATGCCGGCCAGGCGAGCGGCATCGCCCACGAAGAATATTTGAAGCTGGTACTCGGTTTCCTCGGCATCACCGACATCGAAATCGTCCGTGCCGAAGGTCTGGCCTACGGTGATGAAGTGCGCAACAACGCAATGAGCGCCGCTCAGGCGAAGATCACCAAGCAACTGTTCGCCGCTGCGTAAGCATTGCGTAAAGACCAGCTACCGTTCAGGTAGCGCCTCAAAAAACTCTGTATTCTGGTTCTGCAAGGGCCAGGTGCGGAGTTTTTTGTTTCAGACTGTTGCATAATCTGGCCCGGGTTATGCAGTCAAACGATCAACGTCTGAGTGCAACGCCACGCCGGATCACCGAACCTCAAGGTTACGGGCGTGTCGGAACACAAAGGATCTTTCGATTGAGTAACACAGGGTGGGCCATCCGATGATGCGTCTTTGTGCAACGTTACTGATTTGCCTGCTTGGCAGCCTCGGTTCAGTGCATGCCGCGCCCGGGCGACACCCTGTCTGGAGTGTCGGTTACCACGAGATGACGTTCCTCGATCCGCTGGATCTGCAACCGATGCGCGCCATCGCCTTCTATCCCTCCAGCGACCGTGAGCACAGCAGTCTGCTTGAGGGCTACACCGTCGAGGCGGGCGCCGACACCAAGGTTGCCATCGGCCGCTTCCCGATGCTGATGCTGTCCCACGGCAACACGGGCACGCCGCTGGCGCTGCATGACCTCGCCACCTCGCTGGCACGCAAGGGCTTTGTGGTGGTCGCGGTGATTCATCCCGGCGACAACTCCAAAGACCACAGTCGCCTCGGTACCCTGAGCAATTTGTATGGGCGGCCAATCCAGATTTCCGAAGCGATCACCGCCACCCTTGGCGACCCGATGCTCTCGCCGTTCGTCAACGCCGATCAGGTCGGGGTGATCGGCTATTCGGCCGGTGGCGAAACCGCGTTGATTCTCTCTGGCGCGCAGCCGGATCTGGATCGCCTGCGCCGGTACTGTCAGGAGCGCCCGGACGACCGTGACGCCTGCAACACTCAGGGCGAACTGATCGTCGATCGTGATGACTTGCAACCGGTGGCCGATCCGCGCGTGCATGCGCTGTTGCTGATGGCGCCGCTGAGCCTCAAATTTGGCCGTCATACCCTTGCGGACGTGCATGTGCCGGTGCTGCTGTACAGCGGCGATGGCGACAAACTGGTGGCGTTCGACAAAAACGCCGCGGCGCTGGCGCGCAAACTGCCGACCGCGCCGGACTTCAAATTGCTGGCCGGGGCAGGGCACTTCGTGTTCATGGCGCCGTGCAACGAAGAGCAGATCCGCGCCATGCCGGCGCTGTGCACCGACGCTGACGGCGTGGATCGCGAAGACATCCACCGCAACCTGATTTCCGAAGCCGGACAGTTTTTCTCGCGCACGCTGGGCAGGCCGAGCCGGGCGGGGATGCAGACCGCGGATCAATAAAGATCAAAGATCAAAAGATCGCAGCCTACGGCAGCTCCTGCCGTGGATTTTTGTAGGCGCTGTCGAAGGCTCGGGCCGCGATCGGACGATCTTTTGATTTCGTTTTTCAGCTCATCGCCCGGCGCTTGAGCAACAAGGTCAACCCCAGCCCGAGCACCGACAACAGCGCCGCACTGAAGAAAATCCACGCATACCCCAGGTTCAACGCCACCGCGCCCATCAACGGCCCGGCAATCGCCAGTGCCAGATCAAAGAACACTGCATAAGCACCCAACCCCGAGCCACGGCTGGAACTGGGCACCTGCTTGATCGCCTCGACCCCCAGCGCCGGATACACCAGCGATAAGCCAAACCCGGCCAGCCCCGCGCCGATCAAAGCGAACGTGGTCGACGGTGCCAGCCACAGCAGCACCAGGCCGACGGTTTCAATGCTCATGCAGGCAATGGCCGAGTTAAACCCGCCAAAACGGCTGATCGCCGAAATGAACAGCAGCCGTGACAGGATGAAGCACACGCCGAATACCGTCAGGCAATACGCGGCGCCGCTCCAGCCACGGTTGAGGTAATAAAGGGTGATGAAGGTGGTCAGCGTGCCGTAACCGATCGACGCCAGACTCAAACTGGCCCCATACGGTGCGATGCGCCCGAATACTGCCCAAAAAGACAGCCGTTCGCCGCGCACCACCGGTACCGAGGGTTTATTACGGATGATCACCAGAGCGGCCGCCGCCAGTACCGACAGGGCAATGCCCAGGCTGGTAAAGCCGTAGTCGGCAACCATCACCACGCCCAGCGGCGCGCCAATCGCAATCGCGCCGTAGGAGGCAATGCCGTTCCAGCCGATCGACCTTGCCGTGTGCTCCACGCCGACCTGGCCCATGCACCAGCTGATGGTGCCGACGCCGATCAAACCCTGTGCAACGCCAAGCAGCAGCCGACCGATGATCAGGATAATCAGGCTCGGCACCGGGAAATCCTGCAGCAGCGTCGAAATCAGCGTCAGCAGCCCGCTGAGCACAATCCCCGACAAGCCATACACAATCGCCCGTTTGGTGCCCAGCGTGTCCGACATGCGCCCGGCCATCGGTCGACTGAGCAACGTGGCCAGATATTGCGAGCCGATGACCAGTCCGGCAACGATCGCGCTGAACCCCAGTTGCTCGTGAACATAGCCGGGTAACACTGCAATCGGCAGACCGATGCACAGGAAGGCGACAAAGGTATAGAAAACGATGGAGACGATCTGCAGGGTGATCGCCAGTGAGCTTTGCGAAGGCTGTTGCTGCGCAGACATGTGGACTCGTTCGCGGGCGGCGGTGGGAGAATCGGCATCATGGCTGGGTGCTGAAATAAAAGGAAGCAGGCTAACTAATTTACTTGGAGTCGGTGGTGTTTTTGAGGGCCTCTTCGCGAGCAGGCTCGCTCCCACATTTGGAACGCGATTCCCGTTGGAGCGAGCCTGCTCGCGAAGGGCTTCGCAGCACAAAATCACGATCCCTTGAAATGCAAAAAGCCCTGTCACACCGACAGGGCTTTCGCTTGAAGCTTGGAGCAAGAAGCTCGCAGCTATCTTTAGAACACCACACCCTGACTACGCAGGTAGTCATCGTAAGTGCCGCTGAAGTCAGTCACGCCGTTCGGGCTCAGCTCGATGATGCGCGTGGCCAGAGACGATACGAACTCACGGTCGTGGCTGACGAAGATCAGCGTACCCGGGTAGTTTTCCAGCGCCAGGTTCAGCGCCTCGATCGATTCCATGTCCAGGTGGTTGGTCGGTTCGTCCATCACCAGTACGTTCGGCTTTTGCAGGATCAACTTGCCGAACAGCATACGACCTTGCTCACCGCCGGAGATGACCTTGACCGACTTGAGGATCTCGTCGTTGGAGAACAGCATGCGACCCAGGGTGCCACGAATCACTTGCTCGCCCTGCGTCCATTGACCCATCCAGTCGAACAGGCTGACATCGTCTTCGAAGTCGTGGGCGTGATCCTGAGCGTAGTAGCCCAGCTCCGCGCTCTCGGTCCATTTCACAGAACCGGCGTCTGGCGTCAGTTCGCCCATCAGGGTGCGCAACAGCGTGGTCTTGCCGATACCGTTCGGGCCGATGATCGCCACGCGCTCGCCGGCTTCCACGGTGAAGCTGAAGTTCTTGAACAGGGTCTTGCCGTCAAAGCCCTTGGACATCTGCTCGATCGTCACGGCCTGGCGGTGCAGCTTTTTGGTCTGTTCGAAACGGATGAACGGGCTGACACGGCTCGATGGCTTGACCTCGGCCAGCTGGATCTTGTCGATCTGCTTGGCGCGGGAAGTGGCCTGTTTGGCTTTCGAGGCGTTGGCCGAGAAGCGGCTGACGAACGTTTGCAGTTCGGCAATCTGGGCTTTCTTCTTGGCGTTGTCCGACAGCAGTTGCTCGCGGGACTGGGTCGCGGCCGTCATGTACTCGTCATAGTTGCCCGGGAACAGACGCAGTTCGCCGTAGTCCAGGTCAGCCATGTGCGTGCACACGCTGTTGAGGAAGTGACGGTCGTGGGAAATGATGATCATGGTGCTGTTACGCACGGTGAGAATCGATTCCAGCCAGCGAATGGTGTTGATGTCCAGGTGGTTGGTCGGTTCGTCGAGCAACAGCACTTCCGGATCAGAGAACAGTGCCTGAGCCAGCAAGACCCGCAGCTTCCAGCCTGGCGCCACTTCAGACATCGGGCCGAAATGCTGTTCCAGTGGAATGCCCAGACCCAGCAGCAGTTCACCGGCACGGGACTCGGCGGTGTAGCCGTCCATCTCGGCGAACTCGGTTTCCAGCTCGGCCACGGCCATGCCGTCTTCTTCGCTCATTTCCGGCAGCGAGTAGATACGATCGCGCTCGGCTTTGACCTTCCACAACTCTTCGTGACCCATGATCACGGTGTCGATCACGGTGAATTCTTCGTAGGCAAACTGATCCTGACGCAATTTACCCAGGCGTACGTTCGGCTCAAGCATGACCTGACCGCCGGACGGCTCGAGATCGCCACCGAGGATTTTCATGAAGGTCGACTTGCCGCAACCGTTGGCGCCGATCAGACCGTAGCGGTTGCCGCCGTTGAATTTGACCGAAACGTTTTCGAAGAGCGGCTTGGCGCCGAACTGCATCGTGATGTTAGCTGTGGAGATCAATTGCTTTACCTATCAATGGGTTGCGAGCCGCACATTTGGCGCTTGGGCCATTTCTGGGGCATTTTGGAGCGTTTTCTTCCCTACCCGGTCAGTGTTGGCGGTAGCCAGCAGGCGAGGGGTGAGAGCAGCAACCGGACACGGCGTCCAGGCTGTTGGGCATTAAAGGCGGGATTCATGCCAGACATTGCGCGCATTGTCGCATAAGTCATGCGGCAGTTGTATGGCGGACGCTGACGAACCGGCAGACTGCCTGCATCGGGAAGCGTCAAATGCGCGTTCATGCAGCGGTCTATCGAATTCATGAGTGTCGATGCGGGCTTCCAACAATTATGGGAGGAACTAAAACGCCTGATATCGTCTACATTTCATCAAGGAATTTCTGATGAGAGGACGGTCATGTTTAAAAAACGCTTACTGGTTGCGTCTGTTACTTGTCTGGCCTTGGCGGTGAGCTCTGTAACGGCACTGGCCGATCCGGGAAATGGCAATGGTAACGGCAAAGGGAACGGCAAGGGCGGCCCGCAGAACAGTCAGGGACATGGCAACCAAGGGGGCAAAAACAAAGGATCCAGTTCGGGCAACTGGGATCATGCACCCGTGGTCGATCGAAGCGGTGTGCTGAGCGTACTCAACGGTTACAGAGACTACTGGAGCCCGGGTCCGGCGCTGCCTCCCGGTATTCAAAAAAATCTGGCACGCGGCAAACCGCTGCCGCCGGGCATCGCCAAAAAACTGGATGGACGTCTGGCGGGGCGACTGCCTCATTACGACGGATATGAGTGGCAGCAGGCGGGCACCGATTTGATTCTGGTGGCGATTGCGAGCGGGCTTATCTACGAAGTGCTGAATGGCGCCTTCGATTAGTCTGATGGCAGGTCAATGAAACTGACTTTTGAATCCGTTCGCCTAAAGTAAAAGCAATACATTCTCACCCACTTTATATATGAGGCGATTGGCTTCCGCTGATCGCTTGTGGGTGAACCAGATCTAAATGAATGCATCTCAGATGACAGTAAAACCAACCCCAGTGGATGCCGTCATGCGTTTTAAAAAGAAAAATCTGTTTGCCGTTATGTCCTGCGTAATGATGTTTGCGGCTGCGCCATTACTGCCTGCTCAACTGTCCATCATGGCCTCTGCCCACGCCAAGGATGGTGGTGGTGGTGGTGGTGGTGGTCACGGTGGTGGCGCCGGTGGTGCTGGCGGTGGAGGCAGTCACGGCGGCGGTGCCGGCAGCGCTGGCCACAGCGGCGACAGTGCCGGGCACTCAGGCAGCGTCTCCAGCAATGGCCGCGCTGAAGGCCAGGAAACGGATCATGACGGCAGGGCCGTACGGGATCATGGCGTCAGTGGTCAACATATTGGACGCGACCACAATACCGACCGTGGGCACGGCCTGGCCACTTCAGGTGTAGCGCATTCGAAGGACACCAAGGGGTTGTCGAAAGCCACGGCGATCTCCGCCACGACGCCAGGCGATCACAATACCAAGGGATTGAGCAAGGCGAGCCTTTCCACCGATAAATAAGCCCTTACTCGTAACCCGCCAGGTCTCATGCTCGGTTGAGCTCCAAACCTGGCGGGTTTGGCTTCACCCTTTCAAACTCATTTCTCATGGCCCGCGGACCCTTTTCAAGTCAGGTGCGAATTGCATCGTGCTTGGTACGCAGCGGCTGAAGCGTACACGTCAAAGCTCAGCGCAACCGCTGCGGCGCTTCCCGGAATAACCTCTGTTTTGCTCTGCGTCAGCACTCATGCGCCTGCACGAGCGTACTGTCGCGCCTGCCGTTTGGCAGATTCAGCCGACAGTTTTTCACAGATCAGGTTCACCCTTGGTTACAAAGTATGGCTAAAATGCCATCCGATTACCCAATAGCCGCTCACGGCACGGGCTCAAGGAAGTGCCACCGGGACAGTATTTGTATTCATGCCACTGCATCAGACCCTGGGCCTTTGGCCGGCAGGCGCGCAGTTTGTTCACTTTTGACGTGTGACGATTTCCGTGAAACTCATCATTGCCGCTATTTATGTCCTTTCCATTGCATACGTTCACCTTCGTGGTCGTGTGCGTCACAAACTGGGCCGTCAGTTGAGCGACCACTCGACGTTTCTGGCGCCGATCAACTGCTTTCTGTACCTGTTTTCAAAGAAACCAAACAAGCCCTATCTCGATCCTTCCGAGTTTCCGGACCTGAGCCCGTTGCAGGCGCATTGGGAAGAAATTCGCCAGGAAGGGCAGGACCTGCTGCGTGCCGGTGAGATCAAGCGCTCGAATCAGTACGACGATGTGGGTTTCAACTCATTCTTCAAAAGTGGCTGGAAGCGTTTCTACCTCAAGTGGTACGGCGAGAGTCATCCGTCGGCGATGAAACTGTGCCCGCGCACTACCGAACTGGTGCAGAGCATCGGTTCGATCAAGGCCGCGATGTTTGCCGAACTGCCACCGGGTTCGAAACTGGTTCGCCACCGTGACCCTTATGCGGGCTCCTATCGCTACCACTTGGGCCTGGATACGCCGAACGATGCGGGTTGCTATATCAACGTCGACGGTGAAAGCTACCACTGGCGCGACGGTGAAGCGGTGATGTTCGATGAGACTTACATCCACTACGCCGAAAACACCACCGACAAAAACCGCATCATCCTGTTCTGCGACATCGAGCGTCCGATGAAATATCGCTGGGCGGCCGCGTTCAACAGATGGTTCAGTCGCACCGTGATGTCCGCTGCTGGTGCGCCGAACGATGCCGGCGACCGCACTGGCGGGATCAACCGTCTGTTTACCAAGATCTACAAAGTGCGACTGCGTGGCAAAGAGCTGAAAAAGCGCAATCGCGCGCGTTACTACATGGAAAAATGGGCGATCTTTGGCGGTTTGCTGGCGATCTTCATTCTGATCTGACTGGTGTGTCGCACCTGTTTGTCATTGCCAAAGACTGGTGTCCACAGGGGCATTGCAAACCGTGGGCGCCAGCCTGCTGGCAATGACTGTCTCAAAAGCAACCTGTCAGTTACCTGACAGGCGTTGAATATTCATTCCCCAGAGGCTTTTTTGGTTTTCCTTGCCGGCGTGGATTTCGTGGGTTTCTCCGGTTTAGCCTTGGACTTGGCCGGCGCTTTCCCACCCAGACTGCGTTTAAGCAGCTCGGTCAAGTCGATCACATCCGCAGACTTGCGCTCCTCTTCGCCACCCACAGTCTCGACATCCTCGATCTTGCCTTCGTGGGCCTTCTTCTCGACCAGGGCCATGATCTTGTCCTCAAACTCGTCCTTGTAGTCCTCCGGGCTCCAGTCGCCGCTCATGTCCTGCACCAGACGTTTAGCCATGTCCAGTTCGCCCTTGGCCAGTTGCGGCTTGGTCACCTCGCTGCCCAGTTCCAGTTCGTCGAGGCCGCGCACCTCCTGCGGCCAGCGCAGTTTCACCAGCACCAGCGCCGATTCCAGCGGCATCAGCGCCGCCAGATATTGGCGAGTGTGCAGGACGACGCGGGCGAGGGCGACCTTGTTGGTTTTGCTCAATGTTTCGCGCAGCAGGGCGTAGACCTTGCCGCCGCGTTTGTCCGGGGCCAGGTAATAAGGCGTGTCGATGTTCTGCAGTGGAATCTGCTCGGCATCGACGAAGGAGAAAATGTCGATGGTCTGCGTGGACACCGGGTGCGCCGAGCGGATTTCTTCCTCGCTGAGCACCACATAGCGGCCCTTCTCATAGGCCACACCTTTGACGATGTGCTCCTTGGTGACCTCCTTGCCGGTGACTTTGTTTACCCGTTTATAACCCACCGGATCCATGCTGCGGCTGTCGAGCCAGTCAAAGTCGACGCCGTGCGAAGACGTTGCCGACACCAGCGCAACGGGGATATGCACCAGTCCGAAACTGATTGCGCCTTTCCAGATTGCCCGAGCCATGGTGAGTCCTCCGCGAATGATGTTCAGGTGACCTGCAGCCGGCGGCGAAAGTTTCCAGCGTTTGCCGGAGACAGCAGTGCTGTCGGTCAAGCCGTGTTACATCTTGTTTAAGGGCGATGGGTTAACAAATCCGAACCCGGGGCGTAGCGTGGACTCGAAGGCTCTATCACCTGTGCATCGAGAGGCCATCCCATGAACCGAATATTGCCCGGCATCATCGTTCTGCTCCTTGGGGCAGGTCTTGCGCATGCCGAGGTCACGGCACCGTCCGCGCCGCTGTTGCTGGCACAAAGTCCCACCGGCAACAGCAACAATCCCTACAACAGCCCGATTCGCCGCGCCAATCCCAACAGCATGCAGGGCACCCAGCCCAGTACGCCGGTGATTCGCGGGCCGAATACAGTGCCGGTGCCCAGTACGCCCACCGTTGGCAATGGCGGCATCGGCAATGGTCAGCAGCAACGCTCGGTACCGAGTACACCACCCAGATTCATTCCCAACCCACCGCCGCGTGATGGAGACAGCAACCGTTGAACATCAGGCCTGAGCGCCTGTCAGCCTTCGAAACGAACAAAAGGAATCGTGCATGTTGCGTAAAACCTTTCTAGCCACGCTGTGCGCCGGCGCGTTGCTCAGCGCGCCAGCCTTCGCCGCGCCCCCCAAAGCGCTGCAGAGCGAGCAGGGCGCCCTTGAAGTCACCACGATTACTCAAGGCCTGGAGCATCCGTGGGCGCTGGCGTTTCTGCCGGATCGTCAGGGCATGCTGGTAACCGAGCGGCCGGGCAACCTGCGGGTGATTACCGCTGATGGCAAGCGTTCCGAGCCCATCAGCGGCGTGCCCAAGGTCTGGGCCAAGGGCCAGGGTGGCTTGCTCGATGTAGTGCTGTCGCCGGACTTCCGGCAGGACCGATTGGTCTACCTGTCCTACGCCGAGGGCGGTGGCGCCGGGGATAAGGCCGGGACGGTGGTGGGGCGAGGCCGGCTGTCGGACGATTTGAAGACGATCAGCGATTTTAAGGTGATCTTCCGTCAGGAGCCGAAGCTCTCGACCGGTAACCATTTCGGTTCACGTCTGGTGTTCGACCGCGATGGCTATCTGTTCATCACCCTCGGCGAAAACAATGATCGGCCGACCGCGCAGGATCTCGACAAACTGCAGGGCAAGGTCGTGCGGATTTTCCCCGATGGCAAGGTGCCGGACGACAATCCGTTCGTGGGCCAGTCCGGCGTACGTCCGGAAATCTGGTCCTACGGCCACCGCAACCCGCAGGGCGCGGCGCTCAATCCGTGGAACGGCACACTCTGGGAGAACGAACACGGACCCCGAGGCGGCGATGAGGTGAACATCATCGAGCGCGGCAAAAACTACGGCTGGCCGCTGGCGACCCACGGTATCAACTATTCTCTGCAACCGATTCCCGAAGCCAAGGGCAAAAGTGTCGAAGGTGCGGTTGACCCGCACCACGTCTGGGAGAAGTCGCCGGGTGTTTCCGGCATGGCGTTCTATGACGCTGATCGTTTCAAGCCGTGGCAGCAGAATCTATTCATCGGCGCGCTGGTCAGTCAGGAGCTGATCCGCTTGCAGTTCGATGGGGACAAAGTGGTGCACGAGGAACGGCTATTGGGCGAGCTTAAACAGCGGATTCGTGATGTGCGGCAGGGGCCGGATGGCTATCTGTACGTGCTGACGGATGAGCAGGACGGTGCGCTGTACAAGATTGGCCTGAAATAACTTCACTTCCAGTTTTCACTGATGTCCTGTGGCGAGGGAGCTTGCTCCCGCTGGGTTGCGCAGCAGCCCCATGCGCTTGTGAGCGCTACGCACTCATGCGGGAGCAAGCTCCCTCGCCACAAAAAACCTCTAGAGCCTGACGATAGTTGGCACAGCGCGGGCATACAAAACCACCGCCGCCCGTAACTTCCCTCGACCAAATCGACTCATTTTCTCAAACTCGCCATGGCTGACCGGCACATGCTGGCAGTCCATCGGTTGACGATGCTGGCTGTGGTCGACATCCGGATCGTGCAGATACACAAAGTCTTCATCGCAATCGGTGACTACCACCCAATGCGGTGACTTGGAACGGGTCAGGCGATAGCTGCTGATCAGCACCAGAGGTTGTCCGCCAGCCTGCAGCAGGCGCGGCAAATCCAGATGGGGGTCGATCTTGCGCTCAATGTCGGTGTCTTGCATTTGCGTGGTGAATTCATGGTGCACCAGGCGCATGACGTCTTTTTTATGCTCATCGCGTACGCCGTCGAGAAACAATGGCCCGGTCATGCTGAGTTGCAAACGCACTTGGAAACCTCGACGCCAAGCGGCCAGCGCCAAGCCTTGAGGACTGCAGCCACCATGGCCGGACGTCATGAACACCGTGGTCGCCTCACGCCAGATCTGCAATTCCTCACGCCGCTCCAGTAAGCGCGCAGGTTGCAACGCGCCCATGGCCATCAATAGACAGGCCGGGCCACAAGTGAAATCGGTGGTTTGCGGGTAATAGGGCACCTTGATGTTGCGCGAATCACGGTGCTGAACAATGCGCTTTTCCAGGCGTAACGCATCGGCATGGTCTTCGTAGTAATCGTGAATCAGCGCAAAGCGCCGATAGCCGTTGCGCTCGTAAAGCGCGATGGCGGTGGGGTTGTCGAGGCGCACCTCAAGACGCAGGTAGGCGCAGTCATGCTCGACGGCGCAGGCCTCGATACGGTGCAGCAATTGTTTACCCAGCCCAGTACCGCGAGCTTCGGCGGCAATGGCGATGGAGTACAGGCGCGCCAATGATGTGCCGCGATGAAACAGCACCAGGGCATAGCCTAGCAATCGACCGTCAAGTTCGGCGACCAGCAATTGCGCATGGGCGCGGGTGATCATCCATTGAAAGCTGCGACTGGTGAGCCGGTCGCTGGTGAAACATTGCATTTCCAAGGCCAGCAGCGCTGGCAGATCTTCAACTACCGCCAAACGGAAAACAGCATTCATATGACCACCGTAAAAGTTGCGTAACGAAACGGGACTTTCGAAAAACTTCGTGCTTAATAGAAATGGTCTTGTTCTCCAACGGATCAATCTCTATGTCAGCGGTACAGGGTCATTGGCGCGAAGTATCCGAGCAAAGTTTGCCGGCGGCAACTTTTTTAAATCCAGCCATCAGAACTTCCAGTCAAGTGTTGATCATCGTCGAACGCAAGGAAGATTGGGCCTCGTACTTCCCCAGCGAGGACATCGTCACCGCTCAGGAATACCTCGAGCAAACCCGTGACAACGAGCCGGGCAAGCGGGTGCAGGTGATCAATCTGTGCCGCAGCTACAAGTACCTGGGGCACGGTTACTACTGCTCACTGCTGGCTGAAGCCCGCGGCCACAAGGTGATTCCATCGGTGCGCACCATCAGTGAACTGACGAAAAAGTCGCTTTACGGTCTGGCACTGGACGACCTCGACAAAACTCTGGAAAAAGCCCTTAGTCATCATCTGTACAGCGATACCGAAGGTTTCACCCTGACGCTTTACTTCGGCAAAACGCATATCGAACCGCTGCAGGATCTGGCTCGACAATTGTTTGAAGTGTTTCCGTGCCCGATTCTGTTAGTTGAGTTTCGGCGAACTAACGGTTGGCACATCGAAGGCATTAAGTCCGGTGCCCTGCATAAGTTGCGCGACGATCAGGAAGATCAGTTCGCCAATGCGCTGGACGGTTTCAGCCGTAAAGTCTGGCGGGCGCCACGTTCGCCGCAAGTGGCGCGTTACGACCTGGCGATCCTCCACGATCCGCAGGAGGCCTTGCCGCCATCCAACGCCAAGGCACTGGAGAATTTCGTCCGGGTCGGCAAGCGCATGGGCATCGACGTCGAGCTGATCGAGCGCAAGGACTATGCGCGGATCGCTGAGTACGACGGCTTGTTGATTCGCGAGACCACCAGCGTCGACAACCACACCTATCGCTTTGCCAAGAAGGCTGAAAGCGAAGGCCTGGTGGTGATGGACGACCCCACGTCGATCCTGCGCTGTACCAACAAGGTCTACCTGACCGACCTGCTCAACAGCCATCAATTGGGCATGCCCGCCACGGAAATTCTCTACAAGGAACGACCGGAAGATTTCGAACGGGTCGGTGAACGCCTCGGTTTTCCGCTGGTGTTGAAGATCCCCGACGGCTGTTTTTCTCGCGGAGTGATCAAAGTCGAAAGCCAGCAGGCGCTGCTGGAGGCCACCGCCGAACTGTTCGAACACTCGGTATTGCTGCTGGCTCAGGAGTTTTTCTACACCGAGTACGACTGGCGCATCGGCGTGCTCAACCGCAAACCGATCTTTGCCTGCCAGTACTTCATGTCCAAGGGCCACTGGCAAATCTACAACCACAAAGCCAAGGGCCAGGACGTTAACGGCGAGTGTCGCACCTTGGCGGTTCACGAGGCGCCGCGAGCGGTGGTGGAACTGGCGGTGAAGACCGCCAACCTGATCGGCGATGGCCTCTACGGCGTGGACCTGAAACAGGCCGGCGACAAAGTGGTGGTGATCGAGGTCAACGACAACCCGAACCTCGACGCCGGTATCGAAGACGCCTATTTGCAGGACGACCTGTATTCACTGGTGCTGGAGGAGTTCGTGCGACGGCTAGAGCTCAAGCGTCGCGGTCAGGCCTGGTGAAGCGCCGATGATCAGCAGCTTCGCACTGACTCATGGCGCGTTGCAGCGGGTCGAGCGGCTGGACGCCGAGGTGATGTTGTTCAGCAATCCCGATGCGGCCGAGCGTGACTTGCTCCACAGCCACTACAAGGTCGACGAACACGCGTTGGCCTCGGCGCTGGACCCGGACGAAGTCTCGCGAATCGAGTTTCACCCCGACCACTTGTTCCTGATCTGGAAACGCCCGGAAAACTATTCCGGCGGTGGCAGCCTGGCGTTTGAGGTGTCGTCCTGCGGCCTGCTTTTTGCGCCCGGTCAGTTGCTGGTGATCGCCACCGATGACACGCCGCTGCACGGCATCGGCACGCGCCAGCCGCTCAATGCGCCGCTGGATGTGTTGCTCGATCTGCTGTTCAACAACATCCATCACTACCTCGGCCATCTGAAGGTGATCAAACTAGTGGCCCGCGAGCTGCAGCAGAAGTTCAACGCCTCGATGCAGAACCAGCATCTGGTGCAGATGTTCAACCTCAGCGAAAGCCTGATCTATTACATCAACGCCCTGCACAGCAACGGCGCGGTGTTGACGCGGCTGCGCAATCATGCGGAAAAACAGCACTTTGGCAGCGAGGCGATCGGATTGATCGACGACCTGATCATCGAAAACAACCAATGCTACAAACAGGCGGAAATCTACTCCACGGTGTTCTCCGGGTTGATCGATGCGCGTGGCAACTTGATGAACAACAGCATGAACAATCTGCTGCGCAAACTGACGTTGATCAACGTGGTGTTTCTGCCGTTGAACCTGATTGCGAGCATTGGCGGGATGTCGGAATTCAGCATGATGACGGCGGGTACGCCGTGGTGGATTTCCTACCCGGTGTTTCTGCTGGTGATGTTGTTGGGGGCCGGGGGGATGTTGTTCGGGTTGCGGCGGTTGGCCAAGTGATCCGTGGTGACTTGGCCGACGCCAGCCTATAGCGTCAGCGTCAAATAAACCATTGACTCGCCGGGCGCGGCCGGGCTAATTTCAGGCCCATGACTTCCACCGTATTGCGCTGCCAGCCAAGCATTATTACCGCCATTCCTCATTTGGCGGGCTAGCTCACGACTGCAGCACCCAACCCGCCCTAGAGGCGGGTTTTCATTTTCTGTCTCCTGGGTTTTACCAACGAAAGCTCCCTGTAGGAGCTGCCGAAGGCTGCGATCTTTTGATCTTGCTTTGGATTTGAGAAATACAAAGTCAAAAGATCGCAGCCTCCGGCAGCTCCTACACAGAGCGCCCGGAGATGACGATGAAATACAGCCCCGACCAGCAAACCCTGCTTGAGCAGTACGTGAAAAAGATCCTCGCCGCGCCGGTCTACGACATCGCCGTGCGTACGCCGTTGCAAGCGGCACCGGCGCTGTCCGAGGCGCTGGGCAACCGGATCCTGCTCAAGCGCGAGGACCTGCAACCGACGTTCTCCTTCAAGATCCGTGGCGCTTACAACAAACTGGTGCAATTGAGCGATGCGCAGAAAGCACGCGGGGTGATCACCGCTTCGGCGGGCAACCATGCGCAGGGCGTGGCGCTGGCGGCGCGTGAACTGGGGGTCGCGGCGACCATCGTCATGCCCTCTACCACGCCGGAACTCAAGGTGCTTGGGGTACGAAGTCGGGGTGCCGAGGCGCTGCTGCACGGCGAGAGTTTTCCGTTTGCCCTGGCCCATGCGCTGCAACTGGCCGAGCAAACCGGGCGCACCTTTGTCTCGCCTTTTGATGACCCGGAGGTGATCGCCGGCCAAGGCACGGTGGCCATGGAAATCCTCCGTCAGCATCAGGGGCCGCTGGATGCGATCTTCGTTCCGGTCGGTGGGGGCGGGCTGATCGCCGGCATCGCGGCGTACGTCAAATACCTGCGGCCGGAGGTACGGATCATCGGTGTCGAATCCGAGCATTCGGCCTGCCTGAAGGCGGCGCTGCAAGCGGATGCGCGCGTTGTGTTGCCCAGTGTCGGAACGTTCGCCGATGGCGTGGCGGTGGCGCAGATCGGCGCTTATGGTTTTGAGGTGTGCCGGTTTTGCGTGGACGAGGTGGTCACCGTCAGCAATGACGAGCTGTGCGCAGCGATCAAGAATATCTACGACGATACCCGCTCGATCACCGAGCCTTCCGGAGCATTGGCGGTGGCCGGCATCAAGCAATACGTGGCGCGCAGCGGTGTTCGCGAGCAGACCTTCGTCGCGGTCGACTCCGGCGCCAACATCAACTTCGACAGCCTGCGCCACGTCGCCGAGCGCGCCGCGATGTGCGGCGTCCCGGCGTGATTACACTCAGGGCAGCAGTGGGCGCAGGAAACTGCGCTCGTAGCTGACGATGAATTTCTTCTGCACCAGCGATTCCACCAGCGCCGTGCTTTCCGGGTCGGTCAGCGCGATGTGCCGGTAGCTTTCGTAATCGGCCAGCGAAGGAAAGCTGAACAGGCAATAAGCTATATTGCTCGCGCCCTCGGAGGGCAGGAAATAACCGTGATGAGTGCCGCCCAAGCGCTCGACGATGCCCAGCCAGGCCTTGGCATAGGCTTCGAACTCGGTCAGTTGGTACGGATCGATCACGTATCGCACATGGCAAGTAATCAAGGTTGGTGCTCCCTGTTCAGGTCATTCCGCAATGGCGGTGCCGACCTTGTCCGAAGCCGACCAGATGCGATAGCGCACCTCGACATCTTTCGGGGCGTAGATCACCAGTGGCAGCTTGCTGTTGTAGCGCAGCATGAAGCCGTCACCGACAACCGGGACAAACGCGCGTTTCTTCGCGGTGCCGGGTGGGCAGGCCATCATGGTACTCATCGGGCCGATGACTTTTTCCAGCCGGTAGAACGGGTAGCCCCAACCTTCGAGGTTTTTCTCGTCCAGTACACCACCCAGACGTTGACGATTGCAGTCGACTTCCAGGGTTTTGCCGGCGAGCACTTCAACCTGGAAATTCTCTTCCTGATCCTGTTTGGGCAGGTAGATGACTTGGCGGGTGAAGCCGTTTTCCGCCTTGGGATAGGGTGCAACGTCTTCGAGCTTGGCCGCGTGGGCGAGGGTGGACAGGCCGGCAACGAGCAGACCGATTGTCGCGCGAGCGCGTAAAGAACCCATGAAAGCCTCCTGGCGGGTGTAGGGTGGATGTCGGGCATTCTCACTGTCATCAGCGATGAATGCAAACCGGCGGCGACTTGCAAATTGCAGTGCCCAAGAGGGGCGATCTTGCAATTTGCAACTGGCCAACTGCTGGCCACCGCGCCAAGTGCTTGATTTCAAAAGAGGCTGTATGACCCGATGAAAGGCACGTTTTATGCGTCGCTTTGGTGCAGCGCACCGGCTTCGGGCGCCTACACTCCAATGGGCATTTCGCCGTACAACCGTTTGCCGCACCAGGGAATCAGCGGGGACACACCCGTGCAGGGGCAGCAAAAGCGGTCAACGTGAAGAGTTGATTGGCAGTTTCATCAATAAGGAGAGGTTCACCATGTTTCTGTCTGCCTTGGAACTACGCAATATCATTGAAAGCAGTTTTTTGCCGAAACGCTGCCAATGCACGCTGTCGCCCGACCTGTCGATGACCGTCAAGGTCTTCGGCGACCACCAGACTGATCAGGTTGATCTGCACGTCACGGGTATCGACGCCAGTCATCTGAATGGCTGCCGCGAGATCAACGACCTGATCGCCGGCCTGCGTTCGGATCTGGCGCAACAAACCACGCAGTCGCATTACAGCCCACGATCAAGAGCCGTTTAACTCACCGTTTCACCCAGTTCGACCGTCACGCGCCGGGCCTGCACAAAGCCGAGGCCCAGCGCGAACTCGACCAGCACCGCGAGCAGAATCCCGGGGCCGGCATGGCCGTTCAGCCATTCGCCAAACCCCAGCACCGCCAGACCAAAACAACCGACGATAAACCCGTTGCTTAGGGCATTGCGACCCAGCGACGGCGGCGCGCTGCGCACCAGATAAAACATCACCCCCAACGCCGCAAACAGCACCGCACTGCGCCGCGCGACAAACCCGACAGCGCTCGAATACTCAATGCTCCAGATCGCCAGCAACACCTGCGGGAAAAAGCCCCAGGCCAGCGCCAGTACAAAACACAACGAAGCGGTGATGATCGACAATGTGCGAAACGACAACTGCATGGCGAGTCCTTGCGGCAGTAAGAAGGGACCCCGAGCATAACCCGCGAAGCCTTCATCGCCTACCGCAAAGCCGCAAATCAGAGCCTTCTGTCAGTTCTGGAAGTTGCAGGCGTCAGACATTTTCCGATAGGTGATTTCCGCCGGCTTGCCGGCATTGTCGATGTACTTCATGTCGGCGGTGATGACCTTGCACTGCTGAGTCTGTGGCTCGGTCAGGGAAATCACTTTGTTCACATGCAACGGCATGCCGTACTGATAGGGAACGGGCTGGGTAGCAGCGTTGGTGTCATTGGCCTGAGCCAGCCCGGCGAATGCGCTGCAGGCGAGGGCGGAGGTGAGCAATAGCGTGCGAATGTTCATGAATCGGACTCCCGTGCGACGGAATAAGCGTTCGGCGCCTTACGGCCGAACCTGCCGCACTCGGCGTCAGCCAGGGGCTGAGGTGTGCGGTTCAGTACAGTCTTGGACTGCGGCGTTAAGCGATGGTTAACCGGGCTGAACGCCGGCTGTCTGGCAGAGGGAGGATTTCTCGGGGATGCGGTGCCGATTCCTACAAGGGGTGATGCCTTGTCTGCTTTCGGCGGTGGGAGCGGGGCGGGTATGGTTTGGCGTCGCTGCAAAATCAGCGATTCGGGTTTGGTCACCTGAGAATAATCGATTGCATATGTGCCATCATTTGCACCGCGGAGTTCTTTGACCGTGTAGTGCATTGCTGTGGTGGCCGTGTGCAGGACGCCTTCGGGCGAGCTGAGTTGATTGTTCTCGGTTGACCAAGCCTGTACACGGTCCGCCTCCCATCGTTTGGTCACGGTGCTGGCGGGTTACTTTCGAAACAATCGAGTAATCAATATGCTTACACCAAATCCGCTCCCAAACCGCTATCACCCGCTCAACAGCAGCGTCACCGACAGCGCGCCAATGGTCATCGACACCCAAGCCAACCCCCAAGACATCCTCGAGTCCGCCGTCCAGCGCATCCGCGCCTGCGGCGACCTGCTCGAAACCCTGCACTGCCTGTGCTTCCGGCATGGCGATGTTCAGGACATTCCACACATTACCCATGCGCTGTACCTGCTGGCGCAGGACGGCAATGATTTGCTGCAGGTGGCGCAGCAGCAGATGCTGGATTGGAAGGCGCCGGTTTGAAATTCTAGAATCAGGCTTGGAGGGAAGTCAGACGAGACTTCCCTCCAACTGCATGGGCCGTTTGCATCAGACCATTATCGTGATGCCGCCTCAAGCCATGCTTGTCGTGGTGGATCGCGGAATTTGTGCCAAACGTACCGACTCCTGATTCTCACGATGCTCAGCCCAACGATCGATATGCTTTTGCAGCTCCGGCAGTGCCGTGCAATCGCCGTAGATTTCAGCCAATGTCAGCTTTGTAGAGCTCAAGCGCGTGATCGTCAGGAGTGTTTCTTCAAGCGCTTTCAGTTCCTTTTGGTTATGTTTTATTGCTTGCCTGATTGCCGTCTGGCGCTCTTGAAGGTCGGACATCGTCGAGCGGCGCTGGAATGCGGTGGCGCGATCTTGAGGGCGGCTTTCAATAGTGCCGCCGGGGAATTCCTTATCCGCCTCGCTTTGCCATTGCTGCAGTTGCGCGCGGTAGGTTTCCACCTCCAGCTTCAAACGGTCGGCTTCGGTTTTGCTGACGATGTAGCCGCCGGTTTTCTCTGTATCCTGCCAGCGGCGTAACGATGCCCAGCATGCCGGAATATAACCGTCGAGCATCTTGTGATCGGCACCGTTGGCCGCCTGAACCAGGAATTGCTTGCGATCCGGTGTGTCGTTGTTTTTCAGCTGCGCAACGCACTTGGCCATGGCTGCTTCTTCGTAGCCTTCGCAACCGGGTGTCCAAAGGACAGACGAGACCTCTCGACCGGGCAGGCGCAGTGGCATGAAGTAGCGCTGCTCGCCATGATGCCAATAAGGCTTGCCGCCAAAACGCGTCAAGCCGGCCGCAAACACCAGTCCCCCGGCGGCTGGCGTCAAAACACCCGAGACAGTTGCCGCAAGGCCGGTGATCCAGATCGGCTTTTTGGTATCCATCCAGCCGGCGGGTACGCTCGGCACAGGGTCGTTCTGGTTGACGATCCGGTGATGAACCAGGCCGCTGGCGGATTCGACGAAGTCTTTGTCGCCGGCACGCGGTGAGCCGAAGGTGTAGAGGATTACGTCGCTGGTGATCTCACGATGGAGCCATTCCGAAAGCAGCAAGGAAATGGCGCCGCCCAGACTATGGCCGCAGACGATGATCTTTTGATTGGTGCGAAAGCGAAGAATGTAGCTGTCTATAAATGGCCGCAACGCCATGAATGCTTCATAAAAGCCTTGATGCGCCTTGCCGGTTCCGCCCTCAATCGGTACTTGCTTGGCATCGGCATCTCGCCAGCCGTCCCAACCTTCGGCTGTGCCCCTGACACCGATAAGGATGATCCGGTCATCGTGGGTGGCATAGGCCTGGGTGTCGGTATTTTTCCAGTCGGTTGCACCTTGTCTCAAATCATTGAAAAAATGCACATCTGAGGGGGTTTCCAGTTCTTCACCAGAGGATGGGTCATTCTGCGGGTAAAGTTCTGGATCGAAGGGGACGATTTCCAGGCGCTTGGAGTAGGGCACATCTTCTACGAGTGGAAACGATGGCTTCTTGGAGTCCGCGTAACTCGACGGCTCTTCGAAACACGCAAGGCAGGTATTCAGTACATGACCAATGGTTCCGCGCGAGGGATAGGTGAACGCAAAATCTTTTTTCGGGGCCGCATCAGCTTTCTCAGGTGTCTGACCGAAAGCGCCGTAACTGAGCGTGGCGAGCAGAGACAGTTGATAAAGGTTCAACGCACTGAATTCCGGCGCCAGCGACAGAAGCGGCCTGAACGCGCGCAAGGCGCGAACTTCGAGGACATAGTGTTTTTCTGGTAGCAGGCCTACACCAAAACTCGGAACTTTGTCTCCGGCGAAATCACGGGCGAGTTTGGCGCAACCTGCTGGTACAGGATTTGAAAGCTTTGCAGCAGGGGGCAAATGGTTACTGAGCTCAACAAGGTCACGAACTTCAACGTTGTGAAATTCGCCTTTTTCTGCCGAGGCACGGTATGCGCCGGTTTTGCTGGTGCTACCGATAGGACGACGTAGAGTTTGCTCAGCAGCAACTTGTAAATCTGTCAGCGGAATAGGATACGTCTTGCGGTCACTAATCTCCTCGTACCAAGGGGTTCCACCAGAATACTTTTTAGCAAATGTAAGTATCAGTGGGCCGCTATAGTTTCCTTCAATTTTAGCGTATCCATCTGCGTCAAGCGAACCAGACTGCTTTGTGCCCTCGCAATCCGTAACTTCATATTCTAAGCTTGCGTATGGTTTTCCTTCCCCAAACTCATCTACAAGTCGGAAACTAACCCACCCTCCTTTTAGAGGGCATGATCTTGCTTGGTCGTTTAGTAGGCGCTTTTCTTGAGTCTGCATTCGCTTATGTCCTTATTCACTGCAGGTCGGGTAAATACTGCATTCTCTTCCATTTATCTTGAAGCTTCTAAAGATAGGAGGAACTCCGCAGCGAACAGATTCAGCGGTCTCTTGGCAAGGCTTCCAGCCTAGATTTGTCTTGATCCAGCGGTTGTCTTTCGACGGTTCTTCAATCTCAGAGAAGTGGAATACAACAGTAACTATTTTTTTGTTGAGTTTGTCTCTGGCTACAGCTCCTCCGGGCTTTTTTCTCTTCGAGTAATCGTCGGGAACGTTCCAGTTTTGATCGGCGGCGCTGCACGACAATATCTTCTCAATATTGTCTTTTTTTGCCTTCGCTGTGCTGATTTGAAAAAGCCAACTGCAAATTCCACGCTGCTCAGAAGCATTTGCAGAAACTTGATCTTGGGCGCCTCTAGTGTCTGTTACGGTTAAGCCTCCTGCGAGCTCCAAGTCGCGATCCCTCGCACCTGTTCCGTATGAGGCGCTTAGCTCATAACTAACGCGAGTGAGTTCCATGGAGCAATCAGCGATGTTATATTCCAGCGGAATGTCTGTAGACACAGTCTGTTCAACGTTCTTCGCGTCAGTGTTATTAGATTTTTGCTGTTGGCGTATCACATTTCCACCAAGACCGGGACTGTAGACTTCGCATTTCTCACCTTTTTTAGGCGAGTACTTGGCTTTCGATGTAAAACTAAAGTTCGCAGGGATGGTCGCAACTAATATGAAGTGGTCACTGCTGTAGTGGCTCGTGACATCTTCTACTGAGTCCTTCGCCATCTGACCGGCAAAACTGCATGCGCCTATCAATGGCAGAACAAGGAAGAACACAGTTCGGACGCTGTTTGAGAAGTTTCGATTACTCATTAACTACTCCCTGTTCTGCGCAGTTGGGATAGATGGTGCATACACGACCATTCATTCTGAAGGTTTTGAAGTCTTTGTTGCCCCGACAGAACCCGAAAGGGTCATTCGGGCTCTTTCCAAGGCATGGTTTCCAACCGCCAGGAAATTTTATCCATGTATCGCCAATTGAAGGCTGCTCTTCATTGGAAAGGCGAAACTCAACTTTTACAGTTATGTTTGCAAGTCTATTTAATGCGATGGAGCCACCTGGCTTCCTCGTTTCATAACTGGTTTTTTTCAACGACCAGTTTTCATCGGTTGCATGGCATGACAAAAGCTTTTCTATTTCTCCTAACTTGGCCTTGGATTTACTGATCTGCAACAACCAGGAGCACAAGCCTCTCTGCTCTATGGTGCTTGGTATTCTTTCTGAGCGACTGTCTACTGTAGACGTCCTAACAGATAAGCCACCAGCCTGATCATAATCGCGGTCTAAAGATCCTGCTCCATACCTCCCGCTCACCTCATAACTAACCCTGCCAAGCTCCATCGAACACCCCGCAATGTGATATTCCAGCGGTATATCCGTAGACGCAGTCTGCGCTTCCGCTTTTGCTTCAACCGTATTGGACTTCTGCTGTTGACGGGTGACGTAGCCGCCGAGTCCAGAGCTATAGACCTCGCAGGTCTGGCCCGGTTTTGGGTAGTAGTGTGCTTTAGAGGTGAAACCGAAGTTCGCCGGTACGGTGGCGACCAAGGTGAAATGGTCGCTTGAGTAGTAACTCACGCTGCTTTCGGCAATCTGCTGCGCGAAGCTGCATCCGGCCAGTGCCGGTAGCACTGCCATCGCAGGGCAAAGACTGATTCTCAAGCCAGGACGCCTGCTTTTGGATTACTGAACACTCGCTGACAACGCGCAAAATGGACTTCGGGCGTCTCCCCCGAAAGGGGTTCCCAGGCGATATCAGATGCGCACTGTGTCGACAGGCGCAGGCTCAGCATCAACTGACGTTGTTCTTCGGTCCGCCAGTCCCATGCATCCAGCAAGTCCATTTGCTCCTCAAGCCATTCACTGACAACTCGGGTTTCGGCCAGTGTGGCAGCCGCATCGACGTGGTAGGTCAGCAACCAGCGCTTGAGGTTGTCTCGCAGGATGCTTCTGGCTTGCTCGCCCGACTCCGGAGTGCGTAGCCATGGCGCCGGATTCGGCACCGGATACATCCCAGACCTACTGTTATCTGCACTTTTCCATTGATCCTGGTCCCAATACAGCACGCTGCTGATTGGCCCGAGCAGTAATGGCCATTCAGTGTCCTTCATGTTGCCCAGGCAGCGGGCCAGAACCCGGTTGTCTTGAAAACGGAACAGCGAGCGCTCGCCGTCTTCGTCGATGACCATACGGGCAATCCAGTGCTGAGTAAGGCTGTCGAGATCAGCCTTGTCCATGCTGCCGATCCAGCCCCAGTTGCGCTGTGGGTCATCGAGCAGTCTGCGGAACGCATCGTTGCCCGGGTTCTGTAATTCGGTCAGCCATGGGCTGATGGCGGCGAACTGCGCGTATTCGGTACGGCGGTAAAGTTGTACCGAGCGTTGCATGACGCCAGCGCTGTACAGCGAGGTGACCGGATTGGGTTCGGCGAGGCTGTCCAGTGCCAGAATCAGCACGCGATTGAGTCTGGACTGTTCGCCTAGCCAGTTGTTGAGTACTTCGCTCATGCTGTGGCTCCCAGATCGCATTTGCCTTCGCGGCAGGCTTCGCAGATCGGGCAACGTATGTCGCCGGCCGCGCGAGCGGCTTTGGCCAAGGCCATTTGTGCGGCGGCCGGGACGAGCAGGGCACCTGCTTTGTCTTTCGCTGCGGCCCACGGTATGACAGGTTCCAGAATCCCAATCCCGGTCCCCACACCCGGCGCACCACCGGTATTCACCTTCACCTCAGCCCCGCTGATGGTCACCCCACCGGCATCCACCTTCACAAAGCTCCCACCCGCCTTGGCGGTCAGCTCCATGCCACCCTCGATCACCACTTTTTCACCCGCGTGATAGTGAATCTCGGTCCCAGCCTCGACAAACTGCGCCGTACCGACTTTCACATGCTGCGTCACGCCCACCGTGAGGTGATCGTCCGCGCGCATTTCACTGATGCGATCCAGATGGGTAATCCGGTGTTCCTCAACCTTGAATTCGCTCAGGGTGTTGGCTTCAACCGTGTAATGCCGCTCATTCCCCACGCGGATCTTCTGGTCGTGCTCGATGTTCTCGTCCCAATCCCGCTGGGCATGGATGTAGATCTGCTCCACACCCTTTTTGTCTTCAATCCGAAACTCGTTGTAGCCCTTGCCGCCCGGGGAGCTGAGGGTTTTGAAGGTGCTGCGGGTTTTGTTCGCCGGCAGGTCGTAGGGGACGACGTTTTCCTTGTGGTACAGGCAGCCGGTGACGAGTGGCTGGTCGGGGTCGCCTTCGAGGAAGGTGACGAGGACTTCCATGCCGATGCGCGGGATGGCGATGCCGCCGTAGGCCGCGCCGGCCCAGCCGCTGGCGACGCGCAGCCAGCAGGTGGTTTTGTCGTCGGACTGGCCGTCGCGGTCCCAGTGGAACTGGACTTTGATGCGGCCGTACGGGTCGCAGTGGATCTCTTCGCCGGCCGGGCCGGTGACGACCGCGGTCTGGCTGCCGAGGACTTTGGGTTTCGGGTGTTCGAGGGCAGGGCGGTAGTGCGCGTCCCACGGGGTGGCGAGGAAGCTGTTGCGGTAGCCCTGGTGGAAATCGCTTTTGTTGTCGGTGACGTCGCTGGTGACGTTTTCACCGAGCACTTGCGGTTGTTTGCCTTCGTGGAAGACTTCCAGCAGCAGCCACAAGTCGTTCCATTCGCCGCGCGGGTGTTCGGCCAAGGTCAGGAAGTGGCCGCTGGTCAGGGTCGGTTCGTCACCTTTGCCTTCGGCGAGTTTGTAGTCGCTGCGATGACGTTCGAGGGCGCGGGTCGAGAGGAATTTGCCGCGCTCGCGGGTGGTGAAGCGGCCGGGGTAATCGTAGTCCTCAAGATCCGGGGCGAACTCGGATTTGACCGCGCCTTCGGGCAGGATCTTCGGTTTTTCGAAGTCGTAGTCGCGGCGGCTGACGCGGGTGGTGCGGGTTTCCAGGCGCAGGTTGAAGCGCTTGATCACCGGTTTGTCGGCGCTCATGCCGGAGTCTTGCTGATAACTCACGGCCTTGAGTTTGCGAAACACCGTCTGATCGTCGCCGAACACCAGTTTGTGCCCGCTGCTGCTGTGCTGGAAGTGGAAGTGAATGCCTTCCTCTTCGCACAGGCGCTGGATGAAATGCAGGTCGGACTCGTCGTACTGCACGCAGTAATCGCGCGCCGGGTACTCGGCGTTGAGCTGGAAGCTGTAGGCGTCGGCCAGGATGCCGCGATCTTCGAGGACCTGGGCAATGATCTTCGGCACCGTGAGGTTCTGGAAAATCTGCTGGTCATGGTTGTGCCGCAGATAGGCCAGTTGCGGCACCAGGCTGATGCTGTAGCGGGTCAGGGTCTTGCCGGAGTCGCCTTGTTCGATGCGATACACCAGGCCGTGGATCTTGCCTTCGCCGGTGGCGCCGAAGGTCAGGACGCCGGGCCTGTGCAGCAGCTCTTCGAGTTTCAGGTCGGGGCGGGCGCTGACCAGTTCGAGGTCGAAACGGAAAGGCTCGTTGAGGGCTTCGCGACCGGTGAAGCTGAGCACTTGCAGGTCGGCGGAGGCGCCTTCGAGGGTAAGGGTAATGTGGGTAGCGTTGGCGTCCAGCATGCCTTGAATTCCGTCCATTGAATAAGCAGGTGACGGATGATGGAGGATTAGACCGCCTCGTTCAAGGCGCAAATGCCGTAGGCGCCGGAGCTGCGATGTATAGGGAAAACCCTTAGATCGGCGTTTCGAACCAATGAAAACGCGGGTTGCGCCGTTCTGAAGAAGCCGGCAATGCGTGGTTCAGAGCGGTCCAGCGCTTGAGAATCGCCAGTCAGTTTCAGACTAAAGTCGCCTTCAGGCCGTCAAAGCCATCTGCCATCATTGTCGCTCACCCCTGCGTGTCCACTTCTTCCCGGCGGTTTCTGACCCGGGACGGGAGCTATTTTTCTGGCTGACTGCGCTCTGGCGCAAACGCTGTACTGTTGGAGTTTTTCATGCGTCCCCCATTCCCTCTCATCACCCCGCGCCAGTCGTTTGGCTTCGGCGCCGCTGTGCTGTGCGCCGGTTTTGCCGCGCAGGTTCATGCCAGCGGTTTTCTCGAAGACACCACGGCGAAAATCGAATCGCGCACGGTGTATTTCAACCGCGATTTCCGTGATGGGCACACCTCAAGCGACCAGGGCGCTTCCAAGCGGGAAGAGTCGGCGCAAGGCTTTATTCTCAATCTGCAATCGGGTTACACCGAGGGCACGGTCGGCTTCGGTATCGATGCGTTGGGCATGCTCGGTTTTCAGCTCGATTCCAGCCCTGATCGCAGCAACAGCGGCTTGCTGCCGTCCAGCGGCGAGAACCCGCGCGGCTCGAAGGGCCAGTACGCGAAGATGGGCCTGACCGCCAAGGTCAAGGTCTCGGACACGGTGTTGAAGTACGGCGCGCTGCTGCCGGATCTGCCGCTGCTCAAGTACAACGACGGCCGCTTGCTGCCCACGATGTTCAGCGGTGCGATGCTGACCTCCAAAGAGGTCAAGGACCTGACCTTCATGGCCGCGCGTCTGGACAAGTACACCGCACGCGATTCCACTGATTCGCAAGACATCCGCGTGCACTGCAAGAACAAGCGCTACGCCTGTAACACCACCGCCGATCATTTCGACATGTACGGCATCGATTACAAGATCAACGATCGACTGATCGCGCAGTATCACTACGCCGAGCTGGAAGATATCTACCGCCAGCACTTCATTGGTTTGCTCGGCAATCAGCCGCTGGGCGACGGCGTGCTGAAGGCCGACCTGCGTGTGATCAAGAGTGCCGACAGCGGCGCTGAGCGTGCCGGCTCCATCGACAACCGCGCATTGAGCAGCATGCTCTCGTACGGTATCAGCGGCCACACCTTCAGCGCCGGCTGGCAGCGCATGAACGGCGACAATTCGATGCCGTACCTCGATGGCAGCAATCCGTATCTGGTCAACTACGTGCAGGTCAACGACTTCGCGGCGGCGCAGGAGCGTTCCTGGCAGCTGCGTTACGACTATGACTTCAAGGCCATCGGCATCAACGGCCTGAGTTTCCTGACCCGTTATGTCAACGGTGACCACATCAAAGTCCCGGGCAGCGATCAGGAAGGCAAAGAGTGGGAACGCGACAGCGAGCTGAAGTACGTGATCCAGACGGGCACGTTCAAGGATGTCAGCCTGCGTCTGCGCAATGCGACTTACCGCACCAACTATGAGAAATTTGCGCGGGATGTGGATGAGACCCGGTTGATTGTGAGTTACAACTTCTCCGTCCTGTAAACCTCGCCCCCTGTAAGAGTTGCCGCAGGCTGCGATCTTTGATCTTGATTGTAAAAAACAAAGTCAAAAGATCGCAGCCTGCGGCAGCTCCTACAGGGATCTTCGGCGGGCTACAACCAATGCCAGAACCGGCTCCAGAAGCCGCGATTCAGATCTTCCTTGCACCCGGCATACTGCCGCGCATACACGTCGGAACGCGCCTGCACCTTGCGCGCAGTCGGCATCAGCCAGGCCTTGCTGGCGTAGGTCTTGTTGCGGAAGCCGCCCCAGCCTTCGTGGTAGTTCAGGTACTGGTTATAGGCGTCGTATTTGTACACGCCGTTGATCGAGGTGGTCTTGTCCATGTACCAGCCGACGAAGTCGATGGCGTCGTCGAAGTCTTCGCGATCAGCCCAGTTGCGCCCGGTACTCTTCTGGTAATCGGCCCAGACTTCATCCTTGGCCTGGGCATAGCCGGAGGCTGTCGACACCCGGCCCCACGGAATCACCCACAACAGGTATTTGCGCGGCGTCTTGGCGTCGTAGCGGTAGCCGGACTCCTGATACATGATCGCGAAGGGCACCTGGATCGGCACGCCCCAGCGCTTTTGCGTGACTTGCGCGGCGTCGTACCAGTCGCTTTTTTCGCGGAAGATTTCGCAGATGTCTTCCGGCGAACGCGGCGGCGAGGTGCCGCAGCCGCTGAGTAATCCCGCCAGTATCAAAAGTCCCGCCGTCCGCCCCGACATCAAACCGTCATCCCCATGCGCGCAAAAGGGCGACAGTCTACGCGCTCAGCTCAACTGGTGACGATAGGGCAAATCCGGACCGGTCTTGCTGCACGTCAGGGCGGCCGCCTGTACGGCAAACCTGAGCATGGCGTCGATCTGTTCGCGGCTGAGTTGTTGCACGCCCTCAACCGAGTCCAGACCTTGTTCGGTCAGCCACGTGATCAGCGCCGCCTGAAAGGTATCGCCGGCGCCGACGGTATCGGCGATCTGCACCGAGCATGCCGGTACTGACCACGAGCCATGGGCGCGACTGAACACCGTTGCGCCTTCGCCGCCACGGGTCAGGAACACCAACTGGCAGCGATGCTGCAGCCAGCCTTCGATCACGCGTTGTGGGTCCTGTTCGGGATACAACAGGCTCAGGTCTTCGTCGCTGACCTTGATCATGTCGGCCAGTTGCACCAGGGTCGCCACGCGCTCGCGCCACAGGTCGATGTTCGGTTCCGGGTTGAGGCGCACGTTGGGGTCGAGGGTGATCAGGCGCTTGCCGCTTTCGCGCTGCACCAGTGTCAACAGGGTGTCGGCAATCGGTTGCACCACCAGCGAGAACGAGCCGATGTGCAGGCCGCGTACTTCGGTGCTCAACTGCGGCAGATGGGCGAGGCTCAACTGGCGATCAGCACAGCCCTCGCCACGAAAACTGTAATGCGGCGACCCGTTGGCACCGACCGCGACCATCGCCAGCGTGGTTGGCGCGGCGAAGTCGATCAGGTAGTCCGCACGCACGCCTTCATCCTGCAGCACTTGCTGCAGACGTCGGCCGAGATAGTCGGTAGACAGCCCGGCAAACAACGCCGAGTCCACCCCCAAACGGCGCAAGCCGACCGCGACGTTGAACGGCGAGCCGCCGGCAATCGCCTTGAAATTCACTTTTGAAGCCAGACCGCTGGCATCGTCTTCGCTGAAAAAATCGAACAGGGCTTCGCCACACACCAAATACATGATTGTTTGCTCTTTATAGGGTTGCGACATGCTGTTGATAGCGTTCATAGGCCTGCTGGAACGCCGCGACATGGGCGGCAACCGGCAGGGTTTCACTGTGCAGATCGAGCTTCACGCAGCGCTGGCACAGATCGGCCAAAGTGTCTTCGTGGCCGTTTGACCAGGACTTGCACCACGCTGCCTGAATCGCCGCGCCGAGGGCTGCGGCTTCGCTGTGTTCGGTGCAGATCACCGGGGTGTCCATGATGTCGGCGACGATCTGCCGCCACACCGCACTTTTCGAGCCGCCGCCGATCAGGCAAATGCTGCGGCTTTGTAAACCATTGCGGCGCAACAGATCCAGTCCATAACGCAAACCGAAGGTCGTACCCTCGACCACGGCGCGACACAGATTGGCCTGGGTCAGGTTGCTCAGGGTCAGGCCGTGCAGGCTGCCGGTGGCATGGGGCAGGGCGGGGACGCGTTCGCCGTTGAGGAACGGCAGCATGCTCACGCCCTCCGCGCCTATGGGCGCTTGGGCCACGAGTTGATTGAACTGCTCCAGGTCGAGGTTGAACAGTTCGCGGATTGCGCCGGTGGCGTTGGTCAGGTTCATGGTGCAGATCAGCGGCAACCAGCCGCCGCTGGATGAGCAGAACGTCGCGACCGAAGCGTCCGCGCTGACCTGCGGCGCCTCGGCGTAGGCGTACACCGTGCCGGAGGAACCGAGGCTCATGGTGATCGCCCCGGGCTGAATGTTGCCGGTACCGATGGCGCCCATCATGTTGTCGCCACCGCCGCTGGCGACCACTGCGTTCGGGTTGAGGCCCAACTGCTCGGCAATCGCTGGCAGCAGCGTGCCCACCGCCTGATGCGCGTCGATCAGCTCCGGCAATGCCGCTTGCAGGCGACCGGTGGGGTCGATATCGCGCAACAGTTGCAAGTCCCACTGACGGCTGCGCACGTTGAAATAACCGGTGCCGGAAGCGTCGCCGTACTCGCTGCAGGCGCGACCGGTGAGCCAGAAATTCAGGTAATCGTGGGGCAGCAGAATCCGCGCAATACGCGAGAACACCTCCGGGTGTTGTTCTTTGGTCCACAGCAGTTTCGACACGGTGTAGCCCGGCGCGATGACCACGCCGAGGCGCTCCAGCGCGCCTTGTTCACCGCCGAGGTGTTTGAGCAGGCGCTCGTTTTCTTCCGTGGTTTCGGTGTCGCACCACAGCTTGGCCGGGCGCAGCACCTGGCCCTGATCGTCGAGCAGCACCAGGCCGTGTTGCTGGCCGGAGACACCGATGCCGAGGATCGCCTGCCCGTCGACATCGGCCGCGAGCAAGGCGCGGCGGGTGGCGAGGGCGAAGGCGTCGAGCCACTGTCGGGTGCCCTGCTCGCGGCGACCATTGGCGCCGCTGATCATCGTGTGCGTGGCGGCGCCTTCGCCGAGCACCTGACCGCTGGCCGCATCGAGGATGATCGCCTTGGTGCCCTGGGTGCCGCAGTCGATGCCGAGGAAGAGTTGTCGGGTGGTCACAGTGAGGTCCTCAGGGTGTCAGGTGAGTCAAGGTGAAGCCAATCGCTGGCAAGCCAGCTCCCACAGGTTCTCGTTTGTACGCAAAATTCATCAACGATTGAAAACCCTGTGGGAGCTGGCTTGCCAGCGATGGCGTCGGTGGTTTCACCGCATCACTCAGCCAGCACCCGCTCCAGCGTGCGCGTCACACCCACCTCACGCAAGCTGTTGCAGCACCACTCAAACGCCGCCACAAATGCCGCCGAACGTGGAATCGCCGTGCCGAAAATCTCCTCGACCGCCAACAAGCGCTGGGTGATCAACGCATCATCCGCCACCAGTCCCTGACAAAATTCCGCCCGTGGATCCGGAATCGTATAGGTGTCGCCATTTTCATCCACGCCCTTCAGATACAACGCCCAGGCCGCCACCACCAACGCTGCGCGCCTGGTTTCCTGGCCATCGGCAATCAAGCGATTGATCGTCGGAATGGTGAATTTCGGAAACTTCGATGAACCGTCCGAACACACCCGCTCCAGTTGATCGGCGATCGCCTGATTGGAAAAGCGCGCCACCAGCGTGTCCTTGTAGTCGGTCAGGTCGATGCCCGGCACCGGCGCCAGTTGCGGGGTGACGTCAAGGTCCATGTAGGCGCGCATGTAGCGTACGAACAGTGGGTCATTCATGGTCTCGTGGACGAAGCGATAGCCCTTCAAAAAACCAAGATAAGTCAGGGCCAGGTGGCTGCCGTTGAGCAGTTTGATCTTCATCTCTTCGTAGGGCGAAACGTCATCGGTGAACTGCACGCCAACCTGTTCCCAGGCCGGGCGACCGTTGACGAACTTGTCTTCCAGCACCCACTGCACAAACGGCTCGCAGACCACCGGCCAGGCATCGTCGACGCCGTGTTTGTCGGCCAGTTGCAGGCGGTGCGCGGTGCTGGTCATCGGTGTGATGCGATCGACCATGGCGTTGGGAAAACTGACGTACTGCGCGATCCAGTCACGCAGCCCCGGGTCACGCAGGGTGGCGAAGGCCAGCAACGCCTTGCGGGTCACCGCGCCGTTGTGCGGCAGGTTATCGCAGGACATGATCGTGAACGCTGGTGTGCCCGTGTCACGGCGTTTTTCCAGCGCCGCACAGAGGAAGCCGAACACGGTTTTTGGCGCCAGCGGATGGGCCAGATCGTGCTGAATCTGCGGCAGGTGCGCCATGAACTCGCCGTTGCTGTCGTCGATGCAGTAACCGCCCTCGGTGATGGTCAGCGAGACAATGCGGATCTGCGGATCGGCGAGTTTGTCGATCAGCACCTGCGCGCCGTCTTCGGCCAGAAGCATGTCGCGAATCGCACCGATCACCCGCACTTCGGTGTCGTCGCTGTCGCCGAGTTCGAACAGGGTGAACAGGTAATCCTGCTCTTTGAGATCGTCGCGGGCACGGCGGTCCTCAGTGCGCAGGCCAACGCCGCAGATTGCCCAGTCCAGCGCCTGGCCGGTATTCATCAGTGCATCGGTGTAATACGCCTGATGCGCGCGATGGAAGCCGCCGACGCCAATGTGCGCGATGCCCTGGCGGGTGTCGCTGAGGCTGTAGGCCGGCAGTTGCACCTCGGGGGCGAGGCGCTGCAGATTTTGCTTATTGAGTTTCATCGGACAAGTCTCGAAATTCAGGCCGCGGCGCGCAGCGGGCGGGTCAGCGCCACGCCGTCGGCGTCGAACAGGTGGCAATGGCTGGCGTCCAGGTGCAGGTTCAGTTGCTCGCCGTAGCGGCTCGCCAAGTCACCGCGCACACGCATGGTCAGGGCTTCGCCGGCGTTGCTGGTGACGTGGCAGAAGGTGTCGCTGCCCAGGCGTTCGCTGACGTCGGCGGTGACTTGCAGGGTGCAGTCGCCCGGTTGCGCCAGCTCCAGATGTTCCGGGCGAATGCCCAGGGTCACCGCGCTGCCGACGCTGAGGTTGGCGGCATTGAACGGCAGGGTGATGCGTGTACCGGCGTCCAGTGAGACCTCGCAGCTCTGGCTGTCAATGCGGGCGATCTTGCCCTTGAGGAAACCCATTTTCGGCGTGCCGAGGAACCCGGCGACGAACAGGTTGGCCGGGTTGTGATAGAGGTCCAGCGGTGAGCCGACCTGCTCGATCTTGCCGCCATTGAGCACCACCACCTTGTCAGCCATGGTCATCGCTTCGACCTGGTCGTGGGTCACGTAGATCATCGTGGCTTGCAGGTCCTTGTGCAGGCGCAGCAGTTCCAGACGCATTTGCACGCGCAGGGCGGCGTCGAGGTTGGACAGCGGCTCGTCAAACAGGAAGATTTTCGGATTGCGCACGATGGCGCGGCCGATGGCAACCCGTTGCCGTTGGCCGCCGGAGAGCTGTTTCGGCTTGCGTTCGAGCATCGGCCCCAGTTCGAGAATCCGCGCCGCTTCGCCGACCTTTTTCTCGACTTCGGCTTTTGGCACGCCGGCCAGATCAAGGGCGAACGACATGTTCTTTTTCACGGTCATGTGCGGGTATAGCGCGTAGGTCTGGAACACCATCGCCAGATCGCGCTTGGCCGGACTGACTTCGGTGATGTCGCGGCCATCGAGTTCGATGGTGCCGCCGCTGACTTCTTCCAGACCGGCGATCAGCCGCAGCAAGGTGGATTTGCCGCAGCCGGACGGGCCGACGAAAACTACGAATTCCTTGTCGTTCACCTCAAGGTCGATGCCCTTGATGATGGAGAAGCCTTCGAAGCCTTTTTGCAGATTCTTGATTTTCAGGTTGGCCATGGTGATGGGCCTCCGCATTGTTGTTTTTTTAAGATCAAAAGATCGCAGCCTGCGGCAGCTCCTACAGCGGGATGGCTGATACTGTGCAGGAGCTGCCGAAGGCTGCGATCTTTTGCTTTTGATTCATTTCACGGCGCCAAATGAGAGGCCGCGCACCAGTTGTTTCTGGCTGATCCAGCCAAAGATCAGGATCGGCGCACAGGCCAGGGTCGAGACCGCTGACAACTTGGCCCAGAACAAGCCTTCGGGGCTGGAGTACGAGGCGATCAACGCGGTCAGTGGCGCGGCTTTCGACGACGTCAGGTTCAGCGACCAGAACGCCTCGTTCCAGCACAGGATCAGCGACAGCAGCACGGTCGAGGCCAGGCCGCCCTTGGCGATCGGCAGCAGCACGCGGAGCATTTCCTGGGCGAGGGTGGCGCCGTCGAGGCGGGCAGCTTCGAGGATGTCCTTGGGGATGTCCTTGAAGTAGGTGTAAACCATCCAGACCACGATCGGCAGGTTGATCAGCGTGTAGATCACGATCAGCGCGATGCGCGTATCAAGCAGGCCGAAACTCTTGGCCAGCAGGTAGATCGGCATCAGCACACCTACCGGCGGCAGCATCTTGGTCGAGAGCATCCACAGCAGCGTGCCCTTGGTGCGCTGGGTTTCGTAGAACGCCATCGAGTAGGCGGCGGGCACCGCGATCAGCAGGCACAGCGCCGTGGCACTGAACGAGATCACCACCGAGTTCCAGGCAAAACTGAAGTAGTCGCTGCGCTCGTTGATGTGCAGGTAGTTCTCCAGCGTCGGCGTGAAGATGAACTGCGGCGGCGTGGCGAACGCGTCGATTTCGGTTTTGAAACTGGTCATCACCATCCAGAAGATCGGGAAGAAAATCACGATAGCGATGGCCCAGGCCAGGGTGCCGAGCAGCAGGCTTTGCAGCCGGCGGAATTGTTGAAGGGTCATGGCAGGCCTCAGGCTTTGTCAGTCAGGTTTTTGCCGATCATCCGCACCAGAATGATCGCGGCGATGTTGGCGATGACCACGGCAATCAAGCCGCCGGCCGAGGCCATACCGACGTCGAACTGCACCAGCGCCTGGTTGTAGATCAGGTAGGCGAGGTTGGTCGAGGCGTAGCCGGGGCCACCGTTGGTGGTGGTGAAAATCTCGGCGAACACCGACAGCAGGAAGATCGTTTCGATCATCACCACCACGGCAATCGGCCGCGCCAGGTGGGGCAGGGTCAGGTGCCAGAAGATCGCGACGGGGCCAGCGCCATCCAGACGGGCGGCTTCCTTCTGTTCCTGGTCGAGGGACTGCATGGCGGTCATCAGGATCAGGATCGCGAAGGGCAGCCATTGCCACGAGACAATGATGATGATCGACAGCAGCGGGTAGTGCGCCAGCCAGTCCACCGGCTCGGCGCCGAACAGCCGCCAGACGTAGGCGAGAATCCCCGAGACTGGATGGAAAATCAGGTTCTTCCAGATCAGCGCACCGACGGTGGGCATGATGAAGAACGGCGAGATCAGCATGACTCGCACGATACCGCGGCCGAGAAACTCGCTGGCCTCAAGCAACGCGCTGATCAACACCCCGAACACCACGCTGATCAGCAGCACGCTGCCCACCAGCAACAGGGTGTTGGTGGCGCCGGGCAAGAAGCCTGAGTCGGTGAGGAAGTAGCTGAAGTTCTCCAGCCCGACGAACTCGTTCACCCCCGGATCGAGCAGGTTGTAGCGAATCATCGAGAAGTAAATGGTCATGCCCAGCGGCACGATCATCCACAGCAGCAACAGGGCCACCGAAGGGCTGACCAGAAACCAGCCGGGATTGCGTACGCGGACTTTGCGCTGGGGTTGCGCCAGGTCGAGGTGGGCTTTGGCAGTTGAAGTATTCATGGTGATCACAACCGTTTGGGTGCAGATACATGTTCAGGAAAGACAACCGTCCTGACATCGACGCGAACCCTGTGGGAGCTGGCTTGCCAGCGATGAGGCGGGCACATCCGACATTGATGTTGGCTGCTCAATCGCCATCGCTGGCAAGCCAGCTCCCACAGGTCAAGTAGTGGTTACTTGGGATAACCCGCGCGCTTCATCTCGCGTTCGGTGGTTTGCTGCGCAGCAGCCAAGGCTTGGTCCACCGTGGTCTGGCCGATCAGCGCTGCCGAGAACAGCTTGCCGACCTGGGTGCCGACGCCCTGGAATTCAGGAATGGTCACCAGTTGAATGCCGATGTACGGCACCGGTTTCAGCGTCGGTTTGCTCGGATCTGCCGCTTTCAACGATTCCAGCGTGACCTTGGCGAACGGCGCCGCGCTCATGTAAGCATCGCTGTAGGTCGAGGCGCGGGTGCCCGGCGGCACGTTGGCGATGCCGTCGGTCTTGGCCACCAGCTCGCCGTATTCCTTGGATGTCGCCCAGGCACTGAAGGCCTTGGCGGCGTCCTTGGCCTTGGAGCTGGTCGGAATCGCCAGTGCCCACGAGTACAACCATGCCGAGCCCTTGTCGGTGACCTGATGCGGGGCGAAGGTGAAGCCGACGTGATCGGCGACCTTGCTCTGGGTCTTGTCGGTGACGAACGAACCGGCGACAGACGCATCCACCCACATCGCGCACTTGCCACTGTTGAACAGCGCGAGGTTCTCGTTGAAACCGTTGCTGGAAGCGCCCGGCGGGCCGGATTTCTTCATGTTGTCGACGTAGAAGTTCAGCGCGTTTTTCCACTCCGGGCCATTGAATTCCGGCTGCCATTTCTCATCGAACCAGCGCGCGCCGTAGGCATTGGCGACGGTGGTGATCAGCGCCATGTTCTCGCCCCAGCCGGCCTTGCCGCGCAAGCAGATGCCGTATTGCTCTTTGTCCTTGTTGGTGAGTTTTTCGGCGAAGCCGGCGATCTGTTCCCAGGTCGGACGCTCGGGCATGGTCAGGCCGGCGTCCTTGAACAGGTCGGTGCGGTAGTAGGTGATCGAACTCTCAGCGTAGAACGGCAAAGCGTACAGCGAGCCCTTGACCGAGAGCCCTTCGCGCACTGACGGGAACACGTCGTCGAGGGCGTAACTGGCCGGCAGGTCCTTCATCGGTTCCAGCCAGCCTTTGGCGCCCCAGAGTGCGGCTTCGTACATGCCAATGGTCAATACGTCGAACTGCCCGCCCTGGGTGGCGATGTCGGTGGTCAGGCGTTGGCGCAACACGTTTTCTTCCAGTACCACCCAATTGAGCTTGATCTCCGGATGCTCGGCCTCGAAGGTTTTCGAGAGTTTTTGCATGCGGATCATGTCGCTGTTGTTGACGGTGGCGATGGTCAGGGTCTGGGCGCCAAGGCTGACGCTGCTGAGGGTCATGCAAGTGAGGGCAAGCAGAGCTTTTGCAGTGGGTTGCATCGTGCACTCCTTTTCTGCGTCCGTTGGGAAGCAGAAGGACAGTTATTGTTTTTGTGTCTTCCTGTGCAGGAAGAATGTGTGCTGATTACAGCCCTCAATCGACAGGCTGACAAATCATCCATCGCACTTGAACCGATACTTTTTTGCACTGGCAAAAAAGATCGCAGCCTGCGGCAGCTCCTACAGGGATCGGTGTAGGAGCTGCCGCAGGCTGCGATCTTTTGATGTGGCTATCAAGCGTGATTCTGTTCGGTCAGGCGCTGCACCGCGAGGCGTCGATAGTGTGAAGGCGTCATGCCCTTGAGTTGCTGGAAGCGCCGATTGAAGTTGGAAATATTGTTGAACCCCGACTCGAAACACACCTCGGTCACTGGCTTGTCGCCGTCGGCCAGCAGTTCGCAGGATTTGCTGATGCGCAGGCGATTGACGAACTCGATGAAGTTGCGCCCGGTGGCCTGTTTGAATACGCGACTGAAGTAGGTCGGCTTCATCCCCAGATGCTCGGCGACTTCTTCCAGCGTCAGCTCCCGGGCGTAATGGTCGAAGATGAAATCGACGGCGCGGTTGGTGCGGTCGATGTTGTGCTCGTCGGCCAGTTGCGTGTTGGTGGCGCCGGACAGCAACTGATAGTCGTCTGTCGCCGCCAGCAACTCCATCAGAATGAAAAAATGCCCCAGACGAGTGATGCCGCGTGTATCGGCAATTCGCTGCATCAGCGTCATGGCCTGGCGGATCGTGTCTTTGTCACGAAACTCGATGCCGTATTGCGCGCGCTCCAGCAGCGGCGCCAGGGTCTTGAGTTCGGCAAACACCTGGTGCCCGCTGTCGAACAACTCATCGGTGAAGTTCACCAGCATATCGCGCTTTTCCACCACTTCGTCTTCGGCCACCTGGCTGATCCAGTTGTGCGGCAGATTGGGTCCGGTAAGGAACAGCGTTTGCGGATAAAAGTTGCCGATGTAGTCGCCGATGAAGACCTTGCCGGAACTGGCGACGATCAGGTGCAGTTCGTATTCCTTGTGAAAATGCCAACGCACTAACGGGCAGGGAAAACCATGCTGACGGTAGATGATGGACAACCCGTTGTGATCGTCCATCAGCTCGTAGGAGGGATCAGTGATTCTGGTAGCCCGAGTCATGTCCGATACGTTCTGTTGTTATGTCCGGATGCTCATCATGCACGCGCGTCACGGACAGTTCCAGCACCTCAACCCCGGGCCTTGACCAGACCTTTGGCATGGTTGATCTGCTGGCAATATTCCGCCAGCCGCGTGGCACCGACGAAATCGGCATTGATAATGCTGCACTTTGGCGCCCAGCCCGAGTCCGGGCCAAACCATTGATTGAGTTCGTGGGTGATCCGCTTGACGCCGGCCAGTTCGCCATAGCTGGTGGCCGATAACGACCAGAGGCTGCCGGACGGCGGCGGGTTGGCCAGTGTTCGTGTGATGTGTTGCTTGAGTTGCTCGGCAGAGGTGATATCTGAACCGCTCCACTCATGACGGATTTGCGGCCAGTACAGGGGCGACCTGAAATCCGGGTGCGAGTCGCTTGCCAACACCACTCGTTGTACCGGACTGATCTTTTTAAGTTGTTCAATGGTCAGCTGGCTATTGTTTCTGGGAATAAGCCGCGAACCCAACTCCATGGTGATGACTTCGTGCAAGCCCTTGTAATCGAATAGTTGATTATTGATGCCCTTGAGTTCATGTATGTCCAATACGATGAACTCGTTCGGGTTATCACTGAGGAAAACGTTGAGACTTTTGACAAGTTCGCTCAAGGCACGCCCCTGGAACAGTTTCAAGCCATGAAACGTATGGAACTTCTTGATGCCCAGCCAGTGTTCATCCGCATGCAGACGCACGTCGAAAGCGCGAACGCCTTCGTTAAGCTGTTGAATGAACGGGCCATCCTGACAGACAAACCAGTTTTTTGCCGGCTGCAGATACGCCGGATACGAAAAATCGTAATCCAGCCCGGCGTTATGGGCTCCGGGCCAGACCACTTCGCCCAGGGTCAGTTGGTCGATACCGGGTGCGGACGCCATCCAGTTTTTTAAAGGGTAGTTGCTCATGGTGCATTCCGTTGCAGATAAAGTTTATTTCCGACCAGTCACATTGTTTGATCAGTTCGGAAGTTATTCTTTGATGCAGTCGGAAAAACTACAAGTCAGCACTCTTTGCAAAGTGTTGGTACTGTGTTTTCGCAGTGTTGGCTTATCAACTTTTCTGGTTTTTGGCTTCGATCCACTGCGCCATGTATTGGGTACTTTTGTGCAAGTGGTGACGCAACATGCTGCCAGTAAAGTTGGCGCGCCGTAATGCCGACAAGTTATCGCGGCAATAGTGCAAGCGAGCGATCAGCGCCGGGCCGTGATCAGCCTGCCGATAGCGCGCGTTCAACAACGCGACGCCGGCCTGCTGTGCGTCAGTCCAGCGCTGTTGGTCTTCGTGCAGAGCGACCGCGGCATCGGCCAGGGCCTGGGCCGACAGCGCCACTTCACCCGGCCATGACAGCGCACCGCACATGCCTTCGGCACCGATGGGCGTGGTGACATTGGGTGTACCGCAGAGCATTGCATCGACGAGCTTGCCCTTGATCCCCGCGCCAAAGCGCAAAGGCGCCAGGCAAACCCGGGCTTGCGACATCACTTGCAGCGCATCTTCTGCCCAGTTCATCACATGAAACCCCTGCGCCGCGTTGTGCAGGGCAGTGGCCTTGGGCGGCGTATAGGCGCCGTAGATATGCAGTTGAGCGCCGGGCAATTGCTGGCGGATCAGCGGCCAGACGGCGGTCTTCATCCACAGCACGGCGTCCCAGTTGGGCGCGTGACGGAAGTTGCCAATACTCAGAAAGTGCGCGCGCTCTTCAAAGGAAATGAACGAACCGCGCGGGGGGGCGAGCATCAGCGGGCACCAGTGCAGCAGTTCGCCAGGGACTTGAAACTGTTCGACCAGCAACTGGATTTCCACTTCGGAAATCATCAGATTCAGATCGCAGCGGTACAACGCGGCGACTTCCCGCTTGGCCAGATCGGTATCGGCCATCAACTCGAACTCTTCGCGCAGCGCCGGCGCGAACAGTGCGCTGAAGTCCTGATTGTCCGGGTCGTCTTTCAAACGTTCCTTGAGCCGTTGGTGGCGGGCGTGGCGCAGGCTCTGCAGGTCGGAAGTCTCCAGCACCCGCAAGGCATCCGGGCATTGCTTCTCGACGCGCCAGCCAAATTGCTCTTCCATCATGAACTGGTCGAACAGCACGATATCCGGCGCCAGTTCACGGATGAAAACATCGAAGCTGCTGTTGTTGAGTTCGATCGGCACCTCACGGATGCCCAGTGCGGTCAGGTCAGCCTTGTGCTCGCCCGGGCCGGCCGGGCTGCTGAAGGTGATGTCCCAGCCTTGCTGCAGGAATGTATCGAGGATCTGCATCACGTGCCCGCTGGCTGCCGAAGAGCGCGGTTCGGGCCAGACGTAACCGATGACCAGAACTTTGGTGGCGGGGGATGCAGTCATTGACAGGTGTTCCTTGCAGGCAGGCGGCTAAAAATGGCGCGCAATTAGACCACATCTGCAGCCGCTGCCGGATCAAGGCCAATCACTGGCCCAGGATGCCCTTGACCTTGTCACGCAATTGATCGATGGAGAACGGTTTGCCGATCACGTGCATGCCGGCAGGTACGTCGATGTTTTCGGCGTAACCGCTGGCGAACAGGACGGGCAGGGTGGCGCGGAGTTCACGTGCCTTGCCGGCCAGTTCACTGCCTGTCATGCCCGGCAGGCCGTAATCGGTCATCATCAAGTCGATACCCTTGCTCTGATCCCCGAGAATATTCAGCGCAGACTCGCCGTCGTCCGCCTCCAGCACCCTGAACTCCAGTTCCTCCAGCACATCGACGATGAGCATGCGTACGATGTCGTCGTCTTCTACTACAAGGATGGTGGGCGCTGGGGTGGACATATGGGTGCTCTCAAAAAAGGAAATCGGAATGGCGACCGGTCGAAAATGCCGGGCTCTTGCATGAGTAAGTGGCGCATGGCCACAAGTTCCCGATTCAACGGAAAAAAGATTAGCTGCTCTTCGCGGCGCAAGGATAACGGTTGGTGCTCGGTAAGCGCAGGAAAATGTAGGAAATTGCTGCCAAAGCAGTCAGAAAAATGGATCCATACGACCGTTTTGGGGCAAACTCCCGGGTTTCGACAGTTCGACAAGGCCGCCCCATGCCCACTCCGTCTTCGATTGATGAAACACGGTTTCGCAAACTCCTGACGCGCAACATCGGATTGCCGCTGGGCGTTGGCGCACTCAGCGCCGTGTTCTTTGTATCCCTGATTACTTATCTGCTGTCGGTGATCCAGTGGGTGGAGCACACCGATCGCGTCATCAATAACGCCAACGAAGCGGTGAAACTCACGGTTGATCTGGAAACCGGCATGCGCGGCTTCCTGCTCAGTGGCGATGAGCATTTCCTCGACCCGTACGAGACCGCCAAGCCGCGGATCAACGTGGCCCTCAACACCTTGCTCGAACTGACCGCCGACAACCCGGTGCAGACCGACCGGTTGCGGCGTCTGCAGGCGTTGCAGGTCGAGTGGGCCAATTACGCGCAGTCGATGATCGATCTGCAGCGCTCCAGCGGTGATTACCGGGGTGCGGTCAAGGCCGGGCGCGGCAAGCGCTTGACCGACGAGATCCGCAAGCAATTCGAAGACGTGATCGACATGGAGCAACAGTTGCGCACCACGCGCAACGAAGAGGTGCGCCGCACCACAATCTGGAGCATCACCCTGTACCTGCTGTTTATCGCCGGGATCAGTGGTTTGCTGGCGTATGTCGGTCGCCGTGATCTGGTTCGTCTGTCTGACAGCTACAGCGCCACTCTCGCCGCGCAACAGGCCAGCGCCGAGCGGCTGGAACGCCAGGCATGGATGCGCAGCGGCCAGACCGAGCTGGCGGAGCAGGTGCTGGGGCAACTGACGCTGAACCTGCTGGGGCGCAATATTCTGCAGTTCTGCGCGCAATACCTCGGCACGGCGGTGGCGGCGCTGTACGTGCGTGAAGAACACGGCGGCCTCAAGCGCGTGGCGTCCTACGGATTCTCCCGCGAGCAGGAAGAAAAGGATCAGCAGATCTACAGCGGCGAAGGCATCGTCGGCCAGGTGGCCCAGCAGGGGCAACTGATTCGTCTGGATTCGGTTCCGGCCGACTACTTCAAGGTCAGCTCCGGCCTGGGCGCGGGCCTGCCGCGCAGTGTGCTGGTGGTGCCGACCAGTGATGACGACCGGGTCAACGGCGTGATCGAGCTGGGCTTCTTGCGTCCGCTCACCGACCGCGATATCGATTTGCTGGAACTGATTGCCGGCAACATCGGCACCTCGATCGAAGCGGCGCGTTATCGCCAGCGTCTGCAGGAAGTGCTGGCCGAAACCCAGCAGCTCAACGAAGAGTTGCAGGTGCAGCAGGAAGAGCTGAAAACCGCCAACGAAGAGCTGGAAGAACAGTCGCGGATTCTCAAGGAATCCCAGGCGCATCTGGAAACCCAGCAAGTCGAGCTGGAACAGACCAACGAGCAGTTGGCCGAACAGGCGCAAACCCTGGCCGAGCAGCGCGACGCCATGGACCAGAAGAACACCGAACTCAATCAGGCTCAGGTGCAGCTTGAAGAGCGCGCCGAGGAGCTGCAGCGCTCGAGCAAGTACAAGTCCGAATTCCTCGCCAACATGTCCCACGAACTGCGCACGCCGCTGAACAGTTCACTGATCCTCGCCAAGCTGCTGGCCGAGAACCCGCAGGACAACCTGACGGCCGAGCAGGTCAAGTTCGCCGAGTCGATCTATTCCGCCGGCAACGATTTGCTGAACCTGATCAACGACATTCTCGACATTTCCAAGGTCGAGGCTGGCAAATTGGAAGTGATCCCGGAAAACACCAGTGTCGCGCGGCTGGCCGACGGCCTGCGCAGCGTGTTCGAGCCGCTGGCGGCGGACAAGCAATTGACCTTCAGCGTCGAGTTGCAGCCGGATGCGCCGATCATGCTGTACACCGACCGCCAGCGCCTGGAGCAGGTGATCAAGAACCTGCTGTCCAACGCCGTGAAGTTCACCGAGCACGGCGCGGTCAGCCTGACCATCGCCGGCCAGCCAGACGAGCGCATTGCCTTCATCGTGCGCGATTCGGGGATCGGTATCGCCGCGGATCAGCAGGAAAGCATCTTCGAAGCGTTCCGCCAGGCTGACGGCACCACCAACCGCAAGTACGGTGGCACCGGTCTTGGTCTGTCGATTTCGCGGGATCTGGCGGCCTTGCTCGGCGGCTCGATCAGCGTCAGCAGTGTGCCGGGGCAGGGCAGCGTGTTCACCCTGGTGTTGCCACAGCAATACAGCGAGCCGTGCGACACACCGTCCGCGCCGTTGTCCTTTACGCCGCCGCCGGTATCGAGTCCGGCCCCGGTGGCGCCGCCGTCGATTGCGGTTTCGCCCATGGCCCCGGTGCACATCCCGCGCTTTGCCGACGACCGTGGCAAGGCACCGTTCGCCACGCGCTGCATTCTGGTGGTGGAGGACGAGCCGAATTTCGCCCACATTCTTTACGATCTGGCCCACGAACTGGGTTACCAGTGCCTGGTGGCTCACGGTGCCGACGAAGGTTACGACCTGGCTCGCGAATTCGTACCGGATGCGATCCTGCTCGACATGCGTCTGCCGGACCATTCCGGGCTGACGGTGCTGCAACGCCTGAAAGAACATGCCGAAACCCGGCACATCCCGGTGCATGTGATCTCGGTCGAGGACCGCGTTGAAGCGGCGATGCACATGGGCGCGATCGGTTATGCGGTCAAGCCGACCACCCGTGAAGAGCTCAAGGACGTGTTCGCCCGTCTCGAAGCCAAGCTGACCCAGAAAGTCAAACGCGTGCTGCTGGTCGAAGATGACGATCTGCAGCGCGAAAGCATTGCCCGCCTGATCGGTGACGATGACATCGAGATCACGGCCGTCGGTCTGGCGCAGGATGCGCTGGAGAAACTGCGTACCACGATCTACGACTGCATGGTGATCGACCTGAAGTTGCCGGACATGCTCGGCAACGATCTGCTCAAGCGCATGTCCACCGAGGACATCTGCTCGTTCCCGCCAGTAATCGTCTACACCGGGCGCAATCTGACGCGCGATGAAGAAGCCGAGCTGCGCAAGTATTCGCGTTCGATCATCATCAAGGGCGCGCGCTCCCCGGAACGCCTGCTGGATGAGGTCACACTCTTTCTGCACAAAGTCGAATCGCAGTTGTCCCATGAACGGCAGAAGATGCTCAAGACCGCCCGCAGTCGCGACAAGGTCTTCGAAGGCCGCAAGGTGTTGCTGGTGGACGACGACGTACGCAACATCTTCGCCCTGACCAGTGCGCTGGAACACAAAGGTGCAGTCGTGGTGATCGGCCGTAATGGTCGCGAAGCGATTGATAAGTTGAATGAAGTCGAGGACATCGATCTGGTGTTGATGGACGTGATGATGCCGGAGATGGATGGCTTTGAAGCCACTATTGAGATCCGCAAGGATCCGCGCTGGCGCAAGCTGCCGATCATTGCGGTGACGGCCAAGGCCATGAAAGACGATCAGGAGCGCTGCCTGCAGGCGGGCGCCAACGATTACCTGGCCAAGCCCATCGACCTGGATCGCCTGTTCTCGCTGATTCGCGTGTGGTTACCGAAGATGGAACGCATTTAGTGGACAGCAGTCACTCCGTGGAGCGCAACAGCGAAATCGAATTACGCTTGTTGATTGAGGCGATCTACCTCAAGTACAGCTACGATTTTCGTGATTACTCGGGCGCTTCGATCAAGCGCCGGGTGCAGCACGCCTTGAGCCAGTTCGAGTGCGCGACGATCTCGGCGTTGCAGGAGAAAGTGCTGCACGATCCGACTGCGTTCATGCAGCTGCTGCAATTGCTGACGATCCCGGTCAGCGAGATGTTTCGCGATCCGTCGCACTTTCTGGCGATCCGCCAGGAAGTGGTGCCGCTGCTGCGGACCTATCCGTCGCTGAAGATCTGGATCGCCGGGTGCAGCACCGGTGAGGAGGTCTATTCGATGGCGATTCTGCTGCGCGAGGAAGGCCTGCTCGAGCGTACGATCATCTACGCCACCGACATCAACCCGCGCTCGCTGGACAAGGCCAAGCAGGGGATTTTCTCAATGGAGAACGTGCGCGCCTACACCGCCAATTATCAGCAGGCCGGCGGCCAGCGCTCCTTCGCCGATTACTACACCGCAGCCTACGGCTACGCGATTTTCGACAAGAGCCTGTGCGAGAACGTGACCTTTGCCGATCACAGCCTGGCGACCGACAGTGTGTTCTCCGAAACTCAATTGATTTCCTGCCGCAACGTACTGATTTACTTCAACAAGAAACTTCAGGACCGTGCCTTCGGTCTGTTTCATGAATCGCTGTGCCACCGTGGCTTTCTGGTGCTGGGCAGCAAGGAAACGCTGGATTTTTCCGGCTACTCGAATCAGTTCGAGCCGCTGGTCAAACAAGAACGGATCTACCGCAAATTATGAACGATGCCTTGGATTTGCCTCGTGTCGAGGCCATCGTGGTCGGCGCTTCGGCTGGTGGGGTCGAGGCCCTGCTGACCCTGCTCGCGCCGCTGCGCCAAGGCTATGTGCTGCCAATCATTGTCGTGTTGCACCTGCCGGAAGAGCGCCGCAGCCAGTTGGCCGAAGTATTCGCCCGACGGTTGATGCTGCCGGTGGAAGAGGCGACCGACAAACAGGACATCGCTCCCGGTACGGTTTACTTCGCGACACCCGGTTACCACCTGTCGGTTGAGCAGGATCGCAGTCTGTCGCTGAGTCTTGAAGACCGCGTGCACCATTCCCGGCCAGCCATTGATTACCTGTTTGAATCCGCCGCTGATGCTTACGGCGCAACCTTGGCTGCCGTGTTGCTGACCGGTGCCAATCACGATGGTGCTCGCGGTCTGGCGCAAGTCAAACGGCGCGGCGGACTGACCATTGTTCAAGACCCGCAGGACGCGCAGGTCGCCACCATGCCTCTGGCTGCGCTGAAGGTTCAGCAGCCTGACCATGTCCTACCCATTCACGGCATCGGCCGTCTGCTTGTCGAGCTGGAACGAATCGCATGCTGAGTAATATCCAGGCCAAATTGCTGATCGTCGACGATCTGCCGGAGAACCTGCTGGCCCTCGAAGCGCTGATCAAGCGCGAGGACCGCACGGTGTACAAGGCGCTGTCGGCGGACGAAGCACTTTCGCTGCTGCTGCAACACGAGTTCGCCATGGCCATCCTCGATGTACAGATGCCGGGCATGAACGGCTTTGAACTCGCCGAGTTGATGCGCGGCACCGAGAAAACCAAAAACATCCCGATCATTTTCGTCAGCGCCGCCGGCCGCGAACTCAATTACGCGTTCAAGGGCTACGAGAGCGGGGCGGTGGACTTCCTGCACAAGCCGCTGGACATTCACGCGGTGAAGAGCAAGGTCAACGTGTTCGTCGACCTGTACCGCCAGAGCAAGGCCATGAAGCAACAGGTCGAAGCCCTGGAGCAGGCCCGCCGCGAGCAGGAAGCGCTGCTGCAACAGCTGCAGAGCACTCAGTTGGAACTGGAGCAGGCGGTGCGTATGCGCGATGACTTCATGTCAATCGTCGCCCACGAAGTCCGCACGCCGCTCAATGGCCTGATACTCGAAACCCAATTGCGCAAGATGCACCTGGCCCGGGACAACGCTGCGGCGTTCACCCTCGACAAGATGCACGCGATGGTCGATCGCGACGAGCGCCAGATCAAAAGCCTGATCCGTCTGATCGAAGACATGCTCGACGTCTCGCGGATTCGTACCGGCAAGTTGTCGATCCGTCCGGAGCGGTTCGATCTGGTGCAACTGGTGAGCAACCTGCTGCAGAATTTCGCCCAGCAGATAGAAGCCGCCGAGACCGAAGTGTCGTTCACTGCGTCCGGGCCGGTGGAAGGTTATTGGGACGAGTTCCGCATTGAGCAGGTGGTGTCCAACCTGCTGACCAATGCTCTGCGCTACGGTGGTCGCAGCCCGATCCAGGTGCGGGTGTACCGTGAAGGTGATGAGGCGCGGGTCGAAGTTCAGGACCGCGGCATCGGCATCAGTGAAGAGAATCAGAAGCGTATTTTTCAACAGTTCGAACGGGTTTCCGCCAAGACGGTAGTGGCTGGTCTCGGGCTGGGTCTGTTCATTTCCGAGCAGATCGTCGCCGCCCATGGCGGTTCCATCGTCGTCGAGAGTCAAATCAACGAAGGCGCCCTGTTTCGCGTTTGTCTGCCAATCCAGGAAAACGGCATATCCGACGCAACCTCTGAGTGACCGCACGGTCGTATCAGCAGCTATTGACCGAACAAAGGCTTCCCATGAGCGTAGATGCACAAGATGTAGTACTCGTCGTCGAGGACGAACCGGTTATCTTGATGGTGCTGACAGACTATCTGTCGGGGCAGGGTTACCGCGTGTTGCAGGCCGAAAACGGCGAGCAGGCGTTCGAGATTCTCGCGAGCAAACCGCATCTGGACATGCTGATCACTGACTTCCGCCTGCCGGGCGGGATCTCCGGCGTGCAGATCGCCGAGCCGGCAGTCAAGCTGCGTCCGGACCTGAAAGTAATCTTCATCAGCGGCTACCCGCAGGAAATCCGCGAGACCGGCAGCCCGATCACCAGCAAGGCGCCGATCCTGGAAAAACCGTTCGATCTGGACGTGTTGCAGGAAAAGATTCAGGAATTGCTGGCCTGATCAAAAACACTGAAATGCCCCTGTAGGAGCTGCCGCAGGCTGCGATCTTTTGATTTTAAAAAACAAGATCAAAAGATCGCAGCCTGCGGCAGCTCCTACAGGCGTTTTTGGGGGTCAGTTCTTGATCATCTCGCGGACCTTGGCGGTCAGCAGATCAAAGGTGAACGGCTTGGTGATCATCTGCATGCCCGGGTCGAGGAACCCACCGCGCACAGCGGCGTGCTCGGCATAACCGGTAATGAACAGCACCTTCAGCCCCGGCCGGTACTGCCGACCGATTTCCGCCAGTTGCCGGCCGTTCATGCCCGGCAGGCCGACGTCACTGATCAACAGATCAATGCGCTGCGTCGAGTTGAGGATCGGTAAGGCGCCATCGGCATCGCCGGCTTCGACAAATGCATAACCCAACTCACTGAGCACTGCACTGACCAGCACGCGCACGGCAGGGTCGTCTTCGACGATCAACACCGTCTCGCCGTCCATCGCCTCCGGGGCCTGTTGAACAGCGGACACCGGATGCTCCAGTTCCTCGCCGCGGAAGCGCGGCAGGTACAGTTTGACCGTGGTGCCCTGATCGATTTCGCTGTCGATCGAGACGTGACCACGGGACTGTTTGCTGAAGCCATAGATCATCGACAGGCCCAAACCGGTGCCCTGGCCGATCGGTTTGGTGGTGAAGAATGGGTCGAACGCGCGGTTGATCACGCTCTGTGGCATGCCGCTGCCGTTGTCGGTGACGCTGAGCATGACGTACTCGCCAGGTTCGAGGTTGGTGTAGGCCTCGGTGAACTCCTGTTTAAGGACCTGATTGCTGGTTTCGACCACCAGTTTGCCACCCTCGGGCATCGCGTCCCGGGCGTTGAGCACCAGGTTGAGCAGGGCACTTTCCAGTTGATTGGGGTCGGCTTCAGCGACCCACAAATCGTCGTTCAGGCGCATGTCGAGCTGAATGCTTTCGTTGAGGCTGCGTTGCAGCAACTCGCCCATCGACAGCACCAGGGTATTCATCTGCACGGCTTTGGAGTCCAGCGATTGCCGGCGGGAAAATGCCAGCAAACGGTGGGTCAGGCCGGCGGCGCGGTTGGCTGAGGTGACGCCCAGATCGATCAGGCTGTCGAGGTCATCAAGGCGCCCGCGAGCCAGTCGCCGGCGCAGTAATTCAAGGCTGCCGATGATCCCGGTGAGCATGTTGTTGAAGTCGTGAGCAATACCGCCGGTGAGTTGACCGACCGCTTCCATTTTCTGCGACTGGCGCAAGGCTTCCTCGTTGTGGCGAAGCTGGGCGGTGCGTTCCTCGACTTGCTGCTCAAGGGTTTCAAGGGTTGATTGCAGGCGCCGTTCACTTTCACTCAGATCGATCAGGCGATCACGGGCTTCGTACTGTCGTCGTCGCCCGCGCAGGGCGGTGGATACCAGACTGACCAGGGTCGCCGGATGAAACGGACGCTCGAGAAAGGTCACGTTGCCCAATAATTCACTCAGGCGAGAAGACGGGCCTTGTTCGGGACCGCCGTGGTGCGTCAGCAAGACGATCGGCAGATCCGACCAGGCCGGTTGCTGCTCCAGAAAATGCAGAAGCGTTTCCAGTTCCGGGCCGCGCAACGCTTCGGCGGCAATCAACAAGAGCCCGGCGCCAGGTTCCAGTTCAGCGCACAATGCGCCCAGATCCGGGGTGATGACCCCGCCGTAACCCGCCTCATTGAGGATCATCAGCGCCACTTGGCTGTCGCGGCCCATGGGCGCGAGAATCAGCGCCCGTTCCGGCAGTGAAACGGAGGCTGTCACAAGGCTTCTTCCCGCAACAGCGGATTGCTGGCGCCAAGGTAAGTCGGTACGCCCCGCAACACACCCTGGAACGCTTCCAGCGGTTCGCCAATGGTCATGCCCTGGCCCGAAATGCGGAATTCACGGATGGTCGACTCGTGGTTGCCGGTGCGTTTCTTGATAATGGAAATGGCTCGGCGGACTTTGCCGATGGCTTCGAAGTAGCGCAGCAGGATCACCGTGTCGGCCAGGTAAGTGATATCGACCGGCGCCTGCATGTCGCCGACCAGACCATGTTGGGCAACCGTCATGAATGTCGCCGCACCTTTGCGGTTCAGATACAGCAGCAACTCATGCATGTGCAGCACCAGCGCGTTTTCTTCCGGCATCGCGGCCTGATAGCCGTTGATACTGTCGATCACGACGGTCTTGATGTTGCCCTCATCGACGCAGCGACGCACCCGGTGCGAGAACTCGCCGGGGGACAGTTCGGCGGCGTCCACCTGATCGATCAGCAGGTTGCCGGTCGCTTGCAGGGCCTTGAGGTCGATGCCGATATTTTTCATCCGCTCGAAGAGTAGACCCAGCTCTTCATCAAAGATGAACAGCGCTGCCTTTTCACCGCGTGCTACGGCAGCGGCAGCAAAGATCATTGAAATCAGCGATTTGCCGGTACCGGCCGGGCCCAGGATCAATGTGCTGGAACCGGTCTCGATGCCACCACCGAGCAGGGCGTCCATTTCCTTGATGCCGCTGGTCAATTGCAGGCGTGGATAGTCGCCACGGTGTTCGGCAGCGACCAGGCGCGGAAATACATGGACCCCGTCGCCCATGATGGTGAAGTCATGGTAACCGCCACGGTACTTTTGCCCGCGGTACTTGATGATGCGTACGCGGCGGCGCTCGGCACCGTAATTGGGGGTCAGCTCCTCGAGGCGGATGACGCCGTGGGCGACGCTGTGCACGGTCTTGTCGAGGGACTCGGTGGTCAGGTCGTCTAGCAGCAGGACCGTGGCGTCGTAACGCACGAAGTAATGTTTGATCGCCAGAATCTGCCGGCGGTAACGCAGCGAGCTTTGCGCCAGCAGGCGGATCTCCGACAGGCTGTCGAGCACTACACGGGTCGGTTTGAAGCGCTCGACCACCTCGAAAATCTGCTTGGTGGCTTCACCGAGCTCAAGGTCTGAGGAATACAGCAGGCTTTGCTGATGTTCGGCGTTGAGCAGGCTTTCCGGCGGTGTCAGCTCGAAAATCTCGATGTTCTCGTTCAGTTCCCAGCCGTGAGAGGCTGCGCCCTGGCGCAGTTCACGCTCGGTTTCCGACAGTGTGATGTACAGACAGCGTTCGCCGGCACGGGCGCCCGCCAACAGGAAATGCAACGCGACGGTGGTTTTGCCTGTACCGGGTTCACCCTCGAGCAAAAACACATGCCCTCGGGACAGACCACCGGCGAGGATGTCATCCAGGCCAATGATGCCGGTGGCGGCTTTTGCACTGATCAACTCGTTGGACGTAGACAAAGAATGCCCTCTCATGACTAGGGGAATCGAGGCAGCAGGCTGTACCAGCCGTTGTGCTCTACCTGATTACTTGACCGCTGCCGCTCATGACGGTTCCGAGGTTTCGATAGCAAAGTGTCATTGAATCAGCGGCCAACGGCTCAAAGTCCCTGCTGCAGGGCCGGGTCGTCGGGGTTCATCTGCTCCAGTTGCGCCAGCAGAATCTGCACGTTCTGCAACTGTCCGCTTTCCTTCCAGTAATTGATCAACAGCACCCGAGCCTTACGGTCGGCGGGGTGGCGCTGCACGACTTCCTGCAATTGTTTTTGCGCCGCTTCCAGTTCTTCGGCGGCATGCAGGGTGGTGGCGAGGTCGTAGCGGTAATCCTTGTTGTCCGGTTCCAGTTCGACGGCTTTGGACAAGCCGAGCAGGGCGAATTCACGCTGGCCGTGGTGCAACAGCCACAGGCCCAAGGCGTGTTGCAGATAGGCGGAATCCGGCTGCGCCTGCAGTTGTTTGGCGAGCAACTGGCGCGCGGCGTCGCTCTGACCCTGGCGATCGAGCACATCGATTTGCATCACCAGCGCCGGCAGGTTGCCCGGTTCCAGACGCAGCGTGTTGTCCAGCGCTTGCTGCGCCTGTTTGAGCTCGGCGTTGTGCAGATACAGGCGCGCCAGCTGCGCAAAGGTGGCGGCGCTTTCCGGTTGGCCCTTGAGCACTTGTTCCCAGCCATCGATGGCTTGCTGCAACGGGGCGAAATACAGACCCAGCTCATCTGGCGTCAGACCGAGGAGGGCGTTGATCGCGGCAAAACGCACGTTTTGATCTTCATCGTCGAGCATCGGCCCGAGCAGCAGGCTGCGTTGCCCGCCAGGCACCAGCCCGACCACACTTTGAATCGCTGCCAGCCGGACTTCCGGGGCTTCGTTCTGCAGGTGTGCGTCGGCCAGTTTCAGCGCTTGTGGGCTTGGATAGTTGGGCAGTTCGGCCAGCAGCCAGACGCTGCGCTTGGCCGACAAGTCCGGGCGCCCCAATTGCTGGTACAACTGCCGTGCCGCCCCGGGCTGCCCGGAGCGGGCCGCCGTCAGGGCTTCGCTGTAGCCGCGCTTGATCGCCTCGGGCACTACCGGGGCGGTGGAGCGCAGAGATAACCAGGCAACGACGATGATCAGCACGAGGCCAAGGCTGATGAGCAGGTAGCGGCGGGACTGAGGCATGCGATTTCCGTGAACGGGTGTTCTTTAGCAGAGGGGCAAGCTTCGGTCAGAGAAGGCCATGAGTCAAACCCGTGCTTGCGAATTCACCTGTAGGAGCTGCCGCAGGCTGCGATCTTTTGACTTTGATGTTCAAGATCAAAAGATCGCAGCCTGCGGCAGCTCCTACAGGGGCGGGCACAAAAAAGCCCCGCGACCGAATGATACGCGGGGCAAAAAATTGGTTGGTTGCGGCCAACCAAAGGAGCGCTTTGAAAACCTTTACTTGCTGGCGACGGTTTCCGGTTGCCAGCCACCACCCAAGGCCTTGTAGATCGCCACGATGCCGCGATACAGATCGACTTCGGCCTGGGCCTGACTGTCTTCGGCGTTCAGCCGTTCACGCTGGGCGTCGAGCAGCACGAGGAAGTCGGTGGTGCCTTCGCGGTAGCGGATTTCAGCCAGGTCGGCAGCCTTGCGGCTCGATTCACTCTGACGAATCAGCGAGATCAGCCGTTGCTGACGCTTGCCGTAATCGCTGAAGGCGTTTTCCGATTCTTCCAACGCCAGCAACACTTGCTGCTCGTAGGTGGCAAGTGCGCCTTCGGCATCGGCATCGGCGCCACGCAAGCGGGCGCGCACGCTACCCAGATCGAACGCCGCCCAGGTAATGCTTGGGCCGAGTGCCCAGGCGTTGGCCGCCGAGGAGCCGATCTGCGAACCACGCCCGGCCGTCCAGCCCAGGAACCCGCTGAGGCTGACCCGTGGAAACAGGTCGGCTTTCGCTACGCCGATCCGCGCGGTGGCCGAGGCCAGTTTGCGTTCAGCGCTGAGGATGTCCGGACGGCGTTGCAGCAGCTCACCCGGATCACCGATCGGCAAAGCCTTGGCAATTGCCGGCAAGTCTTTCGGGCTCAAGTCCACGGTCATTTTGTCCGGACGCTCACCCAAAAGGGTGGCGATGCGGTTTTTCTGCCGTACTTGTTCCGCCTGCAGTTGCGGCACGCTGGCTTCGACCGAGGCCAGACGCGCATCGGCACGTTCGACGTCGAGCTGATCACCGACGCCGGCGTCACGCAGGCTGATGGTGATCTTGCGCGACTCCTGCTGGTTTTCCAGGTTGGCCACGGCGATTTTCTCGCGCAGTTGCGCACCGCGCAGTTGACCGTAGGCGTCGACCAGTTCGGCAATCATCGTGACTTGCAACTGGTACAGATCGGCTTCGGCCGCCTGCTGGTCGGCGTCGCTGGCTTCCAGATTGCGCTGGATCCGGCCGAACAGGTCCAGCTCCCAGGCCATGTCCAGGCCCAGATCGTAGCGCTCGCTGTTGACCCGCTTGGTGGTCTGGCCGGGAATTTGTCCCTTGGCCAGATCACTGCTGGCGCGGCTGGTGATGGTCGGCATCGCATCGTTGCTGACGTCGTCGCGGATCGCCCGGGCGGCTTTCCAGCGGGCGAACGCCACGCGCAGTTGGCGGTTGCCTTGCAGCGATTGCGTCACCAGCTGGTTGAGGGTCGGATCGTCGAATTGCTGCCACCAGATGCCTTCGAATTTCGAACGGTCGAAGTTCTTTTGCCCGGCGGCGCCATCGGTGGCGGCCGTGATGTTGGCCGCCTCCGTGGCTGGGGTCTTGTAGTCGGGGCCGACGGCGCAGGCGCTCAGCGCCAGCACCAGAAGACTCGGCAGGAAGACTTTCAGACTCATTATTGCGCCTCCAGTGGCTTTTGAAGAGCGTGCGCTCTGGCCGCTTTGCGGGCTTCCCCGCGTTCGACAAAGTTACGGATCAACACGTAGAACACGGGTGTCAGCAACAGACCGAAGAAGGTCACCCCGAGCATCCCGGAGAACACGGCCACACCCATGGCGTGACGCATCTCGGCACCGGCACCGCTGGAGAACACCAGTGGCACTACACCCATGATGAACGCGAACGAAGTCATCAGGATCGGCCGCAGACGCAGACGGCAGGCTTCCAGTACCGCAGCCAGCGGGTCGAGGCCTTCCAGCTGTTTGTCCTTGGCGAATTCGACGATCAGAATCGCGTTCTTACAGGCCAGGCCCACCAATACGATCAAACCGATCTGGGTGAAGATGTTGTTGTCGCCGCCGGAGACAATCACCCCGGTGATGGCCGACAGCAGGGTCATCGGTACGATCAGGATCACCGCCAGTGGCAGGCTCCAGCTTTCGTATTGAGCGGCGAGCACCAGGAACGCCAGCAATACGCAGAGCGGGAACACGAACAGCGCGGTGTTGCCGGACAGAATCTGCTGATAGGTCAGGTCGGTCCACTCGTAGGTCATGCCGTTTGGCAGTTCATCCTTGAGCAGTTTTTCGATGGCTTTTTCGGCCTGGCCGGAGCTGTAGCCAGGGGCTGCCGCACCGTTGATTTCAGCGGTGATAAAGCCGTTGTAGTGCATCACGCGATCCGGGCCCGAGGTGTCGCTGACCTTGATGAAGGTCGCCAGCGGGATCATTTCGCCCTTGTTGTTACGCACTTTCAGCTGACCGATCTGATCAGATTCGAGGCGGAACTGCTGTTCAGCCTGAACGTTGACCTGATAGGTGCGCCCGAAGCGGTTGAAGTCGTTGGCATACAGCGAACCCAGGTAGATCTGCAGGGTGTCGAAGATGTCGCTGACGGCCACGCCGTGGGTCTTGGCCTTTTCGCGGTCGATGGCGGCATCGACTTGCGGCACGTTCACGGTGTAGCTGGTGAACAGTCCAGCCAGTTCCGGCACGTTGTGGCTCTTGGCGATGATGTTCATGGTTTCCTTGTACAGCTCGTCGTAGCCCAGGTTGCCCCGGTCTTCGATTTGCAGGCGGAAACCACCAATGGTGCCCAGGCCTTGTACCGGCGGTGGCGGGAAGATCGCCATGTACGCTTCCTGAATGTTCGCGTACTGACCGTTCAAGGCCCCGGCGATGGCACCGGCGGACATGCTCGGGTCTTTACGTTCATCGAACGGTTTCAGGGTCACGAACACGATGCCGGCGTTCGGGCTGTTGGTGAAACCGTTGATCGACAGGCCCGGGAACGCTACGGCGCTTTCCACGCCAGGCTGTTTCAGCGCCAGGTCGGACATGCGCTTGATCACGTCTTCGGTGCGATCCAGGCTCGCGGCGTCCGGCAGTTGCGCGAAGGCCACCAGGTATTGCTTGTCCTGGCCGGGTACGAAACCGGTTGGTGTGCTGGAGAAACCGAAGAACGTCAGCACCATCAGGCCTGCATACAGCAGCAGAGCGATGCCGCTGCTGCGGATCACGCGGCGCACCGTGCCGACATAGCCATGGCTGGCCTTGTCAAAGAAACGGTTGAACGGGCGGAACAACCAGCCACCGAAGATCCTGTCGAGAATCCTCGAGAAGCGGTCTTTCGGCGCGTCATGCCCTTTGAGCAACACGGCGGCCAGCGCTGGCGACAGCGTCAGCGAGTTGAACGCCGAGATCACGGTCGAGATCGCAATGGTCAGCGCGAACTGCTTGTAGAACTGCCCGGTGAGGCCGGAGATGAATGCCGCCGGAACGAACACTGCACACAGCACCAGTGCGGTCGCGATGATCGGGCCGGTCACTTCGCCCATGGCCTTTTTGGTCGCATCGAACGGGTTGAGCCCCAGTTCAATGTTGCGCTCGACGTTCTCCACCACGACGATGGCGTCGTCCACCACGATACCGATCGCCAGCACCAGGCCGAACAGCGACAGGGCGTTGAGCGAGAAGCCGAACAGGTGCATGACCGCAAACGTACCGATCAACGACACCGGCACCGCCACCAACGGAATGATCGAGGCGCGCCAGGTCTGCAGGAACAGAATCACGACCAGCACCACGAGGATCAGCGCTTCGAAGAGGGTGTGAACCACCGCCTCGATCGAGCCGCGCACGAAGATCGTCGGGTCATAGACGATGCTGTAGTCCATGCCTTGCGGGAAGCCTTTCTTCAGCTCTTCCATCTTGCCGCGAACTTCGTTCGAAATATCGATGGCGTTGGAGCCTGGACGCTGGAAGATCGGGATCGCGACCGCTGGCTGGTTATTCAGCAACGAACGCAGGGCGTACTGACTGGAACCCAGCTCGACACGCGCGATGTCCTTGAGACGAGTGATTTCACCGTTGTCGCCGGAGCGAATGATGATGTTCTCGAACTCTTCTTCAGTGACCAGACGGCCCTGAGTGTTGACCGACAACTGGAAGCTCTGGGCATTCGGCGCAGGGGGCGCACCGAGCTGACCGGCAGCAACCTGACGGTTCTGCTCACGAATCGCCGTCACCACGTCGGTGGCGGTCAGGTTGCGCGAAGCGGTCTTGTTCGGATCGAGCCAGACCCGCAGCGAGTAGTCGCCCATGCCGAACAGCTGCACGTCACCGACACCGCCCAGACGCGCCAGCTCATCCTTGATGTTGAGGATCGCGTAGTTGGACAGGTAGAGCATGTCGTAGCGTTTGTCCGGCGAGGTCAAGTGCACAACCATGGTCAGATCGGGCGAGGCCTTGTCGACGGTGATACCAATGCGCGTCACTTCCTCGGGAAGTTTCGGCTCGGTACGGGTCACCCGGTTCTGCACCTGTACCTGCGCGTTGTCCAGGTCGGTACCCAGAGCGAAGGTGATGGTCAGGGTGATCTTGCCGTCAGCGGTGGACTGCGAGGACATGTACAGCATGTTCTCAACGCCGGTGATGGCTTGCTCCAGCGGAGCGGCCACGGTTTCACCGATGACTTTGGGGTTGGCACCCGGGAAGTTGGCACGTACCACCACGGTCGGTGGCACGACTTCCGGGTATTCGCTGATCGGCAGCTGGAACAGCGAGATCGCACCGGCGATCAGGATCAACAGCGAGAGCACCGCTGCGAAGATCGGCCGTGAAATGAAGAATTGGGAAAAATTCATCGGAGTTGTCGTCCCTTAACCGCGTGGGGTCGTAGCGGCCAGCTTCACAGCCGTACCCTGTGCACCTTTGGCAGGTGCGACTTTGGGCAGGTTGCTGGCTTCCAGCGCTTGACGTTGTTGAGCCAGAGCGGCAAGGGTCTGCTCGCTGGCCATCGGGATCACTTCAGGCGTCACCGGCGAACCCGGACGTACCCGCTGCAGGCCCTTGACGATGATCGTGTCGTCCTTGTTCAGACCGGTGCGCACGATGCGCAGGCCTTCGATCTTCGGCCCCAGTTCAACGGCGCGATAAGCGGTTTTGTTGTCCGCATCCATCACCAGCACGAACTTCTTGCCGAGGTCGGTACCGACCGCTTCGTCGTTGATCAGCATGGCGTTGTAGGTGCCGCTGCCGACCAGTTTCAGCCGTGCGTACAGGCCCGGGGTGTAGGTGCCGTCGCTGTTGTCGAACACCGCGCGACCACGGATGGTGCCGGTTTTCGGATTGACCTGGTTGTCGACGAAGTTCATCTGACCGAGGTGTGGGTTGCCGTCTTCATTGGACAGGCCCATGTACACCGGCGTGGTGGCGCCACGTTGGCCGTTGCGGGCGAGTTGGGTGTATTTGAGGAACACCCGCTCGTCAGCGTCGAAGTAGGCGTAGACCTTGTCGGTGGAGACCACGCTGGTCAGCGGTGTGGTGTCGGCGGTCACCAGGTTGCCGGCGGTGATCTCGGCACGGCTGACGCGGCCGCTGATTGGCGCGGTGACGCGGGTGAAACTCAGGTTCAGTTTGGCCAGATCCAGTTGCGCTTGCAGGGCGCCGACGGCGGCGCGGGCCTCTTGTGCGGCACTGGTGCGAGAGTCGGCCAGTTCAGCAGAGATCGCGTTGCTGGCGCGCAGACGTTCGCCGCGACCGGCTTCGTTTTCACTGCGGGTGGCATTGGCGCGTGCCTGGGCTACCAACGCTTCGAGACGGCGAACTTCTGCCTGGAAAGGACGCGGATCGATCTGGAACAGCAGGTCACCTTTCTTGACCAGCGCGCCTTCGGTGAACGCCACCTCGTCGATCTGGCCGGAGACCCGCGGACGGATTTCAACGGTTTCCGGCGCTTCGAGGCGCCCGGTGAATTCGTCCCACTCGTTGACTGGTTGTTCCAGCACCTTGGCCACGCTGACTTTGGCAGCGGGCATGGTGGCGGCAGTCTCCGGAGTCTTGCCGCAAGCGCTCATCACCAGCACGGCCAACATGGCCAAGGGGAAGCGCAAATGTTTGAGTGACTGTTCCATGGAATCATCCGCCAATGTATTGAAGATGGGCGGATGATGCTCGGCGGGCTGTGATGGCACGAATCGAATGAAGCAAAGGTAACTATCATTCGGAATGATATAAGAGCGATTCGAGCCCTCTAGCATGCACCTTTCGTTAGGGTGCTATCAATTGGTTTGATGACAAATGTGTGTTGCGCCGCCAGTAAAAATCCAGTGGCGGCTTCAGGATCAGAATGCACAAACAAAGAGACGGCCATGAAGGCCGTCTCGTTCAACGTGTTGCGAAGTGACTCAGTTGTTGCCTTTGCGGTTCGGCCCGAAACGGTTCGGACCTGGCTGGCTGTCTTGCACCAGGAACACCAGGTTGACGATCGGCAGCAGCAACCACCAGCCGCTACGGTCAGTGTCGTGCATACGGCGCGCGCCCACTGCGATGCTCGGCAGCAACATCGCCAGGCTGTATAGGTTGTAGAGCACGCCCTTGGTGTTGAGCATGGCGTCGAGAACGCCCATGACAATGCAGATACCCATGTTGATCAGCACAAACATCCAGTACTCGCGGCGGGTGGCGCGGCCTTTGAATTCGGCGTAATTCTTCAGCGCTTCCACGTAAGGATTGCCCGTGGTGATGGCGGGGCCGCTTGCATAGGACGGTTGAGCGGCCTGAGGTGCACCGCACTGTGGGCATGCCACGGCCAGGCTACTAATTTCCTTGGCGCAACCACGGCAGAAAACCAAGCTCATATTTTTTCCCTAAAATTATTCAATCGATAGACAGGACAAAACGAACGCGGCAAGGCCAGACAAAACGATGCCGGCGATCGCGAGGTTTCTTCCTGGGTGTTTTTGGTTGATACAGACGATGCCGCAAGTGAGGCCCGCAAGGCTGAGGATGCCCACACCGACAATCGCATCCCTGTCCCATTCGGAATCATCAAATAGGTTGAGTGCGCTGATAATCCCGAGGATCAATGAAACGATGGCCAGCCAGGGTGTTTCGGCTTGCGTTTGCGGCACGGAGGCCTGTTGGGGCGCCCCGCATTGGGGGCAGGTGAGCGCCGTTTCGTGTAGCTCCTTGGCGCAAGCACGACAATAGACCATTGCCATCGTTTTCCTTAACTGAGTGCAAATGCCCGATCCTCCAGCGGTCGGGGCGGCGGTAAGTTAAACTTTATTACCGGATTTGTCATTATCACTTTGCCATCATTGCTGCCGTGGGTGTGCGGGGACTCAAGGACTGAAGGCTATCGGGATTGTGGAAGCGTCTGGAGCCGTGCCAGCCAGCGAGGCCATTTACCGCTTCGGCATGGTCGAACGCTTCACCGGCTCCTTGCTGCTCAAGATACGTCGCGCAGCACGAACCGCATTTCCATGCGCGGCGATTGCAACGCCCAGGCGTGCCAATAAAACTCTACATCGGTGAAATGATTCGGCGCGACATCTACCCGCTGGCGAATACCGTCACCTTGCATGCAGTCTCGCGAGTCAGACCGTGGCACACCGACATCCATACACGATTGGTCCAGGCCCGGCGCCAGTGCTGCTGAAATCCAGCACGATATAGCTGAATGCCAATATCAGGCCAACGCTGCGACCGCCAGCTACCATTCGACCCCGGCAGCGAACGATAAAACCCACGGCATGGGCAGTGCCGTGGGTGACGGGATTATCATCGCGGAGAAACAGATCGACCTGAAGAATGACTGCATGCAGGGCAACGTCTACTTGCGCCAGTGAACAAGGCAGCTTGTTTGATCAAGACCTCGTATGCTTCTACCGCATTGGATCAGATCAGTGTGGCTTGACCCTCTGATGATGCGTCCCCCTAAACGTCGAAACATTCGGCAATCGGTACCAAGACACCGACAGATGGGCACAGATCGCTTGCGTGCATTCACGCGCGATCATCGACGAGTAATACGACGTTCAATGAGTGATTCTACGGCGACAAACACCGGCAACTGGTACGCAGTCATTGCCCTGGCATTGGCCGCGTTTGTGTTCAATACCACCGAGTTTGTGCCTGTCGGGCTGTTGAGCTCGATCGGCAGCAGCTTCGACATGTCGACGGCGCAGGTCGGTTTGATGCTGACCATTTACGCGTGGGTGGTGTCTCTGACGTCGCTGCCGATCATGCTGCTGACGCGCAACGTCGAGCGACGCAAACTGTTGCTCGTGCTGTTCGCAATGTTTATCGCCAGCCACATTCTATCGGGTCTGGCGACCAGCTTCGGGGTGCTGCTGGTGAGCCGGATCGGCGTGGCGCTATCGCATGCGCTGTTCTGGTCGATCACCGCTTCTCTGGCCGTGCGCCTGGCTCCGCCGGGCAAGCAGGTTCAGGCGCTGGGCTTGCTCGCAACCGGTACTTCGCTGGCGATGGTGCTGGGCATTCCCCTCGGCCGCTTGCTGGGGGAGGCCATGGGCTGGCGCACCACGTTCATCGTGATCGCGGGCTTCGCGGCAGCACTGGTGTTCTGTCTGGCGAAGGTGCTGCCGTTGCTGCCCAGCCAGAACTCGGGCTCGCTCAAGAGCCTGCCTATATTGCTGAAGCGACCTGCGCTGGTAGCCGTTTATGTCCTGACAGCTCTGGTGGTGACTGCCCAGTTCACCGCCTACAGCTACATCGAGCCGTTCGTACTGACCGTGGCCAACATGAGCGGTGAGGTGGTGACGCTGCTGCTGTTGTTATTCGGCGGAGCCGGCATTTTCGGCTCGCTGCTGTTCAGCTATTTGCACAGCTATAACCCGCAACGTTTTCTGATCATCTGCGTATCGGTGCTCGCCTTGTGCCTGGCGTTGCTGTTGCCGTTCAGCGGCAACGTCTCATACCTCGGCGTGCTGAGTGTGTTCTGGGGCATGGCGATCATGGGCTTCGGGCTGGCGCTGCAGTCGAAAGTCCTGGTGCTGGCGCCGGACGCCACCGACGTGGCGATGGCGCTGTTTTCCGGGATCTACAACATCGGCATCGGCGGCGGGGCGCTGGTGGGCAGTTGGGTCGGCAGCCAGTTCGGCTTTGCTTACGTCGGGCTTGTCGGCGGGATGCTGGCGGCGTTGGCGTTGGCGTCTTACTGCGTGTCGATCTATCGCATCAGCCGGCCGAGGACTTGAGCCTTTGGCTGCCTGCTTAATGTGCAGGCAGTTCAAGGCTGTCCGGGTTGCCAAAGAACATTTTGACTGGGCACTATTACGGTAGTTTCAGAGCTGAATGTTTGTGTTATGCCCCCAAGTTTGGCCCCAGCCGCGGTTAGTGCGTGATCAATCACGATTGGCGATTTCTGATATGGATCAGAGTGGTCGTCGGCAGTCTCAGTTTCCATTGCCACCGGGCCACACCGTTCGTCGATAGTGCTCAGAGCTTGGTTGGCAGCTCTAACCGGGCACACGTCGGCTGCAGTGCCGATGGTGTTCATCGCGGGGGTTCTTGAAGCCGACCGAGGGTAGAAAGTCTAATTGCTTCGGACTCCCATGCTGACTGTTTGAGGAATGAGTGCAAAGGGCTGTCAAAGTGCGTCGGGTAGGTAAGTGCCCCCTGTAGAGCGAGGCACCTGCCGTGCAGGCACTTCCTATTGGCCGCTAGTAATAGCCTTTTGAATGGTATGGTTCAGGCTATGAGATTTGAGTTGGTCAGGATCACCCTTCATGTAGGTGAGTAGTTCGGTGCTGGTGGCATAATCCCGGTATGTATCGGGAAGCCGGTCAATAATCTCCTCGCTCTCAAGCAGAAGTTCAGCCAGTGATGGGGTTGCATCAACATCAACCAGTGCGTCGATTCGTCGAGCCAATGCATAGAGCCAGAGGTTCACTTCATGCGCTCGAATGTGCGATTGCCAGCTCACCTGAGCGCTGAAAGGTTGACGAATCGTTCGAGCCAGCGCATTGAAGATCTTCCACAGCTCAGCGACGATCGCTTTCTGATCTTCTGGAGCCAGATAGCGGGTCAATGTGGCAAGTTCATCAGTGAAGGCACCGTCTGCCTTCAGCTTGAAATACAGGCTGTTGTTGTTTTTCAGTGAGCTGCGCCATTGGCTTGTCAATTCGCTGAACCATTCTCTGGAGACCTGAGCCGCGTCTACTGTCTTCTGTTCGAGCATGGGCAGAAGCAATGACTCGGGAATCCAAGGCGTAAAGTGATGTAGCCTTCCTAGACGCCCGCGCACAGACTGCAGGATGTCCTGAAGTTCCTGATCAGACAATGGTCTTTCAAGTGATTGCGTCAGCTTTGCAATCAAATGGTGCTTGACGTCCGACTCATCATAGTTCGCTTCGTTGATCAGCCAGCAAAGAATGATTCGATGAGCGCTGGCAGGTGTTACCTGATCGATTAGGTCAAGTGTTTCAACGCCCCACGCGCCTTTGTTGATTGCATCCTTGAAAGCATGTAGACCTACTCAGGTGACGATGCTTGTCTCACTGTGCAGGAGGGCTTCTATTTGTACTGGGTGCTTGTCGAAGCCGAGCGACAGACAGATGCGCTTGAAGACCTCAATGACCAATAAGTTGGGACGTAAGCCCTTGACGGGTTGCGCACATACTTCGCTCAACCAGTTGACAAGCGCCTGTGGTGCATGTGACCAGAGAAGCTTGAGAGCATACTAGTCACTCCATGAGGTATCCGGTGGCGAGTAGCGGAAAGCCGCGTCGGGATCATCAGTGGAAAGCATAAGCTTGGTGAGGTCTTGCGAGCGATAGTGCTCAAGATCTAGCAGCGCGTTTCGGACCCTTGGCTGTAAAGCATCTTGGCGGGCAGGATTGAGGTGTTCGAGCAAGGCGCTCTGCAGCACCTGAGGGAACGGCTCGTTCTCCTCTGTGTATAGTTGACCCCCTTGTGCATAGGCGATGTCGCTGACTTGCCCACCGGACAGTAGAAAGTTCAGCGGTACGCCATTGGCATCGCACAGCATGGGAATCTTCGTCGTCAGGCCGCCCCGGCTTCGTCCGAGGGCATGGTCTTGCGGTTCTTCAGGCCCCCTTTTTTCCCAGCACCAGAAGAGGCCGGGGTTGCGCGTACCGCCGTGGAATCGATCATCCGGGTCTGCAGATCGATTAACCCTTGCTCGTTCAATCTAATGTGAAGCCGCTTAAGCATCTGGTCGAATGTCCCGCGATTACTCCAGTCACAAAAGCGCTGATACACCGTCGACCATGGGCCGAAGCGCTCGGGCATGTCGCGCCAGGCAGTGCCCGAGCAGAGCACCCAGAGCACGCCGTTGAGCATCGGCAGATCATCTGCCCGTGGGCGCCCGTTCCGGCGCGATTCACTGAAAATGTCTGCAACCAAATCCCATGCTGCGTCGGGAAGTTCGTACCGTTTGGCCATCGTGGGCTCGTGCCTTTGATGGACGCGAACTTTACTGAGTCCCGACGATTGCTGGGTTCAAATGAGTTTCAGCTGATTTCGTAAAGAGCCTAGTACTGACCATTCGCCGTTATTTATCAACCGCCTGTCGGATAATGGCGACTACCTGTCAGATCTGACAGTAGACGGTATGTCGCCTATGCCCTATTACTTGATTACACACAGCACCGAATCTCATATTTAAGGGGATGAACATGTCTAACTCAGTTCTAAGCCTGTATTTAGCTGACGAACAAGTTACGCAGATCAGGTTTTTTTCGACAAAATACGTGCCAGAAATAAGAGATGCTCTTATAACTCTGAAGAGTTTTTCCAAAGAGCAAATTGATAAACACGGCATCAAAGAATTGCAGGTGTCTGACGTTCAAGAGCTATTAGATAAGTCAATAGACACCGCAAGACATTTAGGGGGGCTCGAATCGTGGAAAGAAAAATTGAGCATTGACCTACCCGATATGGCTAAAAATATTATTGAATTTTGCAAATCCGTTATTGATGTCATAGAGGGACTGCCAAGTATCAAGGGTTTGAAAGTGGCAGACCTTACAGAGGAAGAAATAAAATCGTTTCCTAAAATGCTGCTTACCTCAATGGAGTTGAACAATGTCTGCACAATTAAAGACCACGTTTCGGCATTGAAGGTTTCGATAAGCAGTAGCCAGGAAACAGTGTCCGACTTTCAAAAGGCAATCACTCGATTCAAAAGCTCTCTCGAAATAGAGGTTGAGCCACGGCTCAGAAGATTGCTTGAATTGTTTGCAGTAGCGGGGCTCGGTATTGAGGTCAGGGAAATTGACCTAGATATTAAGCGAATAAATAGCGAGCTTAAACTCGCAATAGAAGCGCACCGAAAAGCGTCTGGATATATTGAAAATTTATCTCAGGCGAGTGTTATTAATGCAAAATTTAAAAAAATAAAAGAGCTGGTTAGCAAAAAAGAACTTCTAATAATTGCCGGTAAAAACAGTAACAGTGGATTTCATTGGGTGTTTGAAAATCTAAATAATTCGGCGTTCTACCTACTTGAGACGATCTGGCAGAACGCCCCCCTTATTAGGGAGTTCGAGGCTCTGTGGATCGATACGCTAGCGCTTATAGACTCGTCGCAGGTAAAGGTGGACAACATAAAAGACACTGATGGACTTTTGTTTTTCAAACTAACTGTCAAGGGAATTAAGAGCGGCTGGGAGAAAATAAAAACTTATTTGGGTAATTTGAGTTTTTACATGTCTTGAGGTTTTGCGAGTCAGAAGCTAGGGCGACTTAATCTATAAATTAGTTGTCTGGTTATGTCTCAATGCTAATGGGAAGGCACAGGATGCTTATGCGGCTGTCAAGCTGCTGGGTGTCAACATTAAGCACGTCTAAAAGAGAAGGGATCTATACCATGAGTAATGTAACTATTGACTACTCTGTTGTAAAGTCAAAAATAACAGCTGACGATATAAGTAAAATCAGAAACTATGTAAGAGAAGGTTTCGCACTTCCCCAGGATTCAAAAGGTGTCGAAATAAAATTCAAGTCTCAGGTGTCCGCAACGGATGAGCTATCAGTCAATAGCCTCTTAATAACGTTCAAAAATATCAAGGAGCACGCAGTAACCTGGAGTGGTATCGAAACGGATATGCGAACGTGCATTTCAACATTAAGCGCTTTCCGGGATGATCTTGGCACCTATGCAGGACCTGCACTTGAGGAGATAAAAAAAATGCCGGGATACATTAACTACAAAGGAGAGATAAATAAAATGGATCAGGCAGCTCTGGCGAGCTTCAAGTCGCTTGTGAATATTTCCGACAGAGCTAACTGTCAATCGGTAGCTGAGATCTTTGAGGGCATCAAAAAATCAATTGAAGCAAAAAGCGGATCCGTTACAAAACTTAGGAGTGACCTCAAAGGTTTTGAAGAGGTTTTAAAAAATAAAATTCAACCCGATGTTGGGAGTAAATTAAAAACCGCAAGCTCGACCAATACACTTAAAGAGATTTCAGATATTGACAGGGAGATCGCAGAGTTTTATCCAAAAATTGAAAGCGCGAGGGAAAAAACTGAATCCAACGCTTCAGATTTTTTTTGGATGTTTGTTAATCCCGAAAAAGTTCGGAGTGAAGAACGGGAGGGCTGGCATGAACTTAATGAAATATCTAATAAAGTTAGTGCCTTATTAATCCGCAAAAGAAGTCTTAATGCTCTATCCGGGTTGCTTCAGGCGCTTTCAGCATACTTAAATAGCTTGCATCTTGTTGTTAAGAACGCTATTGATGGGCTAGGGCAAATTGACAATGCGTGGAAGGTAACATCTAATTGTATTGCCGATTCAAAAGCAACACTTGAAAGCCCCGGCGACTGGAAGCTTGTTGCACAACTCGTTATCAAAGTTGAGAGTGTGCTTGACGATTGGAGCAAAATCAAACAGATGGTTGAGGATGTCAAGAAAGCATTAAACTGATCAAATTCTAATACACAATTCGGAGTTAATATGATGGTCGACTTCATCTATAAGGTGCCAGAGCTACCAATGATTCGGAAGGCTCGTATCATTTCAAGTGATCAGGCGCTCGTAACGTCGAGTGATGTATATATAAAGGAGTTGGGTGAGGAGTTAAAACGTCTTAATGCAGCTATAAATACCTGCGACACCGAGATCAACAGTGCGCTGAGCCTAATTCCAATTAAGCTGAAAATAGCTGACGTAAAAAAATATCTGGATGCTTTCCAGAGTACGAACTACGAAGTGTATAAAGGTGATTTGAAAGCTTCTTTGGTGCGTTGCTTTAATGAGATGTATCCTCTTCAAAAACGCTGTGTAGATAGATTGCTTAATGTTGAAACTGTAACCCTTAGCGATACGTCAAGAATTACAGAGGATCTGCGTAAGGAAAATTCTATTTTGTTGAAAGACATGCCTGATGACAAGAAGGAACTTTTACAGCTTAAAGCAGACAAGGCGAAGCTCGACCAGGCAATATTAGAGTATGAGACTAGTACGTTTATCGATAGAATTCAGCCTGCCTTGAAAGCGTTGGAGGAAAGTTTTTCTGTGACTGAGCAGATCTCAAGCGAGGACTCGAAAGATGTGAAAACAGTCAAGTCTGGTGTTCCTGAATCAATCAAATCTGTGATTAGACTAGGAGTCAGCGTTGCAGCCCAAGCGCTTGGGATTATTAACTCAATAATCAAATATGACGACCTGCGCAAGGCGCGACGGGAACTCGTCGATAAAATTTCAACTAAACAGTCCAACATGACTGCGCTGGAGATTAAAGTGGATGCAATTACTGATAAGCTGGAACAGCTCAACATTCTGGCGAGTGTAAAAGAACCTAGAAGGCAGTATGTGTTGGAAGCCGGAAAAGTCAGTCAGTCATTTGTTCACTTTGTGGGTGCTGTTTTTCCCTTGGGTGTTGACCAAACTATATCGGACTATCTATCAGACTCTACACATTTATTAGTGTCGGGAAAGAAGCTTGTCTCGGACGCGCCAATACTGATAAATTACTGCAATAAGGTTCAACCGTACTGGCTCCGTAGTGTTTAGATAGAGGCTTAAAGAATCGCCGATTCTTCTGTTTGCCATCCATTGCTTGAAGTCGGCGATCTTTAAGGAAGGTCTGAAGTACCCGCTGATTTTTGAAGCCCGCGCTACTTGAGGTTCAAAAAATCGTGAGTCGGTCGAAAATCAGACCTTTCCTGCCTTTAGTTCATCGGGTTTTCCTCTGATTGCTGTGTTTCAAGGCAATCAACCCGCACTACAGGCGCACCTCTCCTGCATTCAACAACCGTTTGCGCACCATCCACAGGTTCGACAAAGCGAACAAGGTTGTCTGTTGCGCGATGTTTTTCGACAAGCCGCAAGGAATTGTCGATGGACAGATCGTGAGCCCAGAGGCTGCAGTACGTCGAATTTCAAGCCTGCCTGATGACATTGCACGACGTTGCGATGGGTTGGACCGATCCGATATATCGTTTGTGCTCGGTGGGCTTGCACCGGTGCCATTGCTTTTTCTCCTCGGAGTGATCGTCGACGACGAGACAAACACGGTCATCATGGACTGGGATCGGCAACTGCGTGCCTGGCGTGGGTTAACCGTTGATGATGACGGTAAACGCTTTGTGGTGGCAGGCTTGAATACCTTGCAAGCAGGGGCGACCCGCGTGGCGCTCTGTGTGTCCGCTTCGTTCGATGTTTTGGATGTAGATGTGCAGATCGCTGAAACAGGAACGCCCATTATCCGGATGGATCTGGAAGGGCGTGGTACCGACACGCATTGGTCCGAGTTGAAACAACAACAACTCGCTCAGCAGTTTCTCGATACAGTGATGTCCTTGGTTCGAAAAGGCGTTACAGAAATAACTTTGTTTCTGGCTGCCCCTGCAAGCCTGGCATTGCGGCTAGGCATGCTGTATGACAAGCGGAATCTCCCTCGCCTGGAGGTCAATCAGTACGAACAGGCCGATCCCAAAAGATTCCCTTGGGTAGTGCGCATACCTGTAGCGGGGGTGCTCCAGCCGGAAATCGTGCACCGATGATGTCTCTAAAGTTCTCTTGGCGCTTAGCGACACACTGATGCTTAGGCAGGAATGTGGGCAGTGAGTCCACTGTTCGCACCCTCCATTATCTTGATTGTGGTCAGAGATGCTTCTTGAACCGACCGCCCAGTAGTGCGCGGCGGCAATTGCCATCTCATCCAGTGGGCGGGGACTTGCGGCAAAAGTGGCATTTTTTGCGGTTTGAAATGCTGTCCAGTAAAAGCATCGCCGCGATTGTTTCGTCCAAGGCAATCTGGCAGGCATCGGCCCAAGTCAAGCTTGGATGAAGGTGTAGAAATGTACAGCCATTCTGCCTCCATCGTCCGCTACAGCACACTTCCTACCGCTTCTCCTTCCGGCGTAGCGTCCAACAAATCGTGTGACTGCAGCTCATCAAACAACGCGATGTTGGAAAAGCGACGCCATGCACTGCTGAGCCAGTTGATGGCAGTCAGTTACTCAAAGACTCTCAGGGTCGCCGAAGAACATCTGAATCCGCGACCGCAACCAACGCTCCCCTGGATCGTTGTCCTGCGACCCACGCCACGCCATGTGCAGCTCAAACGTGCGCGTCGGCAACGGTGGATCTTCTGCGCGCACACCACCCGCAGCCGTCAGCGCATCCGCCGTGTAATCCGGCACTGTCGCAACAATGTCAGTGCCCGCGAGCAACGTGCTCAAACCATTGAACTGCGGCACGGCCAGCACCACATGCCGCTTGCGCCCGAGTTTCTCCAGCTCTTCATCGATGAAGCCACTCAGGTCGCCGGCGAACGACACCAGCGCATGCGGACGCGCGCAGTAGTCATCCAGGCTGAGCGGGCCGGGCACCGTGTCGGCGCGCAGCAGTTTCGGCTGGCTGCGCCGCAACACCTTGCGCTTGGCGTTGGCCGGCAGGTCGGTGGTGTAGCTGACACCGATGGAAATTTCGCCGGAGGCCAGCAGGCTTGGCATCAATATGTAGTTGACCCGGCGCACGACGAGGACGATCCCCGGTGCTTCGGCGCGCAGGCGTTTGAGCAGCATCGGTAGCAGGGCGAATTCGACGTCGTCGGACAGGCCGATGCGAAATACCGAGGTGCTGGTGGCCGGATCGAAGTCCGCCGCTCGGCTGACGGCGGTGGAAATCGAGTCGAGTGCCGGCGAGAGCAGGGCGAAGATTTCCACGGCGCGGGCGGACGGTTCCATGCTGCGTCCGGTGCGCACGAACAACGGGTCGTCGAACAGGCTGCGCAGGCGCGAGAGCGCCGCACTGATCGCCGGCTGGCCGAGAAACAGCTTCTCGGCGGCACGGGTCACGCTGCGTTCGTGCATCAACGTTTCGAATACGATCAACAGGTTCAGGTCGACACGACGCAGGTCATTACGATTCATCTGGAGTCCTGGCAGAGTCATCAAGCTTGACGAGAGCGACCATATGAGAACAATGGCCGGCATGAATATTACGGGGAAAGGCTGGTACTCTGCACCGCTAAATTCAGCTTTACCGAGCCGGTTGCGGCATTTTTTTCATCGATTTTGCCAATGCCGTTCATACTGCGGAATCAATGACAGGCATGTCGACTATTAATAGCCACTGATAGTCTTGGGTCAAAAGCCCAGATAGAGTTCAGGGCATTAGAGGTTACTTTGACGAGGTTTGCGATGTCCCGCACGATCCGTTTTCACAAGTTTGGTCCGGCCGAGGTGCTCAAATGCGAAGAGCATGCGGCCGCTCAGCCAGGTCCTGGCGAAGTGCAGGTGCGTGTCGAAGCGATCGGCATCAGCTGGTATGACATTCTCTGGCGTCAGAACCTGGCCTCGTCCCAGGCACGCTTGCCGTCCGGTCTCGGCCATGAAATGGCCGGCGTGGTCACGGCGGTCGGTGACGGTGTCGACGACCTGTCGGTTGGCGACAAGGTGGCCAGTTTCCCGGCCGAAAGCCCGAACGACTACCCGGTGTACGGCGAGCAGATCGTATTGCCGCGCACCGCGCTGACGCGCTATCCGGATGTACTCAGCCCGATCGAAGCCAGCGTGCATTACACGCCGCTGTTGATCGCCTATTTCGCCTATGCCGATCTGGCACGGGTCAAACCCGGGCAGTTTGCCCTGGTCACTGACGCCAGCCATTGCGCCGGTCCGTCCTTTGTCCAGTTGGGCAAAGCCATGGGGGTGAGGGTGATTGCCGCGACGAAAACCGCAGATGAGCGTGAATACCTGCTGTCGCTGGGTGCCGAGAAAGTCATCGTCACCGAGGAAGAAGATCTGTTGATGCGAATCAACAAAATCACTGACAACCGTGGTGTCGATGTGGTCTTTGATGGTCTTGGCGGCCCGCAGATGTCGTTGCTCGGTGATGTACTTGCGCCGCGTGGCAGCCTGGTTCTGTATGGCCTGCAAGGCGGTAATCAGACACCATTCCCGGCCTGTGCGGCCTTTCAGAAGAACATCCAGTTCTTTGTGCACTGCATCGGCAATTTCACCGGCAAACCCGAGCTCGGTATCACTCAGGATCACGTCGCCTTGCAGCGGGCCCTGCGTGACATCAACCAGCTCACCGCCGACCGCGTATTGCTGCCGCTCAAGACTCGGGTTTTCCCGTTCAACGAGTTCGTTGAAGCGCATCGTTACATGGACGAATGCCCATGCCGCGAGCGGGTTGCCCTGCAGGTCGAACCCGCGTAACCCCCCCTCCGATCAGAGTCCGTGGCCCCACGGACTCCAGCGTGTTGCGCCCTTGCCATCACAACAGTTGCCGGATTCAGTGCCTGGGCTGTCTGTGCATCTGAACCGGTTTTTGCTCGCGACCTGTATCTTTTAATCGCCCTCCAGGCCCTGATAATTGAATGATTACTTTCATCTCAAGGAATGAGCCATGTCTGTGCATTCTGTTATTTATTCCGTGTCTAATTTTATCTCGCGAACGATGCGTCGGTTTCTGTTTAATCGGTGTAGGGTCTTTCCTATCGTCGTTCTGCTTTTCTTGTACTCAAAGTTCGTGGGACGTTGTAAGAAGTTTCCTCAGATATTTTTCTATCAGATAAAACATAATGGAAACAATGAGTTGCGTCACTTTGGATGGTGTCTCTGTCAGCATCTTGGGTACATGTGTTTCAAATAACTTCAAAATCATAAGTGTTAGTATTTGATCGTCTATTACTTATTGATGAATTTATCGCGCCAGTGTCTTCATTGATGCGCGATATGAATTTTTTACGCCGGGTAAAGTACTGATGAGCACGATCCATGATCAGGCAATGAACTATGTCTACCAGCAAGTACTGCAACGTTTGCTGAGTTTCTTTTCCAGAGCCGAACGCACTGCACTGCAGCTCCTGATCCAGCGGCTGATGGTCGCCGCCGGCGGAGCGGAACGCATGGGTGACTACAAGGTTCTGGTGTCCCCCTCCGGTACTCGCGACAGCTGCTATACCCTGGCGTTGCTGCGTGCCGCTCAACTGAGTATCGCCGGCCGCGCCCCGGCCACTTTCAAGTTGCGTGTCGCCATCCTGCGCAGCGGCGGCATGGGCGGTGCCCCACTCGACAATCTGCACCGCAGCTTTGCTGCACTGTTTCTTTACGATGACCCGCGGGTCGAATTGCTGATGGTGGATCACCGTCAAGTACTGCCGTTCAATCACCTGAAATCACCTGACAAGGAGAGTGCGGACGCCAATCGCATCAATCTACTGATGATGGGGCACCGCCGGGCGAGGGACGAGCAGCTTGAATTGTGGGACGACGTTTGCCTGGCGCGGGCCGAGTTTTGCGGCCAGATTGCCCGCTGGAACAATGGAGTTGACGCCTGGGTTGCCAGTGAGTCGCCGCGGCGCCAGAAGCAATTCATCAATGATCTCGCGCGAGCGGTGCAGAAAGCCGGCCTGGAGGCTCCGCCATCCAATGCCGTTTCATTCGATGATTTGTTCGCGATCCTCGACGGCCTGGGGGGGGATCTGTATCGCGGTCTTTACGCCGAATCCGAACTATTGCGCTGGCGTCCCGAAGACGGATTCGAGTCGTGCCGTCGCACTACATTCCTCGATATTCACGACATGGCAGTGGGCAAGCTGGAGGAGCGCTGGCCGTTGCTTAGCGAGTTTCTCGGGTTTCAGGCGGAGGAATGGGTGTTTCATCAGGGCGAAGGTGAATACGCCGATCCTTTGATTGAGGCTCATCTTCGCGGTCTTGAGGCCGAGTTCATTGACGGAAGCGGTTATGAATGCGGTTTTGCGGAACATGTTCAGCGCATGCTGGTAAAAATGCAGCAAATGCAGGTGCCGGATCCGGTTTGTGAACAGATGATCGCGAGGCTAGGGTTACAGCAGACTGAGGTATTGCGTGAAGCGGCGGCAACAGCATTGCACAAGACCTATGGTCTGAACGAAGCGCAATGGGTGTGTTTGCTGTTCACGCCGTTCATCGAACGGGGGGCCGGGCTTGAACGGTTTCTGCGCAGCTGTCATCCCGGCATGCTGGTGGCATTGCCCGATTTGCACCGGGCAATGCAAGGGCTGCACGGCCCCGAGCAAGTGTTGCAATGGATGACGGATGTCAGTGGGCTGCCAGTCAGTCTGATCGGTCATCTCTATGCCATGGAGCCGTTGCCGATCCGTGGTGCTGGCCGGTCGGCAGGAGAGGCGGCGGATGCTGGTAATGCCGACACCGGTGTGAGTAGCCGGTCAGCGGAGCGCTGAGGTGAGCGATGCATCTTTCAGGACCCCCGTCGTCCCGGCATCGGGATCATGAGGGTTGTACGAGAGCCTGGTTTCGCTTATCAGGCCGTCTATCGTTACCTGATGCGATTGATGGCGGAGACGGCTGGTGATGACAACACCAGGCTACCTTCGCTGCGTCAGCTGGCAGAGCGTCTGAACGTGTCGATTTCGACCATTCAATACGCTTATTCGTTGCTGGAGAAGGAAGGGCGGGTCTATTCAGTTGCCAAGTCCGGGTATTACGCCCGGGCATCAGCAGGGCTGTCGTCTCCAGTCATTGGCAATGACCTGCTTGAAACGCTCTACATCAATACGCGGCGCCCGGGAATGCGGCTGTTGAGCGCCGAAGACCCGGTCTCCGTGCAATCGCTGGACAGCCCGTTGCTCTTACTCGAACGCGAACTGCTACGGCAATATCCCCGGCAATCAACGCTGGTTGACCAGCCTTGCGGCGAGCTTGAATTACGCGGAGTCGTGGCAGCCCGCTATACCACTTCACCGCAGCAGTGCTGGCACGCCGAAGATGTCTACATCGGTGCGGATCTGCGCGGGGTGCTGGAAATTCTGGTTGCCGTTCTGAAGCTGAAACATGCAACGGTCCTGGTCGAGTCGCCCTGTGACTGGGTCATACTGCGGCTGCTTCAGGCTGCAGAGGTACGCGTAATCGAATTGCCGCTGCAGGCCTGCGGCGGGCTGGAACCGCAGCGCCTGGAAGCGCTGCTCAATACTGAAGATGTCAGGTTGATTGTGCTTTCTTCGGGGTTGTGCATGCCGCGTGGCACACAGGTTCCTGCAGATAATCGCAGCCGCATCGCCGGGTTGCTTGTCAAGCACGGCACCTGGGTGCTGGAAAACGATTGTTATGGTGAACTCAGCGAAGCAATGGACGGCGGGTGCCTGCGTGACTTGCTGGATCCTGAACGGCTGATGGTTTTCTCCACGTTCGAGAAATTCATGGGGATCGAAGCACCTTACGGGGTTGTGTTGTCGCGCCAATGGAAGAGCGAACTACTGCGGCATTTTCTGATGCGTTCGTTCCGACTGTCACCCATCCGCCAGAAAGCGATCGCTCGACTGTATGGAAACGGTCGGATCGATCAGCATCTGCATGTCCTTCGTCGGCTGCTCAGGGAGCGTCGGGCGCCCATGATCCACTTGCTGCGCGAGCGCTTGAGCGATGCACTGCAGGTCGTTGAGCCGCAGGGCGGTGCAACCGTCTGGGTGCGAGCAAAGCGTCCGGTGGACATGCGCGATGTATTTCAGCGCCTGCTCAGACAGCAGGTTCTGATCGCGCCGGGAGAGCTGTTCAGCTTGCAGGGTTTGCACCGTCGGCATCTGCGTCTGAACCTACTGGATCAGGGGGAAACCGGCTTGAGCGGAGCGATTGCAATGCTCGGGGATGCATTGCGCCTGGCCGCCGTGGAATGAACGTTGTAAACCGTCGGATAGATCCCGTCGCGCTGTGGTCGAACTGCCAGTAAACTGCGCTGTATTTCCTGAACCACTCTATTTCAGAGGTTTTGCATGACTATCAGTCCTTTTGCGGGCAAACCGGCACCGGCAGAATTGTTGGTCGACATCCCGCGACTGGTAACGGCTTATTACACCGGCCAACCGGACGCTTCGATTTCCACCCAGCGTGTGGCGTTTGGTACTTCCGGGCATCGGGGCAGCTCCTTTGACCTGAGCTTCAATGAGTGGCACGTTCTGGCGATCAGCCAGGCGATCTGCCTGTACCGCGAAGCACAGGGCATTGATGGCCCGTTGTTTGTCGGTATCGACACTCACGCACTGTCGACCCCCGCCGGAGCCAGTGCGCTGGAGGTGCTGGCAGCCAACGGCGTGACCGTGATGATCGCCGAAGGCGACGAATACACGCCGACGCCGGCGGTTTCGCATGCGATTCTCTGCTACAACCGTGGCCGTACTTCTGGCCTGGCCGATGGCATCGTCATCACGCCGTCGCACAACCCGCCACAAAGTGGTGGTTACAAATACAACCCTACCAATGGCGGCCCGGCTGACACCCATATCACCAAGTGGATCGAAGCCAAAGCCAACGAACTGCTGGCCAACAAGCTGGCGGGTGTCAAACGCATCAGCTACGAGCAGGCGCTCAAGGCGAGCACCACGCACCGGCATGACTACCTCAATACCTACGTCGCCGACCTGATCAACGTGATCGACTTCGATGCCATTCGTGGCGCCAAATTGCGCCTGGGTGTCGATCCGCTGGGTGGAGCAGGGGTGCGTTACTGGTCGGCGATTGCCGAGCATTATCGTCTTGATCTGGACGTTGTTAACAAACAGGTCGATTCGACGTTTCGCTTCATGACGGTCGATTGGGACGGTCAGATTCGCATGGACCCATCGTCCAGCCATGCGATGCAAGGGTTGATCGGTCTCAAGGAACGTTACGACGTGGCGTTCGCCTGCGACCCGGATCACGACCGTCATGGCATTGTTACGCCTTCAGGCGGTCTGCTGGCACCGAACAACTATCTGGCGGTATCCATCGATTACCTGTTCCAGAACCGCCCGCAATGGCGCGCCGACGCTGCCGTGGGTAAAACCGTGGTCAGCAGTGGCCTGATTGATCGTGTGGCCAAGCGCTTGGGTCGGCGCTTGTACGAAGTCCCGGTCGGCTTCAAATGGTTTGCCGATGGCCTGTTCGACGGCTCATTGGGTTTTGGTGGCGAGGAGAGTGCCGGCGCTTCGTTCCTGCGCAAGGATGGCGGCGTCTGGAGCACCGACAAGGACGGCTTGATTCCAGCTCTGCTGGCGGCTGAAATGACCGCGCGTACCGGTCGTGACCCAAGCCAGGCCTATCGCGCCCTGACCGATGAGCTGGGCGAACCATTCTCGGTGCGCGTCGATGCCAAGGCCAACCCTGAGCAGAAAGCCCTGCTGAGCAAACTGTCGCCGGAGCAAGTGACGTCGACCGAACTGGCGGGCGAGAAGATTCAGAGCATTCTCAGCCATGCGCCGGGCAACGATCAGGCCATCGGCGGTTTGAAGGTGATGACCGAAAACGGTTGGTTCGCTGCACGTCCTTCCGGCACCGAAGACATCTACAAGATCTACGCCGAAAGCTTCATTGGCGACGACCACCTGAAGCAACTGGTGGCTGAAGCGCAAACGCTGGTGGATGGTGCAATCAGCACCAAGTGATCTTCAGGGAGGTGAGTTCTTCCTGTGGCGAGGGGATTTATCCCCGATGGACTGCGTAGCAGTCCGCTCCATTGAAAAGACGGCCGCTTTGCGGTCTATCGGGGATGAATCCCCTCGCTACAACAAAAGGGCGACTGTAATGGTCGCCCTTTTTTTGCCTGCAAATCAGCCGATCAAGCCAGATCCACCAAAACGATTTCGCTGTCTTCGAGTGCCGTCACCATCAGCACCGCCTCCTGCTCGACGGCAACGCCATCTCGAGCTTGTGCACGCAAGCCATTGACTTCAATCAGGCCGGTGGCGGGCACCAGATACGCACGGCGTCCTGCATCCAGTTGATATTCAGCTGTTTCGCCCGCCTTTAGGTTGGCTGCGACCAGTCGCGCATCGGCGCGAATGCGCAAGCTCTGATCATCGCCTTCTTTGCCGCTGGCCAGGGTGACAAAGCCTTCGCGCTGACCTTTGGGGAACGGTTTGGCACCCCACGATGGCGGCGCCCCGGTTTCCGTCGGCAGAATCCAGATCTGAAAGATTCGGGTCTCCTTGTCTTCCAGGTTGTACTCACTGTGCGCAATGCCGGTACCGGCGCTCATGACCTGTACGTCGCCGGCTTCGGTACGGCCCTTGTTGCCGAGGTTGTCCTGGTGGGTAATCGCACCTTCACGCACGTAGGTGATGATTTCCATGTCGCGGTGCGGATGTAACGGGAACCCGGTGCCGGCGGCGATCACGTCGTCATTCCACACCCGCAGATTGCCCCAGTTCATGCGTTGCGGGTCGTAGTATTCGGCGAACGAAAAGTGGTGATGGGCATCCAGCCAGCCGTGATGAGCGCCGCCCAGTGTGTTGAATGGTCTGAGTTCAAGCATGATCGTCTCCTCTAAAGGTCCGTCATGGGGCGTAACGCCAGAGCCACGAAGCGAGACCGTCGGTTAATGACGGGCATCATCCATCAGTCAATCATCGATAAAAAGCGTAAAAAGTGCGGCATTCTCATCGAATCCGTTGATGGGAAGCTGGCTCGAAACGATCTCACCCCACTTTCATTTCATCGCCTAAACCTATGAGCTGTAAGCATTTCGCTAGAACTCAGGGGCAAATAAAGACACCATAGCCCCCAACAGCCTCACACACTGGAGCCCCTCAGCGTGGCGCAACACACTCCCGATCTGCCTCCCGAACTCCGTCCACTGGCCGAGATGCCATGGTTCAAGCGTCTGGCCGCGCGTTTCTTCGGCCACGGCCTGACGCGCTTGCGCGCTCAACACCGCGCGTCATGGTTGCATGGTCAGGCTGACGGCTTTCGCAGTGGCCACACCGCTGGTGTGGAGTACGGCTTCAAGGAGGGCAAACTCGAAGGCCTGGAGGAGGGTCGGCAAGTGCTGTTGATTCGTGACAGTCGCAGCACCGAACATCGTCCGCCGAACGTGGACAATCATTTGTTCGACGACTGGCGCCTGCCCCTCAGTGCCGAGCTGAAGAAGCGTATGAAGGCCGATGTGGCGCGCTTGCTGCCCGAACATGCTCAGCCAAGCGCCGCGCAATGGAAAATGATTTTCAGTGATACGCCTTCGACCTCGGTGATTGCCGGTGCCGGAGCGGGCAAATCGACGACGCTGGTACTAAGGATTCTGTTGCTCACTCACTACCTGGGCTTTGAACTTGATTCGATGACCGTGGTGACCTTCACCCGCGAGTCTCGCAAGGACTTCATCAACAAACTGATCGAATTGTTTGCGCTCTGGGGTTTAGCCCTGAGCCTGAAACAGGCGCGGGAACTGGTGCGCACCTTTCACTCGCGGATTCTGCCGATGGTGCGCAGTCTGCCGGGATTTGAGCGCTTGCAGGCGTTCGAGAACCTCAGCGACCGAATTCAGGGTGCTGACGAAGAGGTCGACAGCAATCCATTCGATTTGCGGATCAACGACGCTCAGCGCCGCCAGCTCAATGCCTGTTACCACCGGTTGTTCACGGAAGACGAGCGTTTCCGTCAGCTCATTCAGCCGTTGGCCAAGGCGGGTTTGCAGCTCAAGGAGCTGGAACGCGATCACCCGGACGTGCAAAAGCGCATGGCGGTGACAGAGTTGGCGGCCAAGCGCGATGAAGAGCTGTGCGATGCCATCGAAGACTTGTGGTTTCGCGCAGGCGCCTGGCCGATCAAAGGCATCGAGCCCAGCCGGCAGACGTTCGAGATCAACGGTTCGACCTTTCACTGCCATGGCTACATTCCCAGCCTCGATGCCTGGGTGATGCTCGGGTTCGATCCTCGGGAAAACCCGCAGATCTGCCGACCCAACGCCAGGCTCGGAGTGCGCGCCGAGTGGGCAGTCAAGCGCACCCTGTTTCAAGCTTTCTGTCGTAAGCCATTGATTTGGTTGGATAGTTACGAAGCTTCGAAGCGGGTCTTGTCGACGTTGGCAGGCGACGCGAGCGCCGGTCCAGGCTTCGATTACAAGGTCAAAGGTGAGCTGGTTTCGGCGCCGCTGCTGGACTGCTTTGTCGCGGCGGCCGGCTTCATCGAAAACCTCGGGCTGGACGTGCCGGACGCTGTCGGCCGGATGAGTTTCGCCAAGGACGATCCGGACCGGTTCTTCTTCGAGGCGCTGAGCCTGTTCTGGCGTGCCCTGGAGGATCATTTGCTCGATCAGAAGCCGCCGGTGATGACCTATAACCGGATGTTTGCGCTGTTCAGCGAACATTCGCCAGAGAACCTCAAACTGCTCAGTGACGAGCTGCTGCGCCCCATGTCGCACTTGATGATCGACGAGTTTCAGGACGTTTCGCCGCAAATCGTCTCCTGGATTCGTGCCAGTCTGGCGGAAATCCGCAGTCGTGGCCCGGCGATGCATGTTGGGCGGGGCGCACAGCGTTCGTCGTTGCTGTGTGTGGGCGATGACTGGCAGTCGATCTACGGCTGGCGTGGCAGTTCGCCGAGTTATTTCATGGAATTCAACAAGGAATTCCCTTCACCGGGCACTACACGGGTGATGCTCAGCGACAATTATCGCAGTCATCAACACATCATCGATGCCGCTGAACACATCGTCCGTGCGGCGCCGGCAATCCCGGGCAAAAAAGCCAAAGCCAGCGGCGCCCCCAAGGCCTTGTGGCCGGTGAGCGTGCTGGAGCGCGATGATCAGGCTTTGGGGCAGCGCTTGGCCGAACACTATAATCGCGGCGATTCAATCTTGATGCTGTATCGAAAAGGTAGCGATAAGTCGTTGATTGAACAGCATATTCATTCTGTAGTTAATGTTGATTCGAGCTTGCCGTACGAAGCGCGACGCCTGAAACAGCTGACTTACCACAGTGCCAAGGGACTGCAAGCCGATGCGGTGTTTCTGCTGGGTGACTGCCAGCACCTGACCAGTTCTCCGTACAAGAACCAGGTGTATCGCATGGCCGGCCTGGGCAAGGCTGGCGACAGTGAGCCCTATGACACGGCGCAGAAGGACGAAATATTGCGGCTGGCCTACGTCGGCATCACCCGGGCGGTCAGCCATTGCTATTGGTACGTCGAGCCGCAGGACACTCAGTCAGTCAATATGCCGAGAGCGTCTGACCGGGTGGCCCAAGACAAGGCATTCTTCGTCGATCATCGTAAGCAGCCGCAAACCGCGTGATGCACGCCCACACGCTCACGCACAAAAAAGCCCGCCGGAATTGGCGGGCTTTTTCATTAAAAACAAAAGGTTAAGCGTAACTCTTGAGAGACTCTGGAGGAATGAAAGTCTCCAGTTCGTCTTCCACGGCTTCAATGATTCGTTCGACATCAGCCGCGTTCATCACCGTGGCGCAGGGAATGCCGGCGATGGCGATCATGGTTTCACCGCTGGCACGATCGAACAGTCGGGCAATCATGCTGCCCGGCGCATCCATCGTCGCTTCAAAACCCATTGGATGAAAATGCCAGCGCATCAGCTGGCACGCGTTGGGGAAGGTGACTTTACTGGAACCTTTATTCATGTGTTGCCCGCCTTCTTCATCGAGCCATTCCTTTTGCTCATGTTAGGTGGGAAGAGCCTTCATTGGCTCAACCGGTCAGTGACATTAAAAGTAGCATCCGCATGTGAATTTTCCGTGAGCTTTTTCAGTTCATTTTGCGATTGCTGCGCATTTTTTGATGTAAGTCACGCCTCATTCACTCATCGCCAAAAGGCCACTACGGTTTACTGATTGATCGTCTGGGTGAAGTTGGGCAAGCTCGGTGCTTTTGCGCAGAGCCCTTTATGCATGTCGACGACGACGGCCCAGAACAGACCCCGGCCACGGCCGCTACGGTCATGCGCTATCACTTGAGCTGGAAACATCGCGACCTGGACAGCGTCATGGCGCTGTACCACCCGGACGTTCAGTACAACGATTTCTTTCAGAATCGGGTGCTCGGTTTTGATGAGTTACGTGAGTACGTGCGTGTCAGCATGCCGCGAGAATCCGACGAAGCGCTGGAGCATTGCGACCGGATCCGCGTGGATGGCAACACTGCCTACATTCAGTACGAAGTGACCTTGCGCGGTGGCGACGGACTGGTGTCGTTCCGTTCCAGTGAAGCGATCACGGTGAAGGACGGCCTGATCTGGCGGGTCAACGAATACGCCTCGCTGGTTCGCACGCCAACCGGTGGCACCGTTGCACCCAGCCAGCGTCCGGCGGTGAGTCGACTGGGCCTGTCACCGCGCCAGATCAGTTTCATGGCCGAAGACCTGCAGCAATATTTCGAACGGCAACAGCCTTACCTCGATCCCGAGCTGGATCTGCAACGGGTGGCGAAGGAGTGCGGGTACAGCCGCAATCAGATTTCCTACCTGCTCAATCAGGTGCTGGGGCAGAGCTTCTATCGATACGTCAACCAGGCGCGCCTGCAGCACTTGCTCAAGTCACTGGATCACGCCACGCCACCGCTGCGGATCGATGAACTGGCATTTGCCGCCGGTTTCAACTCGCTGTCGGCGTTTTACAGTTGCTTTCGCCAGCACACCGGCCAGTCGCCGAAGGCCTACGCCAAACAAATTTCTTTGCGGGCACGCGCGCAAGACAGTGATTGAAGACTCGCACTAGGATCGACGCCATCGAAGGTTTTCAGTGGCGGAGTCTTGCATGCCGGCGTGGCGCACTATCAGTTTGTGGATGGATCAACTCGACGAGCCGCTGATCGCGCGGCCGGCGCTGGAACAGGATCTGGATGTCGACGTGGCCATCATCGGCGCCGGTTATACCGGGCTGTGGACCGCGTACTACCTGAAGAAACTCGCGCCGGGTCTGGATATCGCCATCATCGAGGCGCAAACCGCCGGTTTCGGTGCGTCCGGGCGCAATGGTGGCTGGCTGATGGGCAATCTGCTGGGCGAGGATCGACTGCTCGCCGGCCTCTCGCCACAACAACGCCGCGCCTCTTTTGATCTGCTGCACAGCATCCCCGATGAAGTGGAAGTTGTCCTCGAACGTGAGGGCATCGACTGCGATTACCGCAAGGGCGGGGTGCTGTACTGCGCCGCTCGCTACCCGGAACAGGAAGCCAGCCTGCGCGAATACCTCGACAAGCTGCACGCCCAAGGCCTGACCGACAACGATTACCGCTGGCTGAGCCCCGAACAACTGGCGCAACAGATTCGCGTGGCGAAACCCTACGGCGGCATCTATGCGCCGCACGTGGCGACGATTCACCCGGCGAAACTGGTGCGCGGTCTGGCGCGTACCGTGCAGAACATGGGCGTGAAGATCTACGAAAACAGCCCGGTCACGCACTGGCAGTCCGGTAGTTTGCGCACGGCCAGGGCCAGTGTGCGCAGCCGCTGGATCGTGCCGGCCGTTGAAGGCTATTCGGTGACGCTGCCGCCGCTGGGTCGCTATCAGTTGCCGGTGCAAAGTCTGATTGTCGCCACCGAACCACTGTCGGCTGCGACCTGGGATGAAATCGGCCTCAACCGTGGCCAGGCCTTCAGCGAGTTCAGCCGTCAGGTCACTTATGGCCAGCGCAGTGCCGATAACCGACTGATCTTCGGCGCTCGCGGGGGCTACCAGTTCGCCGGCAAGTTGCGCCACAACTTCGATCTGACCCGCGATGAAGTCGAACTGCGGCGTTATCTGTTCGGTGAGCTGTTCCCGCAACTGAAAAACGTGCAAATCACCCACGCCTGGGGCGGCAACCTCGGCATGTCGCGGCACTTCAAGCCACACATGCTTTGCGATCGCGCCAATGGCATCGCACTGTCCGGCGGTTATGGCGGGGAGGGCGTGGGTGCCAGCAACCTCGGCGGCCGCACCCTGGCCGATCTGATTCTGGAGCGCGACACCGAACTTGCGCAGCAGCCGTGGGTGCTGCCAGACGGCGGGATTCATGCATTGCGCGCCTGGGAGCCGGAACCGTGCCGCTGGCTCGGTTACAACGCGATCATCAAAAGTTTTGTCCACGAAGACCAGACCCTGGCCAATCCGGCCACCGCACCGTGGCGGCGCAAGCTCGCCAGTCAGGTCGCGGGCTTCATGGAAGGTTTCATGCACTAACCGCCGTTTTCTTCACAAGACAGGTCTCACCATGAGCATTACGCAGTTCAAGAACACCGCCAGCCTGCAACTGGACCAATCCAACCCGGTCGCCCTACCGATCGGCGAGCCGGTCGCGATGACCTCGACCACCAGCGTCGAGCGCGACGACCGCGTCGAAACCGGCGTCTGGGAATGCACCCCGGGGCGCTGGCGCCGGCAGATTACCGCGCAAGAGTTCTGCCATTTCATCTCCGGGCGTTGCACGTTTACCCCGGACAACGGCGGTGAAACCCTGCACATACAAGGTGGCGACGCACTGATGTTGCCGGCCAACACGCTCGGCATCTGGGATATCCATGAGACCGTGCGCAAGACCTACGTCCTTATTTTCTGATTGTTTGATCCTTTGATTGCCTGCCAACAAAAATAGCCACTACAGGAATCGACCCCATGATCCAGAAAACCCTCGCTCTGGCGCCGCTGCTGCTGGCTGCCTCCATTAGCCATGCCGCCGAAACGGTGAAGATTTACAACTGGTCCGATTACATCGCGCCGGATACCACGAAAAACTTTCAGAAAGACACCGGCATTGGCGTCACCTACGACGTCTACGACAGCAACGAAACCCTCGACGGCAAGTTGATGACCGGCAAATCCGGGTATGACGTGGTGTTCCCGTCCAACCACTTCATGGCGCGGCAGATCCAGGGCGGGGCGCTGAAGAAGCTCGACAAGAGCCAGTTGCCGAACTGGAAGAACCTCAACCCGGTATTGCTCAAGGCCTTGCAGGTCAATGACCCGAACAACGAGCACGGCTTTCCGTACCTGTGGGGCAGCACCGGCATCGGCTACAACGTCGCCAAGGTCAAAGCGGTACTGGGCGACAACGCGCCGGTGGATTCCTGGGACCTGATCTTCAAACCCGAGTACATGGAAAAACTGCAGAAGTGCGGCGTGGCGATCCTTGATAACGGCCCGGAACTGCTGCCGGCGGCACTCAACTACCTGGGTTTGCCACCGCATAGCAAGAACCCCGAGGACTACAAGAAAGCCGAAGCACTGCTGATGAAAGTGCGGCCGTATGTCAGCTACTTCCATTCCTCGAAATACACCAGTGACCTGGCCAATGGCGATATCTGCGTGGCGGTCGGTTTTTCCGGCGACATCCTGCAAGCGGAAAACCGCGCCAAGGAAGCGAAGAACGGCATCGACATTGGATACGCGATTCCCAAGGAGGGCGCGGCAATCTGGTTCGACATGGTCGCCATGCCCGCCGATGCGCCGGACGAGAAGGCCGGGTACGCGTTCATGAACTACCTCCTGCGCCCGGACGTGATGGCCGGCATCAGCAATTACGTGCACTACGCCAATGGCAACCAGCAGGCCGACGACCTGATCGACCCGGCCATCAAAAGTGACACCAAGGTCTATCCGAGCCCGGAGATGATGGGCAAGCTGTTTGCGCTGGAGGCGATGCCGCTGAACATCGACCGGATTCGCACCCGTGTCTGGAACAAGATTCGTACTGGTAGCTAACCCACCCCAAACCCTGTAGGAGCTGCCGAAGGCTGCGATCTTTAGATCTTCAAATGCAAAGATCGCAGCCTCGTTCCACTCGACAGCTCCTACAGGGGCAGGGGTATCAGGCGCTATTAAATAGTTGATATCAATACACTGGCATCGCACTAATAGAGTGCAGGAAAGTGAGACGCGTCTAACAAAAAACAACTTACCAATATTTAATATTTAAATAGAAAATCGTCAGACAATTGGAGGCGGTGAAACCGGGTAAAACAATCTTTCGACCCCGCAGGCTTTGTTTACGGTAGTTTTGCGCAACAGTGCAATTTGATCTCAAAAAAAGGCTAGACGTATGATTTCAAATTGTGTCAGGTTCGTTACGCCTTCATTGGGCGAGTGATAGGACGATCTCGCCAGGGATCGTCGCTATCTGACAAAAACTGTTCCATTGCTAAACAAGGAAGTGTGTTTATGTCGAAAGTAAAAGCTAACGCTATTGATATCACCGCAGACACATTCGTGCCTGTGGGCGCAGTGCAGTCTCTGGCGGCAACCAGCTCCGCCTGGAATCAGATCAATAGCTTCAGCCATCAATATGATCGTGGCGGCAACCTCACGGTCAATGGCAAACCCTCCTTTTCCGTCGACCAGGCCGCAACCCAATTGCTGCGCGACGGCGCTGCCTATCAGGACAAGGATGGCAGCGGCAAGATCGAACTCACCTACACGTTCCTGACTTCGGTATCGTCCAGCACGATGAACAAGCACGGGATCACAGGGTTCAGCCAGTTCAGTAATCAACAGAAAGCCCAGGCCGTGCTCGCCATGCAATCCTGGGCCGATGTGGCCAACGTCACCTTTACCGAGAAAGCCACTGGCGGTGACGGCCACATGACCTTCGCCAACTACAGCGGTGGCGTGGACGGCGCAGCAGCGTTCGCCTACCTGCCGGGTACCGGTCCTGGTTACGACGGCACTTCGTGGTACTTGATCAACAGCGGTTACACCCAGAACAAGACCCCGGACCTGAACAACTACGGTCGTCAGACCCTGACCCACGAAATCGGCCACACCCTTGGCCTGGCGCACCCGGGCGACTACAACGCCGGCAACGGCAACCCGACCTACAATGACGCCACCTACGGGCAAGACACCCGCGGCTACAGCGTCATGAGCTACTGGAGCGAAAGCAATACCAGCCAGAACTTCAGCAAGGGCGGCGTAGAAGCCTATTCCTCAGGCCCGCTGATGGACGACATTGCAGCGATCCAGAAACTCTACGGCGCCAACATGAGCACCCGTACCGGTGATACGACCTACGGCTTCAACTCCAACGCCGGTCGCGATTTCCTCAGCGCCTCGTCGTCGAGCGACAAGCTGGTGTTCTCGGTGTGGGATGCGGGCGGCAAGGACACCTTCGACTTCTCGGGTTTCACCCAGAACCAGAAGATCAACCTCAATGAAGCCTCGTTCTCCGACGTGGGCGGCATGATCGGTAACGTATCCATCGCCAAGGGCGTGACCATCGAGAACGCCATCGGCGGTTCGGGCAACGACCTGCTGATCGGTAACAGTGCGTCCAACGAGCTCAAGGGCGGTGCCGGCAACGACATCATCTACGGCGCCGGTGGTGCGGACAAACTGTGGGGCGGTTCGGGTTCGGACACTTTCGTGTTCGCCTCCAGCTCCGACTCCAAGCCGGGTGCAATCGACCAGATCCTCGATTTCGTCAGCGGTCTGGACAAAATCGACCTGAGTGCCATCACCAACGGCTCCGGCCTGCACTTTGTCAGCAGCTTCACCGGTTCGGCCGGCGACGCGATCCTGACCTCGTCGGGCGGCAACAGCCTGTTGTCGGTGGACTTCTCCGGGCACGGCGTGGCGGACTTCCAGGTCAGCACCGTTGGCCAGGCAGCGACCAGCGACATCGTGGCGTGATGTAAACGGGAAAGCGGCGCTTCATGCGTCGCTTTCTTTGCTTGCATCGTTTTGATGGCTGGGCAAGGCTAGGTGCCGGAGCGAATTTTCTGATGATCCGTAAAGTTTTTACCTACAAGGGAATGGCGTGGCTTTCGGCGGCGCTGATCATGATTTCTGGAGAAGCAACCATGGCAAGCAGCCTCAGACTGGAAGACCCCTCCGTGTTCGCCGGGCAGTGGCAGGCGATTCTGACTGCGCCCGATGACGCCCCAGAGGCGCAGGCATTGCAGGATAAACCCTCGAACACCTGTCTGATCGATCTGGAACCCAACCAGACACTGGGCAAGGGCGCCGAATGCCTGGGGGCATGGCTTGAGCAAGCGCCAGTCGGCTGGTTTCCTGATCCGGACGGCCTGTCGATTACCGGCAAGGAAGGTTCAAGAATCCAGTTCTTCAGCCGACAACGTGATGGGCTTTATCTGAGCACTTTGAAGTCGGGACTGGTGATTACGCTGACGCGCCATACACCGCAGCCGTGAACAACGGTACCGACTGAACCGTTGACTATAAGGTTTGATGTTGCAGTTATAAGCAACAGCTCAATGCAACGAGTGGCGTTGAACTGTTGAAAGTTGTTATTGAAGTGTAAGTGCAAGTTGCAAGAACCCGTCCGGTCTGTGCACGGATAATTAATAGAAGCGTCTCGCCAAAGAATGGCGGGGATTACATTCAGGAATAATCAATGAAGATGGCGAAGGCCCCAGCCACCGCTCCCTTATTCAAGGCTTTGGGTGACTATAAAAGCATTCTGATCAGCGTTGGGTGCTTTACCGCACTGATTAACGTGCTGATGCTGGTGCCCTCCATTTATATGCTGCAGGTCTACGACCGCGTGCTGTCTTCGCAGAACGAAACCACCCTGGCGATGTTGTCCTTGATGGTGGTCGGCTTTTTCGCCTTCATCGGCATGCTGGAAGTGGTGCGCAGTTTCATCGTGATCCGCATCGGCAGCCAACTGGAGCGCCGCTTCAACCTGCGGGTGTATCAGGCAGCGTTCGAGCGCAACCTGTTCAAGGGCGAGGGTAACGCCGGGCAATCGCTGGGCGACCTGACCCACATTCGCCAATTCGTCACCGGCCCGGCCCTGTTCGCGTTTTTCGACGCGCCGTGGTTCCCGGTCTATCTGTTCGTGATTTACCTGTTCAACGTCTGGCTCGGGGTCCTCGCCACGGCGGGTGCGCTGCTGCTGATCGCGCTGGCGTGCCTCAACGAATACATGACCAAGAAGCCGCTGGGCGAAGCTGCCGGTTACTCGCAGAAATCCAGTCAACTGGCGACCAGTCACCTGCACAACGCGGAAACCATTCAGGCCATGGGCATGCTTGGCGCGTTGCGCAAGCGCTGGTTCGGCGTGCATTCGCGCTTCCTCGGTCTGCAGAATCAGGCCAGCGACACTGGTGCGGTGATCAGCTCAATCAGCAAGACCCTGCGCCTGTGCCTGCAATCGCTGGTGCTGGGCCTCGGTGCGTTGCTGGTGATCAAGGGCGACATGACGGCCGGGATGATGATCGCCGGTTCGATCCTGATGGGCCGGGTGCTGAGCCCGATCGATCAGTTGATCGCCGTCTGGAAACAGTGGAGCGGGGCGAAGCTCGCCTACCGCCGTCTGGATGCCTTGCTGCAGGCGTTCCCGCCGAGCGACGAGGCCATGGCGTTGCCTGCGCCAAAGGGCCAGATTGCCTTTGAGCAAGTCAGTGCCGGCCCACCGGGGCAACGCGCGGCGACCCTGCACATGGTCAACTTCGCGATTGGCGCGGGCGAAGTGCTGGGCGTGCTCGGCGCTTCCGGGTCCGGCAAGTCGACCCTGGCCCGAGTGCTGGTCGGCGTGTGGCCGACCCTGGGTGGCACGGTGCGCCTGGACGGTGCCGACATCCATCGCTGGAACCGCGATGAGCTCGGCCCGTACATCGGCTACCTGCCACAAGACATCGAACTGTTCAGCGGCAGCATCGCCGAAAACATTGCCCGGTTCAGTGAAGCCAACCCGGAAAAGGTCGTGGCTGCCGCGCAACAGGCTGGCGTGCACGAGATGATTCTGCGGATGCCGCAAGGTTATGACACACAGTTGGGCGAGGACGGCAGCGGTCTGTCCGGCGGCCAGAAACAACGTGTCGCATTGGCGCGCGCCCTGTATGGCGACCCGAGCCTGGTGGTGCTGGATGAGCCGAACTCCAATCTCGACACCGTCGGTGAGGCTGCGCTGGCCAGCGCCATCGCCCAGCTCAAGGCCAAGGGCACTACCGTGGTGCTGGTCACACACCGCTCTTCGGTACTCGCCCAGGCCGACAAGTTGCTGGTGCTCAACGACGGTCGTCTGCAGGCATTCGGTAACAGTCAGGACGTACTCAAGGCGCTGTCCGGCGCTCAGGAACAATCACGGGAAAAATCTACGCAGGCACCGGGCGGGCTCAGCATGAGCCGGCAGTACCAGCCCACGACAAGGAATTCGGGTGTATGAGCAGCGCCAGCATGAACACTGAAAACGAAGCCTCCATGGAACACGCATACGTCACCGAGCGCCCGGAGCGCGATGCGAGATTCTTCGCGCGCATGGGCTGGATTCTGGCCATCGTCGGCGCTGGCAGTTTCTTCACCTGGGCCGCACTGGCGCCGCTGGATCAAGGCATTCCGGTGCAGGGCACCGTGGTGGTGTCGGGCAAGCGCAAAGCCGTGCAGTCGATGAGCAGCGGCGTGGTCAGCCGGATTCTGGTGCGCGAAGGCGAGATCGTCAAACAGGGCCAGCCACTGTTCCGCCTCGACCAGACCCAGGTCGCGGCCGACGTGCAGTCGCTGCAAGCCCAGTACCGCATGGCTTGGGCCAGCCTCGCGCGTTGGCAGGCCGAGCGCGATAACCTCAAGCAGGTGACCTTTCCGGCAGAGTTGAGCAATGATCCGGATCCGCGTCTGGCGCTGGTCCTTGAAGGCCAGCGTCAACTGTTCAGCAGCCGCCGCGAAGCGTTCTACCGCGAACAGGCCGGCCTGCGCGCCAGCATCGAAGGTGCCACCGCGCAACTGGCGGGCATGCGTCGCGCCCGCACCGACCTCAACGCCCAGGCCGATTCGCTGCAGCAGCAACTGAGCAACCTGCAGCCGCTGGCGGACAACGGCTACATCCCGCGCAACCGCTTGATGGAGTACCAGCGGCAGCTGTCGCAAGTGCAGCAGCAACTGGCGGAAAACACCGGTGAAAGCGGCCGGGTGGAGCAGGGCATCCTCGAATCGCGCCTGAAGCTGCAACAGCATGGCGAGGAATATCAGAAGGAAGTGCGCACGCAACTGGCCGACGCGCAGCTCAAAAGCGTGACCCTGTCCGAGCAACTGACTTCGGCCGGTTTCGACCTGCAGCACAGCGAGATCCTCGCCACCGCCGATGGCGTGGCGGTCAACCTCGGCGTACACACCGAAGGTGCCGTGGTGCGTCAGGGCGAAACCCTGCTGGAGATCGTCCCGCAAGGCACCACCCTGGAAGTCGAAGGGCACTTGCCGATCAATCTGATCGACAAGGTTGGCACGCATCTGCCGGTCGATATCCTGTTTACCGCGTTCAACCAGAGCAAGACCCCGCGCGTGCCGGGTGAGGTCAGCCTGATTTCCGCCGACCAGATGGTCGACGAGAAAACCGGCGTGCCGTACTACGTGTTGCGCAGCAGCGTCAGTGATCAGGCGATGGAAAAACTCCACGGCCTGGTGATCAAGCCCGGTATGCCGGCGGAAATGTTCGTGCGCACGGGCGAACGTTCACTGCTCAACTACCTGTTCAAACCGCTGCTCGATCGGGCCGGCTCCGCGTTGACCGAAGAATAAGGATGTTCGGCTGTATGAATAAGCTTTCGATGTTGGGGGCGGCGTTCGCGCTGCTCGCAGGAAACAGCGCACTGGCGGCCATGGGGCCATTCGAGGTCTACGAACAGGCATTGCGCAACGATCCGGTGTTCCTCGGCGCGATCAAGGAGCGCGACGCGGGCCTGGAAAACCGCATCATCGGCCGCGCCGGACTGTTGCCAAGACTGGGTTACAACTACAACCGGGGTCACAACACCTCGAAGGCCACGCAACTGACCGCTCGCGGCAACCTGACCGAAGACCGCAACTACAACAGCTATGGCTCGACCCTGACCTTGCAGCAACCGTTGCTCGACTACGAAGCTTATGCGGCGTATCGCAAAGGCGTGGCGCAGTCGCTGTTCGCCGACGAGGCGTTTCGCGGCAAGAGTCAGGAGCTGCTGGTACGGGTGCTGGACAACTACACCAAGGCCTTGTTCGCCCAGGATCAGATCGACATCGCCCAGGCCAAGAAGAAGGCTTACGAGCAACAGTTCCAGCAGAACGAACACATGTTCAAACAGGGCGAGGGCACGCGCACCGACATTCTGGAAGCCGAGTCGCGCTACGAACTGGCGACCGCCGAAGAGATCGAGGCGCGCAACGAGCAGGACGCCGCGCTGCGTGAACTGGGCGCGCTGGTCGGCGTGCAGACAGTGGATATCAGCGAGCTGGCACCACTGGATCAGAACTTCCAGACCTTCGCGTTGATGCCGGCCAACTACGACACCTGGCATGAGCTGGCGATCAGTAACAACCCCAATCTGGCGTCGCAACGGCAAGCGGTAGAAGTGGCCAAGTACGAAGTCGAGCGCAACCGCGCCGGGCACCTGCCGAAAGTCAGTGCCTATGCGTCGATCCGCAAGACTGAATCGGACAGCGGCAACACCTATAACCAGCGCTACGACACCAACACCATCGGCTTTGAAGTCAACGTCCCACTGTATGCCGGTGGCGGGGTGTCGGCCTCGACCCGTCAGGCCAGCCGCACCATGGAGCAGGCGGAATACGAACTCGACGGCAAGACCCGCGAAACCTTGATCGAACTGCGCCGCCAGTTCAGCGCCTGCCTGTCGGGCGTCAACAAATTGCGCGCCTACCAGAAGGCCCTGGCGTCGGCTGAAGCGCTGGTGGTGTCGACCAGGCAAAGCATTCTTGGCGGTGAACGGACGAACCTCGATGCGTTGAACGCCGAACAGCAACTGTTTACCACCCGCCGCGATCTGGCTCAGGCACGCTACGACTATCTGATGGCCTGGACCAAACTGCATTACTACGCGGGAACCTTGAACGAACAGGATCTGGCGCGGGTGGATGAGGCGTTCGGACAAGGCCCGAAAACCCAGTAACACTGAAAATCCTGTAGGCGCTTTAAGCAGAGCAAAAGATCGCAGCCTGCGGCAGCTCCTACATTGAGCAAGGACTGGCTGAACTGTAATCCCTGTAGGAGCTGCCGAAGGCTGCGATCTTTTGATCTGGCTGTCAGTGCCTGCAAAACAATAAGAAAAGTGAGTGGTGAACATGGACGTACGCATCAAGCCGGCAGCGGTCGGCACCCTGTTGCTCGCAGTTTCCATCGCGCAAGCCCACGCGCAGTACCTTGAATCCGGCAAGCCCGGCGATCCGGCCAGTTGGCGCAGTGCCGAATTCCAGCGCGACTGGGGCCTGGCGCGGATGCAGGCCGATCAGGCTTACGCCGCCGGTATCACCGGCAAAGGCGTGAAGATCGGCGCCCTCGACTCCGGCTTCGATGCCGCCCACCCTGAGTTCGCCAGCGACCGCTATCACCCGGTAATGGCCTCTGGCAGTTACGTCGACGGCTCGCTGTTCAACGTCAATGGCACCCTCAACCCCAACAACGACTCCCATGGCACTCACGTGGTCGGCACCATGGGCGCCAGCCGTGACGGCACCGGCATGCACGGCGTGGCGTACAACGCGCAGATCTACGTCGGCAACACCAACAACAACGACAGTTTCCTGTTCGGCCCCAAACCCGATCCGCGCTATTTCAAAGCGGCCTACGACGCGTTGGCCGCCGCCGGCGTACGCGCGATCAACAACAGTTGGGGCAGTCAGCCGCCGGATGTCAGTTACCGCACCCTGGCCGATCTGCACGCCGCGTACGCCCAGCACTGGAATCAGGGCACTTGGCTCGACGCGGCGGCGGACGTCTCGCGCCGTGGCGTGATCAACGTGTTCAGTGCCGGCAACAGCGGCTACCCGAACGCCAGCGTGCGTTCGGCGTTGCCGTACTTTCAGCCGGATCTGGAAGGCCATTGGCTGGCGGTGTCCGGGCTGGACCAAAGCAATCAGCAGAAGTACAACCAGTGCGGCATCGCCAAATACTGGTGCATCACCACGCCGGGGGCGAAGATCGACAGCACCATCCCGGGCGGCGGTTATGCGATCAAGTCCGGCACTTCGATGGCCGCGCCGCACGCCACCGGCGCACTGGCGCTGGTGATGGAACGCTATCCGTACATGAACAACCAGCAGGCGCTGGAAGTGCTGCTGACCACCGCCACGCAACTCGACGGCGCGGTCACCGATGCGCCGACCGAACGGGTCGGCTGGGGCGTGGCCAACCTCGGTCGGGCGATGCGCGGACCGGGGCAACTGCTCGGCGCGTTTGATGCCAATCTGGCCGCCGGGCAAAGCGATGTGTGGAGCAACGACATCTCCGACAAGGCCCTGATTCAGCGGCAAAGCGAAGACCTCGCCGAACATCGCGCCTGGCAGCAAATCCTGCAGGACAAAGGCTGGCAAAACGGTTTCCCGGCCGGCGCGAGTCAGCAGGATCAGACTGACTACGCGGTCGGTATGGCGCGTGATGCCGCAGCGGCGACGCGGATCTATCAGGGCAGCCTGATCAAGTCCGGGGCAGGGCGCTTGCTGCTGACCGGTGACAACACCTTCCGTGGCCCGACCACGGTCAATGGCGGATTGCTCAGCGTCAACGGCTCGCTGGCCTCGGCGGTGACCGTCAACGACAGCGGCACCCTTGGCGGTTCGGGGCGCATCGGTGCGCTGATCGCCAACAGCGGCGGCCGCGTGGCGCCGGGTAACTCCATCGGCACGTTGAACGTGACCGGTGACGTGACCTTCGCCCCCGGTTCGACCTACGTGGTGGAGCTGTCGCCGACCAGCAGCGACCGCATCGTTGCCGGCGGCAGTGCGCGCATCGGCGGCGCCACCGTCAGCCTGTCGCTGGAAAACAGCCCGACCCTGCTCAGCACCACTGAAACCCGCAGCCTGCTTGGGCATTCGTACGACATTCTGCAAGCGGCCGGTGGCATTCAGGGCCAGTTCGGCGCGGTGCTGCCGGATTACCTGTTCATCGGCGGCAACCTCGACTACGCGGCCAACGCCATTCAGCTCGACATCCAGCGCAATGCGACCTCGTTCGCCAGCGTCGGGCAGACCCCGAATCAGCGTGCGGTGGCGACTGCAGTCGAAGGTTTGGGCGCCGGCAACTCGGTGTACGAAAGCTTGCTGCTGTCAGCGTCTGCCGCTTCGGCGCAACAGGCGTTCCAGCAACTCAGCGGGGAAATCTACCCGGCACTGGGCTCGATGCTGATCAATGACAGCCGCCAGTTGCGCGACGCGGTCGGTGAACGTCTGCACGATGCCAACGCCACGCCAGGCAATGGCTGGATCAAGGCCCTTGGCGCCTGGGGTTCGACCGACGCCGGTAACGACACCTCGCGCTACAGCACCTCGATTGGCGGTTTGCTCGCCGGTGTCGACGGCGCGCTGGATGAGCAGACGCGCATCGGTCTGGTCACCGGTTACAGCGACAGCTCGCTGAACATGGGCTCGGACACGCACTCGTCGGCCAAGGTCGACAGCTATCACCTCGGCGCTTACGCCGGTCATGACATCGGCGCCTGGCGCCTGAGCACCGGCGCGGCCTACAGCTGGCATCGCGCCGATGTGAAGCGCGATCTGCAATACGGCGACGTCAGCGCCAAACAGAAAGCCAAGGTCGATGCGGCCACCACGCAGGTCTTCGGTGAAGCGGCTTATCGCCTGAACTTGCAACCGGTCGCGCTTGAGCCGTTCGCCAACCTCGCTTACGTGCATCTGGATACCCAAGGCTTTACCGAAAAGGGCGACGCCGCGGCACTGAAAAGCTCGGGCGATCAGCGCGACGCAGTGCTCAGCACCCTCGGTGTGCGTGCGGTCAAGCGCTTCAATCTGTCGACTCAACAGGCGCTGGACGTCAGTGGTCGTCTCGGCTGGCAACACAGCTTGAGTGACATCGACGCCGAACAGCATCTGCGTTTCGCCAGCGGCAGCACGCCGTATTCGGTTGAAAGTTCGGCGCTGGTGCGTGATGCGGCGCTGGTGGGCGTGCAAGCCAGTCTGGCGTTGAGCAAGGACGTACGGGTCAACCTCGATTACAACGGACAACTGGCCAACCGCGAGAAGAGCCATGGCGTGGGGTTGAGCCTGAACTGGCAGTTCTGACGGAGGGCGTACGCCTATCCCTGTAGGAGCTGCCGAAGGCTGCGATCTTTTGACTTTGATTTCTTAACAACAAGATCAAAAGATCGCAGCCTGCGGCAGCTCCTACAGGGGGATGTGAGCACACACCTGTGGTGAGGGGATTCATCCCCGATGGGACGCGAAGCGGCCCCGATAGTCGTCCGGGTGTGCGACTGCTGCGCAGTCGATCGGGGATAAATCCCCTCGCCACAAGCGTTATTTCCCGGGCCCGGGTGTGGGCCTGGTAGACGGATTTTTCGCAACAACACTAAGGAAGGTCGCTGGATGAATAACAACAATACCCCCGCGCAAACGGGCGGTCGCTTCGCCATGAAAACCCTCAATTGCGCCGTACTCTGTGCGTTGACCAGCTGGGGCACCGCGCACGCGGCGCCTTACGTGGAAACCGGCCGCAGCGGTGATCCCGCCAGTTGGCGCAGCGCCGAGTTCCAGGCAGATTGGGGCCTGGGCGCCATCGGGGCGGATTCCGCTTACGCTGCCGGCTACACCGGTAAAGGCGTGAAACTGGGAATCTTTGACCAGCCGGTGTACGCCGCGCACCCGGAGTTCTCCGGCCCCAACAAAGTCGTGACCCTGGTCACCAGCGGGATCCGCGAATACACCGACCCTTACATCCCGGTCAAAGCCGGGGACGCGTTCCGCTATGACGGCTCGCCCTCGGTCGGTTCCGACGGCAAGCTCGGCGCCCACGGTACTCACGTCGGTGGTATTGCCGCCGGCAGCCGTGACGGCGGGCCGATGCACGGCGTGGCGTTCGGTGCGCAGATCATCAGCGCCGACAACGGCGACCCGGGCCCGGAAGACGGCATTGTGCGTGGCAACGACGGCGCGGTGTACAAGGCCGGATGGGATGCGCTGATCGCCAGCGGCGCGCGGATCATCAACAACAGTTGGGGCATCGGCATCACTGACCGTTTCGACCTTGGCGGTCGCGACCCGGCGTATCCGCACTTCACCGTCAACGACGCGCAAGTGCAGTTCAACGAAATCCGCACATTGCTCGGCACCAAGCCGGGCGGCGCCTACGACGGCGCGATTGCCGCCGCCCGTAGCGGTATCGTGACGATTTTTGCCGCCGGCAACGATTACAACCTGAACAACCCGGACGCCATCGCCGGCCTCGGTTACTTCGTGCCGGACATCGCGCCGAACTGGATCACCGTCGCCGCGTTGCAGAAGAACCCGGATCTGGCCAGCGCCAACCCGTACATCATGAGTACGTTCTCTTCGCGTTGCGGTTACACCGCGAGCTTCTGCGTTTCGGCACCGGGCACGAAGATCTTCAGCTCGATCATCGAAGGCACCAATGCCGACAACCTGACCACCGGCTACAAAAACTACAACGGTACCTCGATGGCGGCGCCGCACGTGGCCGGCTCGATGGCGGTGTTGATGGAGCGCTTCCCGTACATGACGGGTGACCAGGTCGCCACGGTGCTGCGTACCACCGCCACCGACCTTGGCGCACCGGGCATCGACGCCTTGTACGGCTGGGGCATGATCAACCTGCGCAAGGGCATCGACGGCCCGGCGATGTTCGTCACCGAGCAGGACATTCCGGAAGAATTCCGCATCCAGGGTGCCTACGGTTCCGGGCAGTTTGTTGCGGACCTGCCGGGCATTGGCGCGATCATCGACAAGGGCAAACCGACCGAGCGCGTCTGCACCGACATCACCTGCGGGCTCGACACCTGGCGCAACGACATTTCCGGTCACGGCGGCCTGACCAAGCAGGGCATCGGCACGCTGGTGTTGACCGGCAACAACAGCTACAGCGGCCCGACCCTGGTCAATCAGGGGCGTCTGGCGATCAATGGCTCGCTGGCTTCGGCGGTCACGGTCAACGACAGCGGCATCCTCGGCGGTAACGGCCGCATCGGCGCCCTGACTGCGAAAAGTGGCGGTACCGTGGCGCCGGGCAACTCGATCGGCACGCTGAATGTCGCCGGTGACGTGACCTTCGAGCGCGGTTCGACCTACGCGGTGGAAGTGTCGCCAACCAGCAGCGACAAGATCGTCGCCGGTGGCAAAGCGCTGATCGATGGCGCCACGGTCAGTCTGTCGCTGGAAAACAGCCCGACCTTGCTGACCACGACTGAAGTGAAGAGTCTGCTCGGCACTCAGTTCAACATCTTGCAAGCGGCCGGTGGCATTCAAGGCCAGTTCGGGCAAGTGCTGCCGAACTACGCGTTCCTCGGCGGTACCCTGGCGTATTCGGCGAACGGCGTGCAACTCGACGTCGGGCGCAACGGCGCGTCGTTCGCCAGTGTCGGCCTGACGCCGAACCAGCGTGCGGTCGGTGCGGCTGCCGAGGGGCTGGGCGCGGGCAATGCGTTGTTCGAAACCTTGCTGCTGTCGCCAAATTCGGCGTCGGCGCAACAGGCGTTCCAACAACTCTCCGGCGAGATTCATCCGGCCATTGGCACGATGCTGATCAACGACAGTCGCTACCTGCGTGAAGCGGTGGGCGAGCGTCTGCGTGAGCGTGATCTGTTCAATGCCAACGCACCGACTGATGACCGCAGCAACGCCTGGGTCAAGGTGCTCGGTTCGTGGGGCAAGAGCGATGGCGGACATGACAATGCCGACGCCAACAGCTCCATCGGCGGGCTGCTGGCCGGTGTCGACGGCTTGATTGCTGAAGATACTCGTCTGGGTTTCGTTACCGGTTATAGCGACAGTTCGTTGAACATGGGCAGCGGCACGCATTCGTCGGCCTCGGTCGACAGCTATCACTTGGGTGCGTACCTGGGGCATCAGATCGATGCGCTGCGTCTGACCGCCGGTGCGGCGTATAGCTGGCACCGCGTGGACGTGAAGCGTGATCTGCAGTTCGCCGGCGTCAATGGCAAAGAGAAAACCAAGCACGATGCCGCGACCACTCAAGTGTTCACCGAAGCGGCCTACGATCTGCGTCTGCAACCGATGAATGTGGAGCCATTCGCCAATCTGTCGTACGTGCACTTGAACACCGAGAGCTTCACCGAAAAGGGTGATGCCGCGGCGCTCAAGGGCGGTGAAGACAACCGCGATGTGGTGCTGTCGACCCTTGGCGTACGCGCCAAGCGCAGCTTCGCCCTGTCGGACAAGCATCAGCTGGAACTGGGCGCGACCCTCGGCTGGCAACACAACCTGAGCAGTGTCGATGCTGACAGCCACCTGGCCTTCGCCAATGGCAACAGCGCGTTCACTGTACAGAGTGTGTCGATGGATCGTGATGCGGCCGTGGTCGGCGTCCGTGCCGGGCTGGCGCTCAATCGCGATGTCCGGGTCAACCTGGACTACAACGGACTGATCGGTAACAACGAGAAAGACCACGGTGTGGGTCTGACCCTCGACTGGCAGTTCTAAAGGAGTGCCGGCAGCCCTCCAGGGGCTGCCGGTCATGAAGGAAGAGAGAGCACAACATGGGATTGTTCGATTACAAAAATGCCGATGGCAAAGCGTTGTACAGCGATGCCATCGCCCTGACGCTGTATGCCTACACGCCCACCGGCCAGCCTTTGCCGGCGACCGCCTGGAAACCGCTCAACGCCACGGCGCTGGGGTATCAGGGCAAGGTCGGCGCGCAGGGCACGTTCTTCGGCGAGAAGGACGGCTTCACCAGCGCCGAGGCCGAAGTGCTCGGCAAGTACGACGCCGGCGGCAAATTGATCGGCATCGGCGTGGCCTTTCGCGGCACCGGCGGGCTGGGTTACAGCGACACTTTCGGCGACATGAAGAACAATCTGCTGGCCGCCATCGGCCCATCGGATTACGCGAGTAACTACGCGAAAAACGCCTTCGACAACCTGCTCAAGGCGGTTGCCGCGTTCGCGCTTGCCAACGGCATTGCCGCCAAGGACGTGCTGTTCAGCGGTCACAGCCTCGGTGGCCTCGGGGTCAACAGCGTGGCCGAGTTGAGCGCCAGCAACTGGGGCGGGTTCTTCAAGGACGCCAACTACATCGCGTTCGCTTCGCCGACCCAGAGCAGCACCGGCAACAACGTGTTGAACATCGGTTACGAAAACGATCCGGTGTTCCGCGCACTGGACGGCACCACGTTCAGCAGCGGGTCGCTGGGCAAGCACGACGGGGCGCATGAGTCGACCACCGACAACATCGTCAACTTCAACGACTACTACGCCTCCACCGCGCAGAACCTGGTGCCGTTCAGCATCGTCAATCCGCTGAGCTGGTCGGCCCACGGCTCGTTGGGGTATGCCGATGGCTTGAACCGGGTCATCGACTCGAAGTTCTACAACCTGACGCACAAGGACTCGACCCTCATCGTCTCCAACCTGGAGGAATCGTCCCGGGGCAAGACTTGGGTCGAGGACTTGGGGCGCAGCGGCGAGCCGCACACCGGCAGCACCTTCATCATCGGCACCCAGAGCGGCGACTGGCTCAAGGGCGGAGCCGGTAACGACTTTCTCGAAGGCCTGGGCGGTGATGACCGGTTCCGCGATGACGGTGGCTTTAACATTCTGCTCGGTGGTCAGGGCCACAACACGTTCGAGCTGCAGAAACCGCTGCAGAACTTCAGCTTCGCCAACGACGGTGACGGCACGCTGTATGTGCGCGACGCCTACGGCGGCATCAGCATGACCCGCGACATCGGTGCGCTGGTGAGCAAGGAGTCGGGGTCGTGGTGGGGCAGCAAGGACATCACCTGGGGCGTTACGGCCAAGGGTTTGACCAATGGCAGCGAACTGACCCAGTACACCCATTCCCTCAACGGCGATGCGTACGGCAATGCGCTGCACGCCAGCGCCGAGGGTGACTGGCTGTTCGGTCTGGGGGGAGATGACAAGCTGATCAGCGACAAGGGCCACGTGACCTTCGTCGGCGGCGCCGGCAATGACGTGATGACGGCGGTGGGCGGCAACAACACTTTCCTGTTCAGCGGCGCCTTCGGTTTCGACGCGATCAATGGCTACCAGGGCAGCGACAAACTGGTGTTCATGGGCGTCGAAGGCGCGGGGCAGGGCTACGACTACAAGCAGCATGTTGCCCAGTCCGGTGCTGATACCGTGCTGAAGATTGGCGAGTATGCCGTGACCCTGGTCGGGGTGGGAGTGGCTAACCTGTCGGACTCGGCGTTCGTCTTCGCCTAGCTCTAATGTGGGAGCGAGCTTGCTCGCGAAAGCGGTGTGCCAGCCAAGCAAATGGCAGCTGACACTCCCTCTTCGCGAGCAAGCTCGCTCCCACAGATTTGATGTGTAAGTAGTGAAAATGCTCCGGGGCGTGCCCGCGAGGGGCGCCCTGGCTGTGAGCTATCTCTGACAATTCCAACAAAAGAGAGGCAATAGCAATGGGTGTGTATGACTACAAGAACTTCGGTACAGCCGATTCCAAGGCGCTGTTCAGCGATGCCATGGCGATCACGCTGTATTCCTATCACAACCTCGATAACGGCTTTGCCGCCGGTTATCAGCACAACGGTTTCGGCCTCGGTCTGCCCGCCACGTTGGTGACCGCGCTGCTCGGTGGCACCGATTCGCAAGGGGTGATCCCCGGCATTCCGTGGAACCCCGACTCGGAAAAACTCGCCCTCGACGCGGTGAAAAAGGCTGGCTGGACACCGATCACCGCCTCGCAACTGGGCTACGACGGCAAGACCGACGCGCGCGGAACCTTCTTCGGCGAGAAGGCCGGTTACACCACCGCTCAGGTGGAAATTCTGGGCAAGTACGACGCTCAGGGCCATCTCACCGAAATCGGCATCGCTTTTCGCGGCACCAGCGGCCCGCGGGAAAACCTGATTCTCGACTCGATCGGCGACGTGATCAACGATCTGCTGGCAGCTTTCGGCCCCAAGGATTACGCCAAGAATTACGTCGGTGAAGCGTTCGGCAATCTACTGAATGACGTGGTGGCGTTCGCCAAGGCCAATGGCCTCAGCGGCAAGGACGTGCTGGTCAGCGGCCACAGCCTCGGCGGGCTGGCGGTCAACAGCATGGCTGACCTGAGTGGCGGCAAGTGGGGCGGATTCTTCGCCGATTCCAACTACATTGCCTACGCCTCGCCGACCCAGAGCAGCACCGACAAGGTGCTCAACGTCGGTTACGAAAACGACCCGGTGTTCCGCGCCCTCGACGGCTCGACCTTCACCGGCGCCTCGGTCGGCGTGCACGACGCGCCCAAGGAATCGGCCACCGACAACATCGTCAGCTTCAACGATCACTACGCCTCGACCGCGTGGAATCTGCTGCCGTTCTCCATTCTCAACATCCCGACCTGGATCTCGCACCTGCCGACTGCGTACGGCGACGGCATGAACCGGATCATCGAGTCGAAGTTCTACGACCTGACCAGCAAGGACTCGACGATCATCGTCGCCAACCTGTCGGACCCGGCGCGGGCCAACACCTGGGTACAGGATCTGAACCGCAACGCCGAAACCCACAAGGGCAGCACGTTCATCATCGGCAGCGACAGCAACGACCTGATCCAGGGCGGCAGCGGCAATGACTACCTCGAAGGGCGCGCCGGCAACGACACGTTCCGTGATGCTGGCGGCTACAACGTGATTCTCGGTGGCGCCGGCAACAACACCCTCGAGTTGCAGAAATCGGTGAACACCTTCGACTTCGCCAACGACGGTGCCGGCAACCTGTACATCCGCGACGCCAACGGCGGGATCAGCATCACCCGCGACATCGGCAGCATCGTCACCAAGGAGCCGGGCTTCCTCTGGGGGCTGTTCAAGGATGACGTGACCCACAGCGTCACGGCCAGCGGTTTGAAGGTCGGCAGCAACGTCACCCAGTACGAATCCAGTGTCACCGGCACCAGCGGTGCCGACACGCTCAAGGCGCATGCCGGCGGCGACTGGCTGTTCGGTCTGGACGGCAATGACCACTTGATTGGTGGCGCGGGTAACGACGTGTTTGTCGGTGGCGCCGGCAATGACCTGATGGAGTCCGGAGGCGGGGCGGATACGTTCCTGTTCAACGGCGCGTTCGGTCAGGATCGGGTGGTGGGTTTTACGGCCAACGACAAACTAGTGTTCCTTGGCGTGCAGGGTGTGTTGCCCAATGATGACTTCCGCGCCCATGCCTCGACGGTGGGACAGGACACGGTGCTGAAGTTTGGTGGTGATTCGGTGACGCTGGTCGGGGTGGCGCTGAATAGCCTCAGTGCCGATGGAATTGTGATCGCCTGAGGTTGAAGCGGCGTCCTTAAGGCCGCCATCGCGGGCAAGCCCGCTCCCACAGGGTTTTGTGGCGTACACAAGCTTTGTGAACGGCCTATAACCTGTGGGAGCGGGCTTGCCCGCGATTGAAGGATTACTCGGTATCAAAAGTGACTCGATAGCCACACCCTGACTCAAAAGCTGTGCAAACAGCAAAAGCGGCCTAAAGCCAGCACGTGCCCACACGTTCTATAGCCAGCCGCCATTGAGTACAGGAGATGCACACGTGAGAAGGGTCAAGGGGTATGTCGGATTTGTCGGACTGGCGCTGTTATCGGCCAATGCCTGGGCCGATCTGCCGCCAACCTCGATTCTGAGCCGTTACGGCATCAGCAGCGATCAACTGCCGAAACCGGCGAAGACGGAAGCCATCGAACCGGTCGAAGAGAAAAGCCTGTTTCAGATCCAGCCCGAACAGCCGTTCGTGACGTTTCGGCGGGGTGACGACAAACAGGCGCAAGCCACCGGCAACCTGAGCATCGACCGCATGACCCAGCAGGATCTGGAGCGCTGCCGACGTCTGCAAGCCGAGCTGGCGCGGCGCGGTGAGCAGTATTTCAGCTGTGATCACAGCATTGTGGGCCTGCCTGCTTTCGAATAACCCACACAGATCACGCTCTCCCTGTAGGAGCTGCCGCAGGCTGCGATCTTTTGATCTTGTTTTTAAGATCAAAGTCAAAAGATCGCAGCCTTCGGCAGCTCCTACAGGTAAAGCGGGGTGTCAGTCTTCCTTGCGTACGGTCGCGACTTCGTCGGAACGGACTTTCACCTTGGTCCCGGAAATGTCCTCGAACTCATAGAACCCGTCCTTGTTCTTGGTTTTCGGCATGTCCTTGGTCAAATACTGGGTGCCGTTCTGCAAGGTCACCACGGTCGGTGTCGAGCAGCCGGCCAATGCCAGAAAGGCTGCTACCGCCAGGGGAAGACCCAGAGTCTTGATGTTCATACCCACCTCAAATACCTCATTCCATATGAATTGACCGTATCCGGTCTCTAACGCGGTTGGTGCCATCGAACCGGGAAAAGTTCGACAGCACCCTGAAAAAATCCTGATTGCCGCTGCCATTGATCTTTTTCCGTTTGCACGCGACCGGCCATAGCTGGTATCTGTACGCATAACCAGTACTCGCTCGCCATGGCCCTGAATTCCCGTGACTGCCAACCCACTCGACGATCCGTTCTATTACCTCAACAACTTCCGGCAAGTGCTTGATTGGCTTGGGCTTCGCTATGCCGATGTGATGAGCGAATCCGAGCATGGCTTCATTCGCGACTTCAAGATCTTGCCGCGCGCTTCGCAGGGGCTGCTGGTGCGCATGGTCATGCGCAAGGGCGTGCATTTCCGCCTCGGCAAACTCAACTACCCGGAAATCGGCGACATCAGCGACGCCGCGCAACCATTGTTGAGTCACGGCTGGCTCGACGATCAGGCTCTGTTGAGCGTGGCCGAGGTGTTCGACGTGTTGCTCAAGGCTGAACTGCTGCAGGCGTTCGGCCAGTTCATCGAACAGCCCAAGGGTCGCAAGGACGACTGGCTGCCGGTGCTGGCCGGGCAATTCAGCCAATCACGCAGCCTTTGCGAATGGGCGCCGACGCTCGGCGACCGCTTGCTCAGCCTGACCATCATGGACCTGTGCGACCGTCTGCGTCTGATGTTCTTCGGCAACCTGTACCAGGACTGGTCGGAATTCGTCCTTGCCGACCTCGGCATCTTTACTTACGAAAAAGTCGAATTCTGCGCCGACTCCCGTGGCCTGCGCAGCCGCGAAGACGTGGACGCCTGCCTGTTCCTGCATCAGTGCCAGCAACGCTTCGAGGCCGGTGAGCCGTTGGAGATCATCGTCGAACAGGTCAGCGCACTGCAATTCGACAACCCGTGGCTGCAACGGCGGCGCGGCAAGGTGTTGTTCCAGATCGGCCAGCATTGCGAACGCATCACTGAGTTCGCCCTGGCGCTGAGCATTTACCGCGATTGTGCCTATCCCGGCGCCCGTCAGCGAATGATCCGCGTGCTGGAGCGCTGCGGCGAATACGCACTGGCGCTGGAGCTCGCGACGCTTGCCGAACAGGCGCCGGAAAGCGCCGCCGAACAGCAGAGCCTGCAACGGATGTTGCCACGGCTGCGGCGCAAACTCGGCGGGCCACCGCTCAAGCGGGCAACGCCACGCCCGGTCGAGCGCCTTGATCTGCAACTGCCGCGCACTGATCCGGGATTGTCAGTGGAGTTCTACGTGCAGGCGCATCTGCACGAAGACAGCGGCCCGGTGCATTACGTCGAAAACAGTCTGATCAACTCGCTGTTCGGCTTGTTGTGCTGGCCGGCGATTTTCGCACCGTTGCCGGGGGCGTTCTTTCATCCGTTCCAGCGCGGGCCGGTGGATCTGCTCAATGAAGATTTTCAGCAACGCCGCGCCGAACTGTTCCAGGCCTGCCTCGACCAGCTCGACGACGGCCGTTACGCCGCAACCATTCGTGAGCGCTTCGTCGCCAAATGGGGCGTGCAGTCACCGTTCGTGTTCTGGGGCGCGTTGAATGAGCAACTGCTCGAGCAGGCACTGGCGTGTTTGCCGCCCCAGCACCTCAAACACTGGTTCAATCGCCTGCTGCTCGACATCAAGGCCAACCGCACAGGCATGCCCGACCTGATCCAGTTCTGGCCGCAGCACAAGACCTACCGGATGATCGAAGTCAAAGGCCCGGGTGACCGCCTGCAGGACAACCAGCTGCGCTGGCTGGAGTTCTGCCACCAACACCAGATGCCGGTCGCCGTGTGCTACGTGCAATGGGCGGAGCAGAGCGCTTGAGCTACAGCATTGCCGTCCGCGCGCTGTGCGAGTTCACCGCCAAGACCGGCGACCTCGACCTGCGTTTTACCCCTTCGCCGACAGCGCTCGAAGGCATGCTCGGGCACCGTACCGTGGCCTCGCGGCGCAGCGATAAATACCAAAGCGAGGTGGCGCTGGAAGGCGAGTTTCTACAATTGAAAGTCAGGGGCAGGGCGGACGGCTACGACCCGGCGCAGAACTGCCTGGAAGAAGTCAAAACCTATCGCGGCGACCTCAGCAAGCAACCGGCCAACCACCGCCAGTTGCATTGGGCGCAGGCGAAAATCTACGGCTGGCTGATGTGCCGCAAGCTGGAGCTTGCGCAGATCAATCTGGCGCTGGTGTATTTCGACATCGTCAGCGAAAAGGAAACCTGTCTGGTCGAGTCCTTCAGTGCGCCAGTCTTGCAGGACTTTTTCGAACAGCAATGCCGGTTGTTCCTGAACTGGGCCGAGCAGGAAATGGCCCATCGCGAGGCGCGCAATCTGGCCGCGCAGCAATTGGCCTTTCCCCATGCCGACTTTCGCCCCGGCCAACGGCATCTGGCCGAATCGGTGTTCAAGGCGGTCAGCACCGGCCGTTGTCTGATGGCCCAGGCGCCCACCGGGATCGGCAAGACCCTCGGCACGTTGTTCCCTCTGCTCAAGGCCCTGGCGCCGCAGCAACTGGACAAGGTGTTTTTTCTGACCGCGAAGACCCCGGGGCGCAAACTGGCGCTGGATGCCAGTCAGGTGTTGTTCGATCAATCGCAAAACCTGCCGCTGCGGGTGCTGGAGATGGTCGCCCGGGACAAGGCCTGCGAATACCCGGACAAAGCCTGTCACGGTGAATCCTGCCCGTTGGCCCAGGGCTTTTATGATCGACTGCCCGCCGCCCGGCAAGCGGCCAGCCGGATCAATCTGCTCGATCAGGCGGCGATGCGCGAAGTGGCCCGTCAGCACACGGTTTGCCCGTATTACCTGAGCCAGGAGATGGCGCGCTGGGCCGACGTGGTGGTAGCGGACTACAACTATTACTTCGATTTCAGTGCGCTGCTGTTCGGTCTGGCTCAGCTCAACCAGTGGAAAGTCGCGGTGCTGGCCGATGAAGCGCACAACCTGGTCGAACGCGGGCGCTCGATGTACAGCGCCAGTCTCGATCAGGCCGCGCTGGCCAGCGTACGCAAGTCCGCCCCCGAAGCCTTGAAGAAATCCCTGCAACGGGTCAACCGCGAGTGGAACGCGCTGCATCAGCCGCAACTGGCGCCGTATCAAGCCTACGACAAAGCCCCGGAGAAACTGCTGCAAGCCGTGTCCCTGTGCAGCGCGGCCATTGGCGATTACCTCAATGATCATCCGCAGGGGCTCGACAGTGCGCTGCAAACCTTCTATTTCGACCTGCTGCAGTTTGGCCGGGTGGCAGAGCTGTTCGACGAGCATTACCTGTTCGACATCAGCAAGCGCGACCTCGAGCGTAAACGACCGCTGTCGCAACTGTGCCTGCGCAACGTGGTGCCGGCGGCGTTCCTCGGCCCGCGCCTGAAAGCGGCGCGCAGCAGCGTGCTGTTCTCGGCGACACTGAGCCCGCGGCGCTATTACGCCGATCTGCTCGGCACGCCCGTCGACACGGTCTGGATCGATGTCGAATCGCCGTTCAGTGCCGAACAACTGCAGGTGCAGATCGTCAGTCGTATTTCCACGCGCTTCAATCATCGGCAGGCGTCGCTGGAACCTATCGTCGAGCTGATCGCTCGCCAGTTCAGTGAACGCCCGGGCAATTACCTGGCGTTCTTCAGCAGCTTCGATTACCTGCAACAGGTACTGACGCTGCTTGCCGATCGCCACCCGCAGATCAAGCTGTGGCAGCAGTCCCGGGGCATGGCCGAAGGGCAACGACAGGCCTTTCTCGATCAGTTCACCGCCGAGAGCCAGGGTATCGGCTTCGCCGTGTTGGGCGGTGCGTTCGGCGAGGGCATTGATCTGCCGGGGGCACGGCTGATCGGCGCGTTCATCGCGACCCTGGGACTGGCGCAGCTCAACCCGGTCAACGAACAGTTGAAACGGCGCATGGCGGCGATTTTCGGTGCCGGTTACGACTACACCTATCTGTATCCGGGCGTGCAGAAAGTGGTGCAGGCTGCCGGACGGGTGATCCGTACGCGTGAGGATCGCGGCGTGGTGATGCTGATCGATGACCGCTTCGCCGAACCCCGGATCCAGCAACTGCTGCCACGCTGGTGGTCGCTCGGCACAGACTCCTGCGCAACGAGTACTTTGATCACGTCATGAATTGACGCGCGTTTGCACCTTCCCATGGCGCCGGATTGCCGCATACTTGCGCTAATGAAAACCAGCGGTGAACCTGATGAGTGACAACCCGAGCAAAACTGCCGCGATCGAGGAGATGCGTTTCCGTCTGTTGATCGATGCGGTGGTCGATTATGCGATTTACATGATCGATCCGGACGGCATCATCACCAGCTGGAACACGGGCGCCAAACGCTTCAAGGGCTACGAGAAGCAAGAAATCATCGGCGAGCATTTCTCGCGCTTCTACACCGAGCAGGACCGTGCGGCAGGCTTGCCGCAACGGGCGCTGGACACCGCAATCCGCGAGGGGCGATTCGAAGGCGAAGGCTGGCGCGTTCGCAAGGACGGTACGCATTTCTGGTGCCATGTGGTGATCGACCCGATCATCGATCCGGACGGCACGCTGCTGGGCTTCGCCAAGATCACCCGCGACCTGACCGACCGCAAAATGGCCGAAGAAACCCTCAAGCAAAGCGAGCAGCAGTTCCGTCTGCTGGTGCAGGGCGTCACGGACTACGCGCTTTACATGCTCAGTCCGGACGGTCGGGTATCCAACTGGAATCAGGGCGCCCAGCGGATCAAGGGCTATCGACCGGAAGAAATCATCGGCGAGCATTTCTCGGTCTTCTACACCGCTGAGGACCGCGAGCGCGGCGAGCCGCAACGGGCGCTGGAAATCGCGGCGCGGGAAGGGCGTTTCGAAAACAACAGCTGGCGAGTGCGCAAGGACGGCAGCCGATTCTTCGCCCATGTGGTGGTGGATGCCATTCGTGGCGAGACCGGGACATTGCTCGGCTTCGCGAAAATTACCCGTGACGTGACCGAGGTCCATGAATCGCAGCAGGCGCTGGAGAAAACCCGCGAGGCATTGCTGCAGGCGCAGAAGATGCAGGCCATCGGTCAGCTCAGCGGCGGCATTGCCCACGACTTCAACAACCTGCTGACCGTGATCCTCGGCAACCTGGAGATTGTGCGCAAGCGTGTGGGTGACGACCCGAAAATCAATCGCCTGCTGGAAAATGCCGCACAAGGTGCGCTGCGCGGCGTCTCACTGACCCAACGCATGCTGGCCTTTGCCCGGCGTCAGGAACTCAAGACCGAACCGGTCGACATTGTGCACCTTGTGCAAGGCATTACCGGGCTGTTGCGCAGTTCGCTGGGGCCGGGGATCAGTATCGAAACCTCACTGCCCGCGGGACTGGAACCGGTACTGGCCGATGCCAATCAACTGGAACTGGCGGTGCTCAATCTGGCAACCAATGCCCGCGACGCCATGCCCGATGGCGGCAGCGTGGTGATCAGCGCCCGGGCGGAAGTCGTCCTTGAACCGAGCGATTCGACCCTGGCGGCGGGACGTTATGTGTGCCTGAGTCTGCGCGACACCGGCGAAGGCATGGACGAGCACACGCTGGCCTCGGCCCGGGATCCTTTTTTTACCACCAAAGGCCTGGGCAAAGGCACCGGGCTGGGGCTGTCGATGGTGCACGGATTCATTGAGCAGCTCGGTGGCCGTTTCATCCTCAAGAGCGAAAAGGGACAAGGCACGACAGCCGAACTCTGGTTACCGGTCGCGGCGGAAGGCGCACAGGCCCCACGGGTGCAGCCAGGCAGCAAAGCCATCACGGTGCCACGCCTGAGCGTGCTCGTCGTGGACGACGATTCGCTGGTGTTGACCAGCACCACGCTGTTGCTTGAAGACCTTGGCCATCGTGTGGTCAGCGCGACTTCCGGTGCCAGGGCGCTGGCGTTGTTCGAGCAGGGCGAAGTCATCGATCTGATGATCACCGACATGGCCATGCCGCAGATGAGCGGCGCGCAATTGGCGCACGCAGTGCGTCTGCTCAAACCGGATCTGCCGATTGTCCTCGCGACCGGTTACGCCGAACGTCTGGAGGGTTTTGCCGCGCAATTGCCGCGTCTGCCCAAGCCGTTCACCCAGCTGAACCTGATGGAAATCATTGCCCGGTCGATGAAGTGAATCCGCCTGAACTTGTCCGGGGCAGGGGCCTTCTAACAGGTTTCCCCGCCCCGGAGCGCGCGTCCCTTGCCTCGCATACTGACTCAGCCCAGCGCTGAAGAGCACCTGACCGAACACGATGCCAAGATGTTCGGCTCACCCAAGGAACGGCTGGATTTCTATCGCAAGGAAATCCAGTACGAAACCAGCATCCTGGCCAACCGCACCGATGCCTATCTGGCCGCGCAGTCGTTTCTGGTGATTGCGTTTGCTTCGTGCATGTCCAACCTCAACCCCGAGTGGGGCAAACTGTTCACGCTGGTGGTGCCGCCATTCCTGGCGCTGCTCGGGCTGCTCAGCTCGCTCAATGCGTGGCCGGGAATTCGTGCCGCGTACGACATCATTGACCACTGGCATTACAAACAGAGCGAGTTGTTGCGCAGCGAACCGATCATGGGCATGGCTTACGACGAGTCGCCACTGTTCAGCGAGATGGAGTCCAGCCATAAGGGCTATCGCAAATCGCTGTTGTTTTCGGTGCGCACGCCGTGGATTTTCGCCACGTTCTGGATCCTGCTGGGCGCTTATGCGGTGTTCATTCAGGTGACCAACCCCGGGGGTTGAGCGCTGCCCAAAGAAAAAGCCCGGACTTCGCAGCCGGGCTTTTTCTTGTGCGCTTTATTCGACGGTTTCAAGCTGCCGACGCAATGCCTGCGAGTGATGCGGGGACATCGGAATTGGCGGAAAGTCCTCGTTGAGGACACACAAGTGATCGATGGCTTCTGCGAACTTCGCATCGGCTTTGCGGCGCATTGCTCGATAGTGCTCAAACTGCTCAAGGTCCAGATTGTCCGCCTCCAGCAGCTCGTAAGCGGCGCGGTTGAGGGCGTGGGCATCTTCGAACAGTTGACGATTGCGTTCCAGGGCCAAAGCCCTGCAAGCCTTGATTTGTGCCGGATTCGAGCATTCTTTCATGACCGTGACCTTGTTATCCAAAGATTCCTCTTCATGGGCTGCAAGCCGCAGGGGAACCGAACCTGCCGGACCTCGCCGAGTGCATCCAGCGAGGGGTTATGGTTGTGACTGCCGGAATCTGGAGAGGGATCCATTTATTTTCAGAAAAAACTTCGATGAATTTCCCAAGATAATCCCACCGGAAAAATCAGTTTTTTCGTTTCTGCCGTTGCTCGTAGCGCGCCAGCAACGGCTGCGTGCTGATGCCATGCAGCAAAATGCTCAGTGCCACCACCGACAAGGTGATGTGGGTGCACAACGTCGCGACTGAAGGACTCAGACCATGGTTCAAGGCATAAAACAGATAAAACAGACTGCCGATTCCGCGAATGCCGAACCAGCCGATCAATAGCCGCTGACCACCGTCGAGCAAGTTACCCCATGGCATCAGCGCGACGCAGACCGGACGTACCACGAAAAACAGCACCGCGCCGATGACCAACGCCCGCCAGTCCCAATGCGGCACCAGTACCACGCCGAGCAGCGTTACCAGAAACACTTCCATGGCCCGTTCCACCAGGCTGCCGAACGAGAGCATGTCGCCCATCATGATACCGGCGGCGACCTGACTGCTTTCCAGTCGTTCGGTATCGCCGTGCACCGCGTTCTGCGGTTCGATGTTCTGATGGCCCACCACCGGTTGCACCAGATGTTCGGCCGGCGGTTGGCTCGCGCCGGTGGATTTGACTTCCTCCTGGCGCAAGCCGAGGCCGGCAGCGAACACCGACAGAAAACCATAACCGCCAATCGCCTCTGCGCCGACGTAAGCCAGAGCAATCAGCGACAGTGCCAGGTAATCATTCGGGCTCAGGGTGCTGTCGTCGTTACGGATGCGCAGCGACAGGGTCAACCGACCGATGCCGCGACCCATCCAGTAACCGCTCAGCAGTCCGACCGGCACCGCCCAAAGCAAATCATGCAGCAGCCAATCGGTGAGTGCGCCGGGTTGTGCGTCGGCCTGCAACAACAGCAAACCGAGCATCACGAACGGAAACGCGATGCCGTCATTGAGCCCGGCTTCGCCAGACAGGCCAAAGCGCACGCTGTCGACATCCCGTGCATCGTTGACCTGCACCAGCGCTGCCAGCACCGGATCGGTCGGCGCCAGCATCGCCCCGATCAGCAGCGACGGGCCCCACGACAGTTGCAGGCCCCAATGCAGCAATACGCTGACCCCGGCGATGGTCAGCACCATCACCGGGCCGGCCAGCCCGAACGCAATTCGCCAACGCTTGTCGCGCAGTGGCAGGCGCAGCTTGAGGCCGCAGACAAACAGCGAAAACAGCACCGCCACTTCCGTGAGGTGTTCCATCCACACCGAGGCGTTTTCCAGTGACAGTTTCAGCAGGTCCAGACCGCTGGGGCCGATGCCGATCCCCAACAACAGGCACACGGCCGAAGTGGTAACCGGCATCCAGCGCAGGTACGACGAGGTCAGCGCCAAGGTCAGCAACACGGCACCCAGTACCGCGACCCAGATGGCAAAGCTCATCTTTGCTCGTCCAATGACGATAGCGTTGGCACCCGGTTAACCAACGGTCGTTCGCAGGTACTCGGGCGAGAGCACGTTGAACCACAGCAGAATCATCGACACCAGAATGGTCACCATCACCAGCAGGCCGACGCCCCAGACGCAAGCCGAGTACAGCAGACCCTGTTCCTTGCGTTCATGCATAAACGTCGGCAAGCCAACGAACAGCAAGAACGTCGAATACACCGAAGCGGCCCCCAGTACCAGAATCGCCAGCCAGCGACTCGGATAGAGGCCGGCGATCCCAGCGACGAAGAACGGTGTCACGGTATAGGCGGCAAAGCCGATGCACTGGTTAAGCGTGGGGCGCGCGTCGAACGTACGCGACATCCAGCGGATGAACCCGCCGATGACGGCGACCCCGGCGACAATCGCCACATACAACAGAATGCTCAGTTGCAGTGCACTGGCGGTGCTCAAGCGTACTGTCTCGCCAGCTGCCAGACTCCAGCCGACATAGCTGGTGCCGAGGAACAGACACACGGCGGGAATCAGCGCCAATAGCAACAGATGCGCCAGATAGTGACGGGGATGGGCCTCTTCCTCGCGGCGGATGTCGGTCCAGGCGAAGTTGGGCTGGGTGAAGAGTTTGATAAGAGGGGCGGACATGACGACCTCCTGATCCTGCTGACCGGTTGGGGCTGTTACAGGTATGGAGGGACGTCATGCCGCCAGGTTCAGTTTTTTCTTGCGCCGCTCAGAGCATCGGCTTGCCGCCGGTGACGCCATAGCGCTGCCCGGTGATGTAACTGGCTTCATCCGAGGCCAGCAGCACGTAAATCGGCGCCACTTCCACCGGCTGCCCCGGTCGGCCAAGCGGGGTGTTGCCACCGAAGTTCTGCACTTCTTCATCGGGCATGGTCGAGACGATCAGCGGCGTCCAGATTGGTCCGGGGGCCACGCAGTTCACGCGGATTTGTTTCGGGCCGAGGATCTGCGCCAGACCGCCGGTGAAGTTGGCAATCGCGCCTTTGGTGGTGGCGTAGGCCAGCAGGGTTGGTTTGGGCATGTCCGAGTTGATCGAGCTGGTGTTGATGATCGAGGCGCCGGGGCGCATGTGTTTGATCGCCGCCTGGCACAGGCGGAAAATCGCGGTGATGTTGACATCGAAGGTCATCACCCATTCGTCATCGGGGATTTCTTCGAAGGTTTCGTGGGTCATCTGGAACGCGGCGTTGTTGACCAGAATGTCGATGCGCCCGAAGCGCTCAACGGTCTTGTCCACCAGTTCCTGGCAATGGGCCTTGTGCGCGAGGTCGCCGGACAACAGCAGACACTGGCGGCCCGCCTGTTCGACCCAGCGCGCAGTCTCTTTGGCGTCGTCATGTTCATTCAGATAGGCCACGACGACATCGGCGCCTTCACGGGCGAAGGCAATCGCCACCGCACGGCCGATGCCGCTGTCGGCGCCGGTGATCAGCGCAATCTTGCCGGCGAGCCGCCCGGAACCGACGTAGGTCTGCTCGCCACAATCGGGGTAGGGCTGCATGTTGCTTTGCAAGCCCGGCACGGCTTGAGCTTGTTTGGGGAAGGGTGGTTTTGGGTAATCGGTCATCACAAATCTCCGAGGTTCTCAGGGCAGGTATGGGCGGTTGACCCGGACGGTTTGCCGTGAGTTCGATCGGATTTGCGCTGCACACCAACAGCAAACACAAACCCCCTGTAGGAGCTGCCGCAGGCTGCGATCTTTTGACTTTGGTTTTTTAAAACAAGATCAAAAGATCGCAGCCTGCGACAGCTCCTACAGGGGAGGCGGTGTTTTCAGGTATTGCGCTGGGTCAGGGCATGCTCCATGCGGCGGATGCCTTCTTCGAGAAGTGACCGCGGGCAGCCGAAGTTCAGGCGCACGAACTGTTGGTGCTGATCACCGAAATCCAGTCCGGCGCTGAGGCCGACTTTGGCCTGTTCGAGGAAAAACTGCTGCGGGTTGTCCAGGTCCAGCGCCGAGCAATCGAGCCACGCCAGATAGGTCCCTTGCGGCACATTGAGGGTCACGCCCGGCAAGCGGCTGCGCACCGCATCCACCAGCCAGTCACGATTGGCCTGCAGATAGGTTTTCAGTTCGGCCAGCCACGGCGCACCTTCGCTGTAGGCGACGCGGGTGGCTTCCATGCCCAGCGGGTTGACGCTGTCGACCATGCCGCAACGGGCGTGGTTGACGCGCTCGCGCAGGGCGGCGTCCTGGATGATCATGAACGAGGTCTTGAGGCCGGCAATGTTGTAGGCCTTGCTGGCCGACATCAGGGTGATGGTGCGCTTGGCGATTTCCGGGCTCAGGGAGGCGGTCGGAACGTGCACGCGGCCGTCGAAGCACAGCTCGGCGTGGATCTCGTCGGAGATGATCCAGGCGTCATGCGCCAGGCAGATGTCGGCGATATCCGTCAGCTCTTGGGCGCTGAACACCTTGCCGATCGGGTTGTGCGGGTTGCTCAGGAGCAGCGCACCGCCATTGGCCAGGGACTGACTCAACGCATCCAGCGGAGTGGCGTAGGTACCCCCGGCCTGGGCGACGAATTCCAGCTCGACCTTGTTCAGCCCCCAATGCCCCGGCGCGTGACGCAACGGCGGATAGTTCGGCACTTGCACCACGACGTTCTGCTGCGGCTGCACGAGGGCTTTCAAAGCCATGTTGAAACCGGATTCAACGCCCGGCAGAAAGATCAGCTCCTGCGGTTTGACCTGCCAGGCGAACTTGTTCCACAGGTCGGCGACGATGGCTTCACGCAGATTGTCCTGCGCCACGCTGTAGCCCACCAGCGGGTGCAACAGGCGTTGTTGCAATGCCTCGATGATCACCGGCGGCGCGGCGAAATCCATATCAGCGACCCACATCGGCAAGACGTCGGCCGGGTAGCGGCTCCATTTGGTGCTGCCGGTATCGTGGCGGTCGAATACCTGATCAAAATCGAAAGTCATGCGCGGTCTCGTGAAGGCGGGGTTGGTTCTGGGCGCCATTCTAAGCCCAACGCGACCCCTGTGGGAGCTGGCTTGCCAGCGATGGCGTCGTCACTGTCGCTATTAGTGTTGACTGATCCACCGCTTTCGCTGGCAAGCCAGCTTCCACAGGGTTTTGCGTTCATTGGCCAATAGACCGACAAACGGCCGACGGTCGGTTTTCACACAGAGCATGTGGTCATTGTCTACAGTGAAATAGCCGGCAGCCATTCTGCCGTAACCGTGTTTGTCCAGAAAAAGCCCGGCTCAAGTACCGGGTTCCACCTGATCAGGAGTGCACGATGGATCTCAGCCGTCGTCAATTCTTCAAGGTCGCCGGTATCGGCCTTGCAGGCTCTAGCCTGGGCGCGTTGGGCATGGCCCCGACGCAGGCCTTCGCCGAGCAGGTGCGTCACTTCAAGCTTGCCCACACTCATGAAACCCGCAACACCTGCCCGTATTGCTCGGTCGGTTGCGGGTTGATCATGTACAGCCAGGGCGATGCCGCGAAGAACGTCGCGCAAAATATCATCCATATCGAGGGCGACGCCGACCACCCGGTCAACCGCGGCACCCTGTGTCCAAAAGGCGCGGGCCTGCTGGACTTCATTCACAGCCCCGGCCGCTTGCAATACCCGCAGGTGCGCAAACCCGGCAGCAGCGAATGGACGCGGATCAGTTGGGATGAAGCGCTCGATCGTATCGCCGACCTGATGAAGGCCGACCGCGACGCCAACTTCATCGAGAAAAATGCCAACGGGCAAACGGTGAACCGTTGGGTCTCCACCGGGTTCCTCGCGGCGTCGGCAGCGTCCAACGAAGCGGGCTACATCACCCAGAAGGTGATTCGCAGTCTCGGCATGCTGGGGTTCGATAACCAGGCGCGTGTCTGACACGGCCCGACGGTGGCAAGTCTTGCCCCGACGTACGGCCGTGGTGCCATGACCAATACCTGGACCGATATCGCCAACGCGAATCTGATCCTGGTGATGGGTGGCAACGCAGCAGAAGCGCATCCGTGCGGCTTCAAATGGGTGACCGAGGCCAAAGCGCACAACGCTGCCCGGCTGATCGTGGTCGACCCGCGTTTTACCCGGACCGCTTCGGTGGCCGACTATTACGCGCCAATCCGCACCGGTACCGACATCGCCTTCATGGGCGGGTTGATCAATTACTTGCTGACCGAGGACAAGATTCAGCACGAGTACGTGCGCAACTACACCGACGTTTCGTTCATCGTCAAAGCCGGGTTCAGCTTCGAAGACGGCCTCTTCAGCGGCTATGACGCGGCCAAGCGCAGCTACACCGACAAATCCGGCTGGGGTTACGAGCTGGGCGAGGACGGCTTCGTCAAGGTCGACCCGACCCTGCAGGACCCGCGCTGTGTCTATCAATTGATGAAGCAGCATTACAGCCGCTACAACATTGATCTGGCGAGCCAGATCTGTGGGATGCCGGTCGAGGCGATGAAAAAGATCTGGGAAGAAATCGCCACTTGCTCGATCCCGGGCAAGACCATGACCATTCTCTACGCCCTCGGCTGGACGCAACACTCGATTGGCGCGCAGATCATCCGCAGCGCGGCGATGGTGCAATTGCTGCTGGGCAACGTCGGCATGCCGGGCGGCGGGGTGAATGCCTTGCGCGGCCACTCGAACATTCAAGGCCTGACCGACCTCGGGTTGTTGTCCAACGCACTGCCGGGCTATCTGACCCTGGGCGGCGATGCCGAGCAGGACTACAACGCCTTCATCAAAAAGCGCACACAAATGCCGCTGCGTCCGGGGCAACTGTCTTACTGGCAGAACTACAGCAAGTTCCACGTCAGCCTGATGAAGGCGTGGTACGGCGCCAACGCCACCGTCGAGAACAATTGGCTCTATGACCATTTGCCGAAACTCGACATTCCCAACTACGACGTGCTGAAAATGTTCGACCTGATGAGCCAGGGCAAGGTCAACGGCTACATGTGCCAAGGCTTCAACCCCATCGCCGCGTTGCCGGACAAGAACCGGGTCATGGGTGCACTGGCCAAACTCAAGTGGCTGGTGGTGATGGATCCGCTGGCCACCGAAACCTCGGAGTTCTGGCACAACGTCGGGCCGTACAACGACGTGAAAAGCGTGGAGATCCAGACCGAAGTGATTCGCCTGCCCACCACTTGCTTCGCCGAGGAGGACGGCTCGCTGGTCAACAGCAGCCGCTGGCTGCAATGGCACTGGAAGGGCGCCGACGGCCCCGGCGAAGCGCGAACTGACATTCGCATCATGAGCGAACTGTTCCTGCGCCTGCGCAAGCGTTATCAGGCCGAGGGCGGCAAATTCCCCGATCCGCTGCTGAAACTGTCGTGGCCGTACAAGATCGCCGATGAACCCTCGCCGGAAGAACTGGCGAAGGAAATCAACGGCAGCGCCATGGCTGACTTCACCGATGCCAGTGGCGCGACGGTCAAGGCCGGTTCGCAACTGGCCGGGTTCGGCTTGCTCAAGGATGACGGCAGTACCGCGTCCGGTTGCTGGATCTTCGCCGGCAGCTGGACCGAGGCTGGCAACCAGATGGCCCGGCGTGACAACGCCGACCCGTATGGCATGCAACAGCATCAGGGCTGGGCCTGGGCGTGGCCGGCCAACCGGCGGATTCTCTACAACCGCGCTTCGGCAGACGTCGCGGGCAAACCGTGGGATCCGAAAAAACGTCTGGTGTGGTGGAACGGCAAGGCTTGGGGCGGCACCGATGTCCCGGACTACAAGGCCGATGTGCCGCCGGAAGCCGGAATGAACCCGTTCATCATGAACCCCGAAGGCGTGGCGCGGTTCTTCGCCGTCGACAAGATGAACGAGGGGCCATTTCCCGAGCACTACGAGCCGTTCGAAACGCCCATCGGCATCAACCCGCTGCACCCGCAGAACAAGAAAGCCACCAGCAACCCGGCGGCGCGGATCTTCGACTCGGTCTGGGAAAGCCTCGGCGAAGCCAAGGACTTCCCGTACGCCGGCACCAGTTACCGGCTGACCGAACACTTTCACTTCTGGAGCAAGCATTGCAAGTTGAATGCGATTGCCCAGCCCGAGCAGTTCGTCGAAATCGGCGAAGTGCTGGCGAAGGAGAAGGGCATCGCCGCCGGAGACCGGGTGCGGGTCAGTTGCAAGCGCGGGTTCATCGAGGCGGTGGCGGTGGTGACCAAACGCATCCGGCCGCTGCAGGTCAACGGCCAGGTGGTGCATCAGATCGGCATCCCGCTGCACTGGGGATTCACCGGTCAGACGCGTCACGGTTACCTGACCAACACCCTGGTGCCGTTCCTCGGCGATGGCAACACACAGACCCCGGAATCCAAGTCATTCCTGGTCAACGTGGAGAAACTGTAAATGGCCAGCCAAGACATCATTGCCCGCTCGGCCACCACCACGGTGCCGCCCTCGGTGAGGAATCAGGAGGCGGTGGCCAAGCTGATCGACACCACCAAATGCATTGGCTGCAAGGCCTGCCAGGTCGCCTGCTCGGAATGGAACGAGCTGCGCGACGAGGTCGGCCACAACCACGGCACCTACGACAACCCGCAGGACCTGAGCGCAGAAACCTGGACCTTGATGCGCTTCACCGAACACGAAACCGACGCCGGTAACCTGGAGTGGCTGATCCGCAAGGACGGCTGCATGCATTGCGCCGAGCCGGGTTGCCTGGCGGCCTGCCCAAGTCCCGGGGCGATCATCAAGCACGCCAACGGCATCGTCGATTTCGATCAGGATCATTGCATCGGTTGCGGTTATTGCATCACCGGTTGCCCGTTCAACATTCCGCGCATCTCGCAGAAAGATCACAAGGCCTACAAATGCACCTTGTGTTCGGATCGGGTGGCGGTAGGGCTGGAGCCGGCCTGTGTGAAAACCTGCCCGACCGGCGCCATCGTCTTCGGCAGCAAGGAAGACATGAAGGAGCACGCTGCCGAACGCATCGTCGACCTGAAAAGCCGTGGCTTCGACAACGCCGGGCTGTACGACCCGGAAGGCGTCGGCGGCACTCATGTGATGTACGTGTTGCATCACGCCGACACGCCGAAGATCTACGCCGGGTTGCCGGATGCACCGGCCATCAGTCCGCTGGTGGGCTTGTGGAAAGGCATCAGCAAACCGCTGGGCTTGCTGGCAATGGGCGCAGCGGTGCTGGCCGGGTTCTTCCACTACGTGCGTATCGGGCCGAATCGCGTCGAGGAGGATGAACATCCGACGCCACCTGATACCTCGGTGCACGTTGTCGATCCGGCGGTGCACACCTTCGACCCACGCGGGGAGGACCGGCCATGAGCAACAAGACGATCCTGCGCTACACCGCCAACCAGCGCACCAATCACTGGCTGGTAGCGATTCTGTTCTTCATGGCCGGGCTGTCGGGGCTGGCATTGTTTCATCCGTCGATGTTCTGGCTGACCCACCTGTTCGGCGGCGGACCGTGGACGCGGATTCTGCACCCGTTCATGGGCGTGCTGATGTTCGTGTTGTTCCTCGGCCTGGTGTTCCGTTTCTGGCGCGCGAACTTCTTCATCGACAACGACGGGAAGTGGCTGCGCCGCATCGACCGGGTGCTGGTCAACGATGAAGGAAGCGTGCCGCCGGTGGGCAAATACAACGCCGGGCAGAAGCTGCTGTTCTGGACTTTACTGCTGTGCATGCTCGGCTTGCTGTTCACCGGGCTGGTGATCTGGCGTGCGTATTTCAGCGCGTATTTCGGCATCACCGCGATTCGCTGGGCCATGCTCCTGCATGCGCTGGCCGGGTTTGTGCTGATCCTCAGCATCATCATTCACATCTACGCCGGGCTGTGGATCAAAGGTTCGGTGGACGCGATGCTGCATGGCTGGGTCAGCCGCGCCTGGGCCAGGAAACACCATGAACTCTGGTATCGCGACATCACCCGTAATGAACGCAATCCGGACATCCCGGAGCGACCGATGACCAAAAAGGGCTGACTTTTGCCAACCATTCTTGAACCCGGGGAAATCGAAGCGGCGGCCAGTTCGCCGCCGTTTCTGCACCTGCCGCCGCACAACCTGTTCACTTTGCGCGCCCAGCGTCTGGAGCAATTGGCTCATGGGCATCCGCTGGCTGATTACCTGCGACTGATCGCCGGATTGTGCCGGGCTCAGCAGCAGGTTTTCGATGATCCGCCGCTGACAGCACCGTTTGATCAGCAAAGGATCGAAGCCTGTCAGCAACATGGTTTACCGCCGTTCGCCGCCGACACACTGGTGCGCGAAGACGCTTGGCAGGCTTATCTGGATGCTTTATTGCAACGTTACGTGGCGCCCGAGCAACCCGCCGTAGTCGACGCGCTCGCTACACTGCGCAGCGCCAGTGCCGGCCAGTTGCGTGCGTGGGCGGTGGCGTTGGTCAGCGGTCAATACTCGATGGTGCCGGCGCAGTTGGTGCCGTTTCTCGGCGCCGGGCTGCAAGCGGCGTGGAGCCACTGGTTGCTCAGCGCACCGAACCTGCAACTGAAACCCGGCGACAGCCTCAGCCAATGCCCGGGTTGCGGCTCACCGGCGATGGCCGGGGTGATCCGCCATCGCGGCAAGCACAACGGTCTGCGTTATCTGGTGTGTTCGCTGTGCGCCTGTGAATGGCATGTGGTGCGGGTCAAGTGCGTGTATTGCGAGTCGAGCAAGGGGCTGGATTACCTGAGCCTTGAGGATGATCGCCACGCCGCCAATCAGGCGCCGATTCGGGCGGAGATGTGCCCGGGCTGCAACAGCTACCTGAAGCTGGTGTACCTGGAAAACGATGCCGAAGGCGAAGCGCTGTCGGCGGATCTCACCAGCCTGCTGCTCGACATGCGTCTGGCGCAGGACGGCTATCAGCGTCTGGCACCGAATCTGTTGCTGGCGCCGGGAGACGAATGACCAGAACGTCTACACTCGCCGGACAGTCTTGTTTTTTCGGGAGTGGCTGATGTCCGCAAGTGTGGCCCCGCGTTTACCGTCCATTGATGGGTTGTTACGTCACCCGGCCTGTCTGCCGCTGGCCGAGCGTTATGGGCGTGAGTCGTTGCTGGCCGGTTTGCGCCAGTTGCTCGATGAGTTGCGTTCCAGCGTATTGAACGGCCAATTGTCGGCGATTGAAATCAGCCCCGACGTGCTCGCCGGTCGCGTCGGCGAACGTCTGGCCCAGCAGCAGCGCAGCAACGTACGGCGGGTGTTCAACCTGACCGGCACGGTACTGCACACCAACCTCGGCCGGGCGTTGTTGCCCGAAGAAGCCATCGACGCGGTGCAGATGGCCGCGCGCTATCCGCTCAATCTGGAATTCGATCTGGCGACCGGCAAGCGCGGTGATCGCGACGACCTGATCGAAGGCCTGATCCGCGAGCTGACCGGCGCCGAAGCCGTCACCGTGGTCAACAACAATGCCGCTGCGGTGTTGCTGACACTCAACAGCCTCGGCACGCGTAAGGAAGGCATTATCTCGCGCGGCGAACTGATCGAGATCGGCGGCGCGTTTCGCATCCCCGACATCATGGCTCGCGCCGGCGTGCGCCTGCATGAAGTCGGCACCACCAACCGCACCCACGCCCGCGACTACGAAGCCGCGATCAGCCCACGCAGCGGCTTGATCATGCGCGTGCATGCGAGCAACTACAGCATCGAAGGCTTTACCGCCCGGGTGCCCACCGCCGAACTGGCCGAACTGGCCCATCGGCATGGTTTGCCGTTGCTGGAAGACCTGGGCAGCGGCAGTCTGCTCGACCTGACCCGCTGGGGCCTGCCAGCGGAGCCGACAGTAAGGCAGGCGCTGCTTGATGGCGCGGACATCGTTACCTTCAGTGGCGACAAATTGCTCGGCGGGCCGCAGGCCGGGTTGATTGTCGGGCGCAAAGACTTGATCGCGAAGATCAAAAAGAATCCGTTGAAGCGCGCCTTGCGGGTCGACAAGTTGACCCTGGCCGCACTGGAAGCTGTGCTTGGCCTGTATCGCGATCCGGATCGCCTCGCGGAACGGCTGCCGGGTTTGCGGCTGTTGACTCGTCCGCAAGCCGAGATCCTCGCCCAGGCTTGCCGTTTGCAACCGGCGATGGCTGGCGTCTTGGGTGAACCCTGGCAGGTCAGCGCCGTGCAGGCCTTGGGCATGATCGGCAGCGGCAGCCAACCAGTGGCGCGCCTGCCGAGTGCCGCGCTGTGTCTGCGTCCACAAGTGCCGAAACGCTTGCGCGGGCGTTGTCTGCTGAATCTGGAAGCGGCGCTGCGCGGGTTGCCGATCCCGGTGCTCGGGCGTATTGACGACGATGCGCTGTGGCTCGATCTACGCCAACTCGACGATGAACCGGCGTGGCTGGCGCAATTGCCGCAGTTGCAGGTCGAGTCGTGATCGTCGGCACCGCCGGGCACATCGACCACGGCAAGACTTCCTTGCTGCAAGCCCTGACCGGGCAAACCGGCGACCGCCGCCCGCAGGAGCGCGAGCGCGGGATGACCATCGACCTCGGTTATCTCTACGCGGAGCTGAAACCCGGTGCCGGGCTGACCGGGTTCATCGATGTACCGGGCCACGAGAAATTCACCCACAACATGCTCGCCGGGGCGCAGGGCATCGATCTGGTGTTGCTGGTGGTGGCGGCGGACGACGGGGTGATGCCGCAAACCCGTGAGCATCTGGCGATTGTGCAGTTGCTGGGCATTCCCCGGGCACTGGTGGCGATCACCAAATGCGACCGGGTCGAACCGGGCAGGGTGGAAGAGGTTGAACGCCAGGTACTCGACCTGCTGGAAACCGGGCCGTTTGCCGAGGCACCGATGCTGACGGTGTCGAGCGTGACCGGGCAGGGTGTCGATGAACTGCGCCAGAACTTGCTGCAAATTCAAAGCGAAGTCCATGAGCGCAGTCGCGAAGGTGGTTTTCGCCTGGCTATTGATCGTGCCTTCAGCGTGGCGGGCGCCGGGATTGTGGTGACTGGCACCGCGTTGTCGGGCGCCGTTTGCGTCGGCGATAAGCTCGCCCTCGGGCCATCCGGTAAAGCGGTGCGGGTGCGCGGGTTGCACGCGCAGAGTCAAACCGCCGAACAGGCCTTTGCCGGGCAACGGGTGGCGCTGAATATCAGTGGTGACCGGTTGACCCTGGAGCAGATTCATCGCGGCCAATGGCTGCTGGCCGAATGGCTGCACGCACCGACGCAACGGGTCGACATTGAGTTTCAACTGTTGCCCGGCGAGCGCACGTTCGAACACTTTCATCCGGTGCACGTGCACCTCGGCACTCAGGACGTGATCGCTCGCGTGGCATTGCTTGAAGGCCCGCGTCTGCGTGCCGGTGAGCGCATGTTCGCGCAACTGCTGATCAACGCGCCGGTGCACGCGGTGAAGGGCGACCGCCTTATTCTGCGTGACCAGAGCGCGCAACGCACCCTCGGTGGCGGTCAGGTGCTCGATCCGTTCGCCCCGGCCCGGCAGCGCCGCAGCCCGGAACGGCTGGGGCAGTTGCAAGCGCTGGCCGACAGCGACAGTCTTGAGCAGGCGCTGCCACTGCTGCTCGACCACAGCGCGGGCGGCCTCGATCCGCAACGGCTGGAGCGCCAGTTCAATCGCCAGCGTGATGACTGGACGCTACCGGCCAACGTGCGCCTGATCGATACCCGCCAAGGCCCGGTACTGTTCAACGTGCAGCGCTGGGGGCAATTGAAGTTCATTCTGTTGGAACAGTTGGCCAGACTGCATGAGCTGGAACCGGACCAGATGGGACCGGATCGCGATCGCCTGCGACGCTTCAGTGGTCTGGCGCTGGAGCGCTCGACCTTTGCCAGTCTGCTGGAAGAGCTGCGCAGCGCCGGATCGATCAACGCCAGCGGGCCATGGCTGCATCTGCCGGATCATCAGGTGCGCTTGAATGCCGAAGACGAAACCCTGTGGCAACGCATGCAGCCGCTGTTCGAAGAGGCCGGCTACGATCCGCCGTGGGTGCGCGATGCTGCGAAAATGCTCGGTGAAGACGACGCGGCGGTGCGCCTGCTGCTGCGCAAACTGGCGCGCCTGGGGCTGATGCACCAAGTGGTGCGCGATCTGTTTCTGCCTGCCGGGCAACTGCGGCGCATGGCCGATGTCCTGTTGCAGCTGGAGCAGGAAAATCCGCAGATCCAGGTGACAACTTTTCGTGATGCGCTAGGCTTGGGACGCAAACGCTGTATTCAGTACCTGGAATACTTCGACCGCGTCGGCCTGACCCGACGCATTGGCGAATCCCGCGTGATTCGCCACGATAATGCGCTGGCCAGTGCCGACGCACCCTGAGTTCAAAGGAAGGCAATCGCGCCCGGTGGCGCGGCCGGGCTTCAAACCCGGTTGGGGACGGCATCCGTTCCCGGGCAGGTTCGACTCCGGCTGCCTTCCGCCAATTACCGCAGCATTCACGACGCACTGAATCCCCTGTGGGAGCGAGCTTGCTCGCGAATGCGGTACGTCATTCAACATCTGTGTCGACTGATCGGGCGCTTTCGCGAGCAAGCTCGCTCCCACAGGGGATTGGGGTTTTCAGACTGGCGTGTACAGCAGGGTTTCGTTGTCGGTGGCTTCGTGTAGTTTTTCCAGTCGATGGATTCGTAGGGCGACGTCGGCTCTGAGTCTGGTTTTAACCACTCGCCATCAAAGCCCCAACGGATACTGAATCACCACATAAATCCGGTCGATATCATCGCCGGCCTGTGCCTCATTCGCTCGGTGCGAGACATGCGACAGCTGCACCGACAAATCCTTCGCCGCTCCCGATTGCACGATGTATTTCAGGTCGATATCCCGTTCCCAATGCTTGCCGCCAGCGCCTTGCTGCGGCTGATAGTCGCCGGTGTCGGCATCGAACGGGTTGTACGCGCCGCCCTTGGGCGCGTGGGTACCGTCGATGTGGCTGCCGCGAACATATCGGGTCATGAAGGTCAGGCCGGGGATGCCGAAGGCGCCGAGGTCGAGGTCGTAGCGTGCTTGCCAGGAACGTTCGCCGGCGCCGTTGAAGTCGGCGTATTTGATCGAGTTGGCGAGGTAGATCGAGTCGCCGCCCACGAAATCGAACGGCGTGTCGCCATTGATGCGTTGCCAGCCGAGCATGACCGCGTGCGGGCCGAAATTGTACTTGCCGGACAGGCTGAACGCCGTGTTATCGATGGCGCCGGCCAGCGCGCGGCCGGTATCGCGGGTCCGGTAGAGGTTGGCGTCGAGCAGCAGGCCGGACTGTTTGTAGTGCAGATTGGCGTAGTACTGATGCCAGGTGTCCGTCAGTTCCGAAGCGTACAGCGAACCGCCGACGGGGCTGTCGCCGTATAGATCCGCGCCGAGAAAACTGATTCCGCCGGCCTCGGTGGTGGCGCCGTAGCCGGAAAAGTCGCCGTGGCTTGAAGAACTGTCCTGATTCTTGAACGCGGTGAAGTGGCCAGCCGTGAAGTTTACGTTGTCGACTTCACGGCTGTTCAACAGCAAACCTGTGGCGTATTCCGGTTGCAGGCGTTTGTCCGAGGTGTCGAACACCGGGGTTTCCACGGTCATCTCGCCGAACGCGAGGGTCGTTCGCGAAACCTTGAGTTTGAACGCGCCGCCAGCACTGGAGTAGTTCTGTTCACTGCGACCGCTGCTGTCGACCGGCAACAGACCGGTGCCGGAATGACCTTTGCCGCCGTCGAGTTTCAGGCCGAGAAGGGCGTGGGCATCGATGCCAAAACCGACGCTGCCCGGTGTGTAGCCAGAGGTGAACGTGCCAATAAAACCCTGGGCCCACTCCTGCTTATAGTTTTTGCCGGCGGGCGAGGGCGAGCGGTAGTCGTTGCTCAGGAAGAAGTTGCGGCTCAGCACTTCGGTTTTGGCGTCGTTGAAGAAGTCGCTGGCGAAAACAGTGTCGGTCGCTGCACAAAGCAGGGCCAACAGTGCAAAGCGTGGTGTCGAGGGAGCCATCGAGAGAGACCGACAATCAGGGAAAGTCTCCGATGATGGGCACGATCAACCGGGCCGGATTGAGCCGATGTGCTGAGTTCAACCGAGTGCCCTTGTGGGAGCTAGCCTGCTAGCGAAGGCGGCCTGCCAGTCGACATTGATGTTGAATGACACTCCGCTTTCGCTAGCAGGCTAGCTCCCACAGGGGGTATGGGCTACAGGCGGCCGTATTCGCGAGCGGTACGATCCACGGCGATGCGCGTTTTGTCGACCAGCTCATCCAGCTCCGCACGCGTGGCAATCAATGCGGGGGCCATGATCATTCGGCCCAGCGTCGAACGAATGATCAGGCCTTCTTCAAAACCAATGGTGCGGCAGCGCCAGGCGATGTCGTTCTCGTTGGCAAAGCGCTTGCGGGTGGCTTTGTCTTCGGCGAACTGCAATGCCGCCACCAGCCCGACGCCCTGAATCTCGCCCACCAGCGGATGGTTGCCGAACACTTCGCGCAGGCAGCTTTGCAGGTACGGGCCGGTGTCGTTTTTTACCTGCGTGACCACGCCTTCATCGCGCAGGGCCTTGAGGTTGGCGATCGCCACCGCCGCCGCCACCGGGTGACCGGAGTAGGTCAGACCATGGGCGAACACGCCGCCTTTTTCCACCAGCGCTTCGGCCATGCGTCGCGACAGGATCAGGCCGCCCATGGGGATGTAGCCGGAGGTCAGGCCTTTGGCGATCGACAGCGTGTCCGGTTCAAAACCGAAGGCCTGGTGCGCAAACCATTCGCCGGTGCGACCAAACCCGCCAATCACTTCGTCGGCGCACAGCAACACGTCGTACTTGCGGCAGATGCGCTGGATTTCCGGCCAGTAGGTGGCGGGCGGGATGATCATGCCGCCAGCGCCCTGGAACGGTTCGGCGACGAACGCGGCGACCTTGTCGGCGCCCAGTTCAAGAATCTTGTCTTCCAGTTGCCGTGCGGCGCGCAGGCCGAACGCTTCCGGGCTGAGGTCGCCTTCATGGGCGAACCAGTACGGCTCATCGATGTGCGCGACGTCAGGGATGGTGCCGCCCATTTCGTGCATGAATTTCATGCCGCCCAGCGCCGTCGCGGCCAGCGTCGAGCCGTGGTAGCCGTTCCAGCGGCCAATCATGATTTTCTTCTCGGGCTGGCCCATCACCTGCCAGAACTTGCGCACGGTGCGGATCAGCACTTCGTTGGCTTCGGAGCCGGAGTTGGTGTAGATCGCGTGGCTGTAGTGCCTGGGCAGCAGGCTGAACAGCAGTTCGGAGAGCTCGATCACCTGCGGGTGAGTGGTGTGGAAGAACATGTTGTAGTAGGGCAGTTGTTGCAGCTGCGCGGTGGCCGCGGCGGCCAGATCCTTGCGCCCGTAACCGAGGTTGGTGCACCACAGCCCGGACATGCCGTCCAGGTAGCGCTTGCCGTCGTTGTCCCACAGCGCCAGGCGATCCCCGCTGACCATCACCCGCGGGCCTTCCTCGTTGAGCGCCTTCTGGTCGACGAAGGCGTGAATGTGGTGGGCGGCGTCGGCGGCCTGGTAATCGCGGGTACTGCGGGTCGGATCGAATACGGCGGACATGGCGGTTCTCCAGAGAAACGGGGCAAGTGAGTGCGCGTTCATTCCAGCGGTGCACGGCTAATATTTGTCACTTAAAAATATTTTTGTAAAGAAAATATTTGTCGGTGAAAAAAGAAATCCGTAGGCTGATGGCCATCAGCAAGACAGGACACCAGCACCATGAGCGGGCTCAGAGAACGGCAAAAGGAACAGCGCAGGGAAGTCATCGCACAGGCAGCGCTGGAGTTGTTCATCAGCAACGGCTTCGGCGCGACCACGCTGGAGCAAATCGCCAATCAGGCCGGGGTTTCCGCGCCAACGGTGGTCAATTATTTCGGCGGCAAACAGGAAATTTTGCTGGCCTTGCTCAAACAGCCGGACGAGCAGGCGATGCGTGTTGCGCGGGCCAATCTGGACGCCGACAGTGATCCGCTGGAGGCGCTGTGCGAGTTCGAAGGCTTGATGACCGACTACCAACTGCAAGCAATGCCGGCCTCGCTGTGGCGTGAATTGGCGCCGTTTCTGCTGACCGGCGAGCTGGCTCAGGCGATGAGTCCGTGGAATGCGGCGGTGATCGAAGAAACCAAAGCGCTGCTCGGGCATTTCCAGACACAGGGCAAGCTGCGTGCGTCGGTCGATCTGGACGTGGCGGCGACGCTGTTCAACCAGTACGCGAACATGGCGTTCATCCGTTTGGCGACCCAGGAAGTACCGGACCGGCCGGCGCATGCCTTGCACATGCGCGGGGTGCTGACGCTGTTGTGTCACGGCATGCTGGAGGGTTGAGCGGGAGTTACAGATCCGGACCGTCGCGCCGGGCGGTATGGGTACCTGTCAACTCTGACAGTTATGCGGCCAGTCAAAGAGCCCTAGGCTTGGGGAGCCCTTTGTTCGGGGACGATCCACTGGCTGGATAACCAAGGAGTGCCGACATGACACCTACATTGCTGCGTCACACGACGGGACGGGTCGAGGCAACGATCAACGAACAACCGTCTTTGAGTTTCCTTGCAGAAACAGACCTCAAGGTCACTATCGTTGGGGCCAAGTACAAAGTTGCGGCCAGAATGCCGCTGGAAAACAACCGTGAGCGGTACATTGATCTCTCTTTTCCCTCTGACCTTGCAGGCGATGGTCGGGAATACTCTTTTCCACTGACCCCATCCTCTGAGGCACAGGGTCGCTACTCACGCTTCCCGGAAAACGAATCCCTGGCGTCGAATGAAGGTTCGCTGCAGGTGCATTTCGACACCACGCAAAGGCGCTTGTGGGGCACGTTCGATTACCGTGTCGGCTCTGGCGACTTGAGATTCGAAATAAGCAAAGGCAATTTCGATCTCTTTGGCTTCGACACTGCAAAACCGGGAGGCACCGGTACATTCACGGGAACGGTCGACAAACAGACCTTCGACGCGAGTGAAGTGGGTATACGACGTGTAGACGACATCGGACTGCCCGAGCCCTACCTTGAGGTCATTGGCCGTACCCGACCCGCCGTTGGCGCCGAGCATATCGCCATCCAGATCGACACTGACGTGAATGGGCTGCGACACACACTCGGACGCGACGATAGCCAAGTGCGGGCGCTTTACTTTCACTCGCTATCAGGATTTTTTCTCGCCACCAGCGGTGAAGTGAACTTTGACGCCTTGCCCACGCCAACTCAGGCAAAAGGCACGATAGTAAAAGGCATCTTCCAACAAAACACGGAACAACTCCGCGAGATCGACTGCACATTCGATATCACCGAAAACCCGACCGGTAATGGGTGAGGCAACGGGGGGAGGCTGCCAGAGGGCGAACGATGGCAATCAAGAATTATCGTCATCACCCTCATCCTGCAAGCCGATCTGACAACCGTTCAGCGCTCAACTACGCTGCCTTACGTATTCCTCTGACACCCGGGCGTAAGGAAACACGCGCATGCGAAGCAGGCTGCTGGCGGTAGCGATGATGGTGTGTGCCTTGCTCGAGTCCGCAGGTGGCTGGGCGCTTGAGGAGACGGCAAAACCTGCGAATGAAGCGGTGGAGCTGAAGGTCGCCAACCGCAGCATCATGCTGTTTCGCGCGACGCTGCTGGGCGAATCGCCGGCGACCCGCGTCAAGCGAGCGAAGACGGTCATCACCGAGGCGCTGGACGAGTCGGAGAATCTGACGGTCTCGATCGACCCGATCCAGAACAGCTACATGGTTTTACTGGGCGACAAGCGCGCGTTCATCGTCGCGCCCAAGGACGTTGATGGTCTCGAGTACGCCTCGGTGCAGCAGGCTGCCGAAGGCGCTGCCGAGAAACTGCGCCAGGTGGTCACTGAAACCGGGGAGGCGCGCAGCCTGCACCTGATCCTCAGGTCTCTGGCGCTGGCGGCAGCGTCAACCGTGATCTATGTCGGCTTGCTCTGGTGCCTGGCCTACCTGCGTCGCAAGTTGCTGAGCAAATTGCCCGAGCTGATGGAGCGCCATACCCAGGTGCTGAAAATCGGGCGGGTGCAGTTGATCGACGCCAATTTCCTTTATCCGTTGGTCAGTCGCCTGCTGTTGGTGCTGCGTTGGCTGGTGATTGCGCTACTGACCTACGAATGGCTCGGGTTTGTCCTGTCGCGATTTCCCTATACCCGGCCATGGGGTGAAAGCCTCAACAACTATCTGTTCGAGTTGGCCGGCTATCTGCTGGATGGCATTGTCGGGGCTATTCCCGGACTCGGCGTGGCGTTGGCCATTTTCTTTATCGCCCGTGGGGTGACGGCGTTTGCCCGGCGCATTTTGCGGCGCATGGCGACCCCGGGCACCTTCAGTTGGCTGAACCATGAGACCCTGCAACCGACCCAACGCCTGACCTCGCTGGCCATCTGGCTGTTTGCCCTGGCGATGGCGTATCCGTATCTGCCGGGCGCCGGCACCGATGCGTTCAAGGGCTTGTCGGTGCTGATCGGCCTGATGATTTCCCTCGGTGCCACCAGTGTGGTGGGGCAGGCGGCAGCCGGATTGATCCTGACCTACACGCGCACCTTGCGCCCCGGCGAGTTCGTCAGGATCGGCGAATATGAGGGCACCGTCACCGAGCTGGGCATGTTCACCACACGCATCCGCACCGGCTTGGGTGAAGTGCTGACGCTGCCCAATTCGATGATCACTGGCACCGTCACCAAAAACTACTCGCGCACCGTGAAGGGTCCCGGTTACGTGGTCGATACCGTGGTCACCATCGGTTACGACACCCCCTGGCGGCAGGTCGAGGCGATGTTGCTGGAGGCGGCCCGCCGCACGCCGGGTGTTCTGGAAGACCCGCCGGCTCAGGTGTTCCAGACTGCCTTGTCGGATTTCTATCCCGAATATCGCTTGGTGGCGCAGGCCATTCCGAGCCAGCCGCGCCCGCGTGCGGTGTTGCTGAGCATGCTTCACGCCAATATTCAGGATGTGTTCAACGAATATGGCGTGCAGATCATGTCGCCGCATTATCTGGATGACCCGCAGCAAGAGAAGCGAGTGCCGAAGGACAAGTGGTTCACGGCCCCCGCACAAAGGCCGGAGGGTGAGGATTTGCCTTAGTCAGTGCCGTTCTTTGGGGGCGTCAGCGCCGGATCGCGGCATACGACTTGCCCAGATCGCTGGCCCAGCCGTCCAGCACGCCTTTGACGTCATCGGCAGTCAGCACTTGTTTGTCGTTCTCCAGCGGTACGCCGGTGCCCTTGCGCACCACTTCGGCGACCACTTCGCCGGTGGAGCCGTCCTCGAACGAGACTTCGGTGGTGATTTCGCTGTCCTGATCGCGGATACCGGTGGCGGTGCTCACGCCGGCGGCAACCAGGGTCACCGGCAGCCATTCATAAAAGCGCAAGCCCTGGGTGCTGGCGGCGACGCGGGTAATCGCTGGTCTGACGGTCAGGGTGTTCGGGCCGGGTTGCGATACCAGGTGCATGACCTTGCCCAGTTCCAGCCTGAGCGCGGCGTCGTAGTAGTCGGTGACGCCGGACAGCGTGCTCAGCGGAACTCGCTCGGTCGGCGCGACGCTGGGGTAGAACTGACTGGGCGCCAGATAGGCCTGGGTGTAACGCCCTCGGGCCAGCGCCGGGCTGACCCAGCCCAGCACGCTCTGCCCGGATGGCGATGTGTGCTCGCTCAGCACGCTGTAATCGTGCAGGAATCCCGTGTACTTCTGCGGTTCAACGGTTTTGCTGCTGCAGGCCGACAGGCTCAGAGACGCTGTGCACATCAGTGTCATCAGGCAATGGCTTTTTATCATGCGAATCCTTGTTTTGCGCTTTTGACCCACGTCGTTCAAGCGCGGGCAGTGATTGGGGAGGAGAGCGGCGGGGTGTTGTCCGAGCATTCGATGTGCAGCTGGCCGTGGCTCATGATCCACTGGATGAGGTCGGCGGTCGGAATCGAATGCACGTACTCGACCCATTGCGAATCGCCGGGGCCGTACTGCTCGAAATAGCGGCGCAGGACGATACGGCTTTGGTCATCTGACAGGCCCAGGCAGAACTCCTGAAACAGCAACGGCGTATTCTGATCAGGCGCGCTGGTGCGCTGGCTGAGAATCAACGGATAGCGGGCGTCGTGGCCCTCGGCGGTGTACCTGTCGTGCAATGCGCTCATTGAATGCCCCCCGGTTGTCGATGACGAGCAGAGTGCCTGAGGGGTTTTGCCGCAGCATGTCCGCTTGATGTCCGCGACGAAGGAATGTTGCTCGATTGAAATATATGACCTGGCGGCCAGAATGGTTTTAGATGCGTTCTTTTTTGGCCTGAGGATCCTGTGCCCGTGAGCAGACTGCTGATCGTCGACGATGACGTGGAAATTCTCGCCCTGCTGAAGAAGTTCTTCGTCCAGCACGCCTACGAGGTCGATGTCGCCGCTGATGGCGCAGCGATGTGGGCGGCGATTGCCCAGCAGCGCCCGGACACAATCATTCTCGACCTGATGCTGCCCGGTGAAGGTGGCCTGAGCCTGTGCCAGAAAGTGCGGGCGCAGATGGGCATTCCGATCATCATGCTGACTGCCATGGGCGAATTGAGCGACCGGATTGTCGGCCTCGAACTGGGCGCCGACGACTACGTGACCAAACCGTTCGCCCCGCGTGAACTGCTGGCCCGCCTGCGCGCCGTGCAGCGTCGTGCCGGTGAGCAGCTCAGCCCTGTCAGCGAACCTTCGCGACCGGTGATTGCTTTTGCCGGTTGGCATCTGGATATCACTTGTCGCGAGCTGCGCTCCCCGGAAAACGTGATGATTCCGCTGTCCGGTGGCGAGTTCGATCTGCTGGTGGTGTTTCTCGATCACCCGCAACGCATTCTCACCCGCGAGCAACTGATCGACCTGTCTCGCGGTCAGGGCCACGACGCCTTTGATCGCAGCATCGACGTGCAGGTCAGCCGCTTGCGCCGCAAGATCGAGCCGGACAGCAAGCGTCCGGACCTGATCCGCACCGTGCGCAACGGCGGTTACCTGTTCACCGCCAAGGTCACGCGCGCATGATCCATCGCTTCCTGCGCCGTGATCCGCTGAGTCGGCGGATCGCCCTGACCATCGTCGCGGCCATGCTGGCTTCGCTGGCGCTCAATTTTCTGTTCGTGGAGGTGGCCGGGACCTGGGCGCGGCCACCGATTGAGCGCACCGGGTTGCTGGAGCAGATTGCGGCGACCGTCAAGGTGATCGAGGCTGCACCTGCGCCTTTACGCCCGAAACTCGCGCACGCGGCAACCGGCCCGACGCAGGAGGTGACGTGGAGTGCGCAACGTGACGCGCTCGGATTGCCTGCGGGAGGAACGCAGCTGATCGCCAACAAGACCTCGGGGTTGCATCAGTTGCTGGGTGATGAGCGAGACATTCGAGTGTTCAATCCCGCCGACTGGCCGAGCGGCAGTCCGCTGGCGCGCTACGCGGCGCTGATTCAACTGCCGGATGCCAGCTGGTTGTTGTTCTCCTCGCCTGAACGCTCCTGGGGCCTGGACATCGGCACACGCATCGCGATCATCATCGCCCTCGGTCTGATCGCCACCGTGCTGGTGGCCTGGCTGGCCACGCAGCAACTGGCCAAACCGCTGCAACGCTTTGCCAGTGCCGCCCGCCGCTTTGGCGGTGATCTGCGCGCGCCGCCGATCAAAGTCGAAGGCCCGGACGAGATCCGCCAGGCCATCATCGCGTTCAACACCATGCAGGCGCAGATCCAGCACTACATCAGTGAGCGTACGCACATGCTCGCGTCGATCTCCCACGACTTGCGTGCGCCGCTGACCCGCATGCGCCTGCGCAGCGAGTTCATGGAGGACTTTGATCATCAGGGCAAACTGATCCGCGACATTGAAGAAATGCAGTCGATGATCAATGCCGCGCTGGCGTTCTTTCGGGAAGACACTCAGCCGGAACAGAGCACCGCATTCGACCTGTCGGAGTTGCTGCAGACCATCATCGACGACTACCGCGACCAGAACATCGCCATCGATTTCCATGGCCCGGCGCATCTGGTCTACGAAGGTCGCCCGCTGGGAATCAAGCGTGTGATCGTCAATCTGCTGGAAAACGCCGAAAAGTATGCGCAGCAGCCGGCCATTACCTTGAGCAGCGATGGCTACAGCGTCTGCATTGACGTGAGCGACGAGGGGCCGGGGATTCCCGAAGCGTCGTTGCAGCGGGTGTTCGACCCGTTCTTCCGCCTGGAAACCTCGCGCAACCGGGAAACCGGTGGCGTCGGGCTCGGGCTGTCGGCGGCGCGGGCGATCGTGCGCGAGCAGGGCGGCGAACTGACGTTGAGCAATCGCAGCAGCGGCGGCTTGCAGGCTCGGGTTGAGTTGCCTCTGTAATACTTTGAAACATTTGCCCGTGACGGGCGGTCAACAGGACACATTCTCTGCAAGAAGCGTCCATGAAAACCCCACGGCCCTCCGCACGCCTCGAACCGCTCTCACAACTTCGCAATCTGAAAATGGCCCGTTCCGCGCACGCTTATGTGCGCGGCAGTACGGTGCAGTTTTATGAGTGGCTGCACAGCCAGCCCGGGCGCCGCCTGCCGAAAGGGCCGGCGGTGTGGATCTGCGGCGATTGTCATGCCGGCAATCTTGGACCGACCGGCGATCTGAAAGGGCGCATCGATATCCACATCCGCGACCTCGACCAGACGGTTATCGGCAATCCCGCGCATGACCTGGTGCGACTCGCACTGTCGCTGGCGACTGCCGCCCGGGGTTCCGATCTGCCCGGTGTGGCCACGGCGCGCATGCTCGAGGAGATGATGCGCGGCTACGAGCAGGCGTTTGAAGACGACGTCGACAAAGAGCCGCCACGCCCCGCGCAAGTCAAGGCCGGGATGCGCAGCGCAGTGCAACGCACGTGGAAGCATCTGGCCCAGGAACGCATCGAAAACACCAAACCGACCATTCCGCTGGGCAAGCACTTCTGGTCGCTGTCACGGGAAGAGCGCAGTGCGCTGAAGACCCTTTGCGCCACGCCAGATCTGCACACGCTGGTGACCTCATTGAAGGGGCGCAACAAGGACGACCGGGTGAAAATGCTCGATTCGGCCTATTGGGTCAAAGGCTGCAGTTCGCTGGGGCTCAAGCGTTATGCGGTGCTACTCGGTGTGGGCGAGGGTGATGACGAGGAATATTGCTTGCTCGACATCAAGGAGGCCGTTGCCGCCGCAGCCCCGCGCGTCGCCCGCACCGCGATGCCCCGCGACAACGGCAAACGTGTGGTCGAAGGCGCGCGTTTTCTCTCGCCGGGCCTGGGTAACCGGATGATCGCCACCCGGCTGCTCGACCATGGATTCTTCATCCGCGAACTGCTGCCACAAGACATGAAACTGGAGCTCGATCAGTTGAGCCAGACCGACGCGAAGCTCGCCGCCGGCTATCTGGCCCGTGTCGTGGGGCTGGCTCACGCCCGGCAGATGGACATGAGCACCCGCGCCTCATGGATGCGTGAACTGCAGGCGTGTCGCTCGAAGACTCTGGATGCACCGTCGTGGCTGTGGTCCAGTGTCGTGCAATTGGTGGGTCGTCATGAGAAAGGCTATCTCGAACATTGTCGGCGTTATGCGCTGGAGCATTGATCTGTGTGAGTGAAACAGTTGCCGGTTGCCGATATGAAATTTGTTCTGTAGATTTTCATGAAATTATAAGAAATAAATTTCATGAGGCGCCGAATGTTTCAGCAATCCCAGCAGCATGTCGCCAGTTATTACGCCCACAGTTGCGCCGATGTTCTCAGCACGCGGCCGGCGCTGGAACGCGCGCACGACGCGGAAGTGGTGATCATCGGCGCCGGATTCAGCGGGCTGCACACCGCGTTGCGTCTGGCTTTGGCCGGCAAGCGCGTCACTGTGCTCGAAGCCAGTCGCGTGGCCTGGGCCGCGTCGGGACGCAATGGCGGGCAGGCGATTCTGGGCTGGTCGTGCGACATGCCGCCGCTGGAAGCAGCGCTCGGCTATGAGCGCGCCCGTCGCCTATGGGACGGCATCCGCTGGGCCGCGCAGGAACTGCGTGAATTGCCCGTGCGACACGGTTTTGATTGCGACTATCGCCCCGGCCATTTGTGGACCTCGGTGATGCCGCGGCGAGTCAGCCTGCTGACTGAGTGGCAACACGAGGCCAGTCACAAATGGGGCCATGACGGCCTGCAATTCATTCCCCGTGAAGACCTGCCGCAATGGGTCGCCAGCGAACGCTATCAGGCCGGCCTGTACGACGCCGAAGGCGCGCACCTCAATCCGCTGAAACTCGCCCTCGGGCTGGCCGCCGCCATCGAGCGTGCTGGCGGGCGTATTCATGAGCAAAGCAAAGCGTTGAGTTATCAGCAGGAGGGCAATGGCTTCCGGGTCAATACCGAGCGCGGTTCGGTGAAGGCCGATGTACTGGTGCTGGCCTGCAATGCCTATCTCGATGAACTCGATCCGCAGCTCTCCAGCTGCATCCTGCCGGTCGGCACCTACCAGGTCGCCACCGCGCCACTGACCCCGGAGCAAGCCACGGCGTTGCTGCCGAGCAACGTCTGCGTGACCGACAACCAGTTCGTCCTCGACTACTTCCGCCGCACACCGGACAACCGCTTGTTGTTCGGCGGCGGCTGCACCTATCTGGGTGGCATGCCCAAGGACATTGCGGCGGCGACCCGGCCGTTTCTCGAACGGGTGTTCCCGCAACTCAAGGGCGTTGAATTGCAATTCGCCTGGGGCGGGCACATCGACCTGACCATGAACCGTACGCCGGATGTCGGCGGCGAGGGCAACCGTTATTGGCTTCAGGGTTATTCGGGGCATGGCGTGCTGCCGACACTGGCCGCCGCCCGCGCGGTGGCCGATGCAATTCTCGGCGAGACGGATGAACTGGCGTTGTATCAAGGCCTAAGCAATGGCCGTTTCCCCGGTGGCAAGCACTTCGCCGCACCGCTGGAAGCCATCGGCAAGGCCTGGTATCGGCTGCGCGATAGCATTTGATGAGATGTTGACCATGAACAAGCAAGAAGAAATCGCGGCGCTGGCGATCCTGATCCACGACCTGCGCAAGCACAAGAAATACACCCTCAAAGAGTTGGCCGACAAAATCGGCCGTTCGGTGGGGTTTCTCTCGCAAGTCGAACGCGGCCTGTCGCGCCCGACCGTGGCCGACCTCACCGCGATCAGCGAAACCCTCGGCGTGCCGACCACCTATTTCTACAGCCTGCCCAAACCCAGACAAGTGCCGTGGGTTACCCGCCCGGACGAGCGCCGCACGCTCTATTACGCCAGCGGCATTACCGACATTCTGGTGTCGCCGCAGATGCGTGCCTCGTTCTCGATGCTCGAAAGTCATCTGGAACCGGGCGCGAGCAGCGGTGACCGGCACATGAGCGACAGCTCGGAGCAGGGCGGTTACGTCCTCGAAGGCGAGCTGACCTTGTGGCTGGGCAACGACGACGAGCCGGTGACCTTGAGCGCCGGCGACAGCTTTCAATTCGACAGTCACACCCATTGCCGCTACGGCAACCTCACCGCGCAGCTCACCCGCGTGCTCTGGGTCTACACCTGATAACAACAAAGGATGAATACGATGGACGCTGTCTGCTCTGACCTGCTCGCCGAAGTGCGCGCGTTTCGCCAACGCTACCCCGAGGTACGCTATGTCGACCTGATTTCCCTGGACATTCCGGGGCATTTTTACGGCAAGCGCTATCCGGTGGACATGCTCGAAAAAGTTGCGGCAGGCAGCGCCTTGAAACTGCCGCAGAACTGCGTGTTGCTGGGCGTGCAGGGCGGTCTGTTCAAGATCGGCGATTACTGCTTCAACGACGGCGACCCGGACGCTGTGCGCCGCTTGGTGCCCGGCACCCTCAAGCCCGTGACCTGGGAAAATCAGCCGCTGGGGCAGATGCTGATCACCTCCGACGGTACCGCCAAACCCATCGAGTTCGAACCCCGCGAAGTGCTGGCAAAAGTACTGGATCGATTGGCGAGCAAAGGCATTCACCCGGTGGTCGCGTTTGAGCTTGAGTTCTATCTGTTCGACAAAAAACTTCGCGACGGCATCCCGCAATTCCCTCGCGACGAGCTGACCGACGACGCTGATGATCAGCCGAACATGCACATCGAGCGTCTGTCGCGTTTCGCCCCGGTGCTCGACGACATGGTTGAAGCGACGCGGGCGCAGGGCATCGACGCCACGGTGATTACCGCAGAGCTGGGGCCGGGCCAGTTCGAGATCAATTTCGGCCATCTGGATGACGGTTTGCGCGCCGCCGACTGGGCGGCGCTGTTCTGTCGCAGCACCCGCGGCGTTGCGCTCAAGCACGGCTATCGCGCCAGTTTCATGGCCAAGCCGTATGTGCAGCATCCGGGCAGCGGCATGCATGTGCATGTCAGCCTGTATGACGCCGCCGGCAACAATCTGCTGGCCGCCAATCATCAACAGCCGCTGCGCCATGCAGTGGCCGGTTGCCTGGATCTGCTGCCGCACAGCATGCCGATTTTCGCGCCGAACCAGAACGCCATGCGCCGCTTGAGCGGCACGGTAAACACCGCGACCAAAGCGAGCTGGGGTTACGAGGATCGTGACGCCTGCCTGCGCATCCCCGAGTCGGATACGAAAAACCTGCGCATCGAATACCGACTGGCCGGCGCCGACGCCAACCCGTATCTGGTGCTGGCGGCAATTCTGGTGGGCGTGGAACATGGTCTGGAATCAGGCAAGGAACCGATCCCGCCCCTCAACGATGACCGCAACAGCGGCATCGCTTTCCCCACGGAAATCCTCGATGCCGTGCGCGCCTTGCAGCATCAGCCACAACTGCGTGCGGGACTGGGCGCCGAGTTTGTCGACGTGTATTGCGAGAACAAACGTCAGGATCACCTGGCATTCATGCAGGAGATCAGTGCGCGGGAGTATCGTTGGTATTTGTAGCGCTACAGGACGCGCCCTTTTTTTGACGACGAGTAATCGGCCAGCCCGGCTCTGGCCGTTTGCAACAACCGGGCGAACGCCGCTTTGTCGATGGGCCGACTCATGAAATAACCCTGCACCTCATTGCATTGATCCTTGCCCAGAATCGCCAGTTGCTCCTCGGTTTCCACGCCTTCGGCGGTCACGGTCAGGCCCATGGCTTTGCCCAGGCCGATGATCGCCTGAACCACCGCGCGATCGTTGGCGCCGTTGCTGATCGAGGCGATGAAGCGCTTGTCGATCTTGATCCCGTCGAACGGGTAGGCGCGCAGGTAGCCGAGAGACGAATAGCCGGTGCCAAAGTCGTCCATGTTCAGGCGCACGCCGAGTTGCTTGAGCGCATTCATCGTGGCCAGCGCGCCGTCGGTGTCGACGAGCATCACGTTTTCGGTGATTTCCAGTTCCAGACGACTGGCCGGGAAACGGGTCTGGATCAGCGCTTCGCGAACATCTTCGACGACATCGCTGAGGGCGAACTGTGCCGGGGACAGGTTGACTGACAGGAGGATGTCTGACGGCCATTCGAGTGCGGTTTCACAGGCTTCGCGCAACACCCAGCGCCCCAGCGCCACGATCAGATCGGTCTGTTCCGCCAGGCCGATGAACACGTCCGGTCCCAGCAGACCCTTGGTCGGGTGCTGCCAGCGCACCAGCGCCTCGACCGAGACGATGTGCTTGCCGTCGACGGTGTAGCGCGGCTGGTAATGCAGGATGAATTCGTCGTTTTTCAGTGCGCCGCGCAGGTCGCTTTCCATTTGCCGGCGGGTCTGGATCTGGTCGTTCATGTGCGCTTCGAAATAGCACCAGGTGTTTTTGCCCTCGGACTTGGCCTGATACAGCGCGATGTCGGCGCAACGGATCAACTCGCTGGGCACGAAGCCCTGGCGGCGGCTCAGGGCGATACCGATGCTGGCCCCGACGTGCAACGGATGGTGCTCGAAGAGCATCGGTTGATGCAGGCTCTCGACCAGCCGGGTACAGAACCGGTCGACTTCCTGCCGAGTGTCCATGCCATTGAGCACCACGACAAATTCGTCGCCACCCAGGCGTGCGACGATGTCGTGCTCGCGGGTGCATTCGCGCAGACGACTGGCGACTTCCTGCAACACCGCATCGCCTGCCGGATGGCCGAGGGAGTCGTTGATCGGCTTGAAGTTGTCCAGGTCGATCACCAGCAGCGACAGCGGCGGCGCGTGCTCCTTGAGCAGCAGCGCTTCATCCAGATAACGCGCCAACTGGTTGCGATTGGGCAGGCCGGTGAGGGCGTCGTGCATCGACAGGTGCTGGATCTGCGCATGGGCGGCGACTTCGTCGGTGATGTCGCTGGCGGTGCCGCGATAGCCGACCACGGTTTGCTTCTCGATAATCGGCCGCGCCGACAGTCGACAGTGGCGTTGCTGCCCGGCGTGATCGCGGTAGGTGCAACGCAAGTCGCTGGCATTGCTGTCCTCGGTGAGTTTCTTCAGCCACAGCTCCAGCGGCGTGGTATCGCACGACACCAATTGCCCAATGCCCTGGCCCAGCCACTCGCTTTGCGGGTAGCCGGTCACCTCGCTGAAGCGCGCCGAGAGATAGGTCAGGCGCAAGTGCCTGTCGACTTCCCAGATCCAGTCCGACGCCGCTTCGGCGACCGCGCGAAAGCGTTCTTCACTGGCTTCCAGCGCATGGTTGGCCGCCTCCAGTGCCTGATTCGAAGCCTGCAGCGTGCTGAAACTGTGGTCGACGTAGGTTGAAGACCGCACGGCGTGACGCAAGAAATAGGCGGTCAACAGCATCAGCACGGCCAGCACGGCGCCGAGGGTTGGCAGCAGTGACCACAGCAGTTGCTGCCCGGGTCGTTCCAGATCCGCTATCAAGCTGTAACCGGTGCTGTCCAGCGGTACTCGTGGTTGTTCTTCGGCAAGTTGTCCGTCCGGAGTCAGGGTCAGGTTGCTCAGGCCATAAGCGACTCCGATCACCCGCAGTTTGGCGGGCGTCAGCTTGTCGACGAACACCAGCACCGAGGTCTGTGTCGGATCGCCCACTGGACGTTCGTCGTTGGGCAAAATTGCCGCCGCCGTAACCAGTGCCGGCCATCCGTCGAACAGTGAGTAGGTGCTGACAGGCACCGTCAGACTGGATTGGCTTTGCACCTGATCAATCAGTGAGGCGGCAGATACCTCGAGCCAGCGCGAGATGTCACCTTCTTTCTGTTGCCCTTGCACCACGGCGTATTGGGTCCCCTGTCGATTCAACACAAAAACACCGTCATAACCGTCGGTGGTGAACAGGGTTTTGCCGATATTTTGCTGGTTGTACGCCCAGTCGGTATCGACATGTGGATGCAGGTGTTCGTAGGCCGTGTTCCAGTCAGCGTAACTGGAGATGTAGCTTTTGGAGGTCGCGATGCGATTTTCCAGGGCACGGGCCGTATAGAAGCGGGTTTGCTCGACATCCTCGCGATCCAGGCGAGCGGCAATGCTGAGCAGGGTGCCAATCGCAGCAATCACCCCGACGATAAACAGCGTGGCGACCGCAAATGCCAGGCGGCGGGTAATGGCGCTTTGCTGAGGCGGAACCGGCGTGGCAGGAGCGAAACTGTCCATATGCTCGTCCTTGGTAGCTAGGGTTTGCTCATCTGGAACAGCGGCCCGAGCGCATTGTTCAATCTGTTGTTGGCAATGACGCTGCGGCGGATGTCTCAAGCGTAGTGAATGCGCGGGGATTTTGCCTTGAGACCGTAACGGACGCTCGATGGCCCGGTGCTATCGGTGCTCAGTGCGAAGAAACGTACACAGAGGGCGTGGCGGACTGGGGCAGGGCATACGTGGCTTTCATCCACGCGACCTCGGCCAGCGGTGTGCGGCCGAAGAAGCGCTTGAACTCCCGACTGAACTGCGAAGCGCTTTCGTAGCCGACGTTGAATGCGGCCGTCGCAGCCGGCATGGCACTGCGCAACATCAACAGGCGCGCTTGATGCAGACGGGTGGCCTTGAGGTATTGCATCGGCGATGAATCAGTGACGTTGCGAAAATGCACGTGAAAACTCGGTACGCTCATCCCGGCTTCCTCGGCCAGCGACTCGACGTCCAGACGTTGGTCGTAGTCGCTGTGAATCCGCCGGATCGCCCGGCTGACCTTGCCGAAATGCCCTTGCTGCTGGAGCGCCGCCCGCATCGAACCGCCCTGGGCACCGGTCAGGATCCGGTAGTAGATCTCCCGGACCAGCGCCGGCCCGAGGATCTGCGCGTCGCCGGGAGTGCTTAGCGCTTCAAGAAAACGCAAGGTCGATGCGCGCAATGGATCATCCATCGGCGAGGCGTACATGCCTTTGGGCGGAGCGCCGCTGGGGCCGAACACCTCGTCGACCTGCAGCATCAACTCGCTGGCCAGTTGCAAGTCGAGGCGCATATACACCGCCAGCATCGGCTCGGCCGCGCTGGCCTCGGTCTCCATGGTGAACGGCACGGGCACTGACACCACCAGATAATGCTGGGCGTCATACACGTAGACATCATCACCCAGATAACCGCGCTTACGACCCTGGCAAAGAATGACGATGCCGGGGTCATACAGCACCGGGGTGTTGCTCAGCGGACGATTCGAACGCAGCAAACGCACATCATCGAGCGCACTGAGGTTATAGCCTTCCAGCGGCGCGAGCTGCCCCAGCAACTGCACCATGCGCGCGGTGTAAGGATCGGATGGACTCATGGGCATTGATCTCCTTGCCGGGGCTCAGCCATCGGTCGAGCGGGTCAGGGTTTCCCACTGTTCGATCTCGGCCAGGCTGCGTTGCAGTTTTTCGCGTACCAGCGTCAGTGCATCGCTGCCCAATAGCAAGTGCACGGGGGGCGAAGCGCTGCCGATCAGCTGCAGCATGGCCTGCGCAGCCTTGCGCGGATCGCCCAATTGCTTGCCGCTTTTCTCTTCCCGGGCCTTGCGCACCGGGTCGAAGCTGGCGTCATAGTCGGCGATGCTGCGCGCCGTACGCTGCATCGAACGACCGGCCCAATCGGTGCGAAACGAGCCAGGTGCCACCGCCGTGACAAAAATGTTGAACGGCTGCAATTCCTTGCTCAGCGTATCGGAAAGGCCTTCCAGGGCGAATTTGCTTGAACAGTAATAGGCGATACCGGGCATGGTAATGCTGCCGCCCATCGAGGTGATATTGAGGATGTGTCCGGCTCGCCGCTGTCGGAAGTACGGCACGAACGCCTTGATCATCGCTGCCGCGCCGAACACGTTGACCTCGAACTGATGCCGCATCTGCGCCAGCGGTGACTCCTCGAAAACACCCTCATGTCCGTAGCCGGCGTTGTTCACCAGCACATCGACCGGACCCAGTCGGGTTTCGACGTCGGCGATCACGCCGTCGATGCGTTCGAAATCCGTGACGTCAAGTAACACGCCGTGTGCCCGATCTGCTGACAGGGCTTCGAATGACTTCAGGTCGGCGTCATTGCGCACGGTGCCGTCACCCGGTGACCAGCGTTGAGCGCCTCCTGCGCGAGCGCACTGCCAAAGCCGCTGCTGACACCGGTGATGAACAAGGTTTTGAGGCTGTGCATGGCAAGCTCCGACGGATAAGTGAGAGGCCATGGTAGGCAGCCTGGGGCGAGAGGGGTATGCCGGTTAGTCTGCGAGGATTGCCTGTTCCTATTGGCAGGCCTGCGAAAATCAGCGAAGTGTTACTCAGCTACCGATCTGCACCTTTGCGGGGCTCGCCATGAGCCATCGGGTAGCACATACCGAGTCTTGCAAGACAGGAACTTATCGCCGGTTTTCCGCTTAAATCTTGCGAATCAAAAGCTTGGCTGAGTTGAACAGAATCTGGCATGCATCGTGCTTTTTGCATCCGTGGATAATTGGATACAAAAAGTCAAAAGGTGCTGCCATGCAATTCGCTCCTGCCTTCGATCAACGTCAACCGATGACCGCCGAAGAAGAGGCCTACAACTTTCTTTTGGAGGGCATCTGTGGTGGTCGTTACCGCAAGGGCGACCGGTTGATCGCCGAGGACATCGCCAGTGAAATCGGCATGAGCCGCATGCCGGTGCGCGAAGCGTTTCGCCGTCTCGATGCGCAGGGTCTGGTGACGCTGAGGCCCAATCGCGGCGCGGTGGTTAGCGGTCTGGATGTCGAGCAGATGCACGAAGTGTTCGAGATGCGCAGTGCGCTAGAGGGCCTGGCGATTCGCATCGCGGTGCCCAAGATCAGCGAGCGTCAGTTGACGGCGCTGGAGCGGCTTCTCGATGAAATGGATGACTACCGCGACGAGAGTGCGGCGTGGGTCAGCCGTCATCGCAAGTTCCATGAATACCTGTGCAGCCTCAGCGAACGCCCTCGGTTGCTCAAGCAGATCAGCGCCCTCTACGCGCTGATCGAAGCGCCCATGCGCCTGTGGCTGCAGCACATCGAAAAGCCCCTGAGCGCCCGCCAGGAGCACCAGATCATCCTTGATGCGATTCGTGCCGGCGACGCCAGCAAGGCCGAAGCCGTGGTGCGCGAGCACATCGAAGGCACGGTGCCCGAGCTGATCAAATTTTTGCAATCGGAAAAATAACCACAGAGCGGAACACGAGTCCGCCGATGTTTTGACGTTGAGTACTGCCCCGTTACTAACCGAACTGGAGTGTCTGGTCATGCATACGTCTCGCCTGTTATTGGCTGCAATTACCCTCGGACTCTGTTCGCAATGGGCGCTCGCCGCACCCACGGTGCCGGAGCGTCTGGTCAAGGTCGACAAACTGACCTATTGCTCGGGCATGGATTCGCCGCCGCTGGTGTCTTTCGATGAAGCGCAAAAGCCCAAAGGCCTGACCGTCGACCTGGGCCTGGAAATCGCCAAGCGCCTGGGCGACAAGCAGGTCGATTGGCGGGTGATTCCGTTCTCCGGACTGCTCCCGGCCTTGCTTGCCAAACAGTGCGACATGATCGTCGACCAGCTGTTCGACAAGCCCGAGCGCCGTGAGGTGATCGACATCGTCAACTACATGTATTCCAGCCAGGCAGTCGTCGTGCCCAAAGGCAATCCGAAGGCGCTGAAAACCCTGGCGGATCTGAGCGGGCACAAGATCGCGGTGCTTAACGGCTCGACCATCAAGACCTTGCTCGATGCGGAAAATGAAAGCCTGGCCAAGGCCGGCAAGCCACCGATGAAACTGGTGGTTTACAACACCGACACCGATGCCTTCCAGGCCTTGCGCATCAATCAGGTCGACGCTTACGGCACCACGGTGGAAACCGCCGGTTATTACGCGGCGATGGCTCCGGATCTGTTCGAAGAAGGCGTCCCGGCCTTCAGCCGGATCCTTACCGGCCTGGGCATCCGCAAGGACGATGCGCAACTGAGCGCTGCGGTACAGCAGATCATCACCGACATGCGCAGCGACGGCAGCTACAACCAGCTTCTGAGCAAATGGCACGTTTCCAGCGACACACTCGATTGAGGTAAGCGTTGATGAACTTCAATTGGGATGTGTTCTGGCAATACCTGTTGCAGCCGAGCGGGGTTTATCTCACCGGGCTCTGGCTGACCTGTCTGATCAGTGTGCTGGCAATGCTGCTGGGCTGTGTGCTGGGGTTGGCCGCTGCATTGTTGCGTTTGTCGAAGAACCCGTTGCTGCATCTGCCCGTGCGTTTTTATGTGTGGCTGATGCGCGGCACGCCGTTGCTGGTGCAGATCGTTTTCCTCTACACCGCGCTGGCGGCGGGCGGGATTTTTCGCTTCGAAGACATTGAGCTGTTCGGGCTGGTGGTGCCCGGCAACATCCAGGCGGCGATCATTGCTCTGGGGCTCAACGAAGGCGCGTACATGGCCGAGATCATCCGCGCCGGGATCGGCGCCGTGGACAAGGGCCAGTACGAGGCCGGGCGTTCGCTGGGCATGACCTTCGCCAAACTGATGCGCCGCATCGTCCTGCCGCAAGCGTTCCGGGTGATCGTGCCGCCGCTGGGCAACGAGTTCAACGTGATGCTGAAAAACACCACGCTGGTCAGCGTGATCGGCGTGCAAGAGCTGTTGCTCAGCACGCAGATGGTCACCTCGGCGACTTTTCGGGTGTTCGAGTTGTACCTGGTGGTGGCTATTTATTTCCTGTTGCTTACCACGCTGTGGGGCTTTTTTCAGCGCTGGCTGGAGAACCGCTTCGGCCAGTCCGACCGACCTTCTTCGCCACCGCCGGCCTCCAGTCGGATGTTCGGTCGCAGCACTCTGAAACTGCTGAGGGGACGCTAAGCATGGCGCAGCCAAATGACGAACTGATCATCGAAGCGCTGAACATTCACAAATCTTTCGGCGATCTGCAGATTCTCAAGGGTATCTCGCTGCAAGTACGCCGTGGCGAAGTGGTAGTGCTGATCGGCGCTTCGGGCTCAGGCAAAACCACGTTTATCCGCTGTATCAACCTGCTCGAAGACATTCAGGGCGGGGAGATCCGGGTCAGCGGTCGGCCCATGGGCTATCGCACCCGGGCGGACGGCAGTCTGGTGCGTGATTCGGAGCGCAACATCGCTCGCCAGCGCCGCGACATCGGCATGGTGTTCCAGCGCTTCAACCTGTTCCCGCACATGACCGCTCTGGAAAACATCATCGAAGCACCGATTCAGGTGTTGGGTGTGCCACGCCAGGCTGCGCTGGAACAGGCGCGGGCCTTGCTCAAGCGAGTCGGGCTGGCAGACAAGGCCGGGCATTACCCGTCGATGCTTTCCGGCGGCCAGCAGCAACGGGTGGCGATCGCCCGAGCGCTGGCGATGAAACCGCAGGCGATGCTGTTCGACGAACCCACCAGCGCCCTCGACCCGGAAACCGTCGGCGAGGTACTGCAAGTGATGAAAGAGCTGGCCGAGGAGGGCATGACCATGGTCGTGGTCACCCATGAAATGGGCTTTGCCCGCGAGGTCGCCGACCGGGTGGTGGTGCTCGATCAGGGCGAACTGATCGAACAAGGCCCGCCGGAACAGATCTTCAGCCGTCCGACTCATCCCCGAACCCAGGCCTTCCTCAGCCGCGTGCTGTGACTTTCACAAGGAAATCGACGATGCGTTTATCGAGTGTGTTTGCGGCGCTGTGCTGCGCCGCCGTGGTCCCCATGCTTCAGGCCGCCGACTCGGTGGTGAAGGTTTACAACTGGTCCGATTACATCGGCCCCGACACGCTGAAGAACTTCGAAAAGGCCAGCACGATCAAGGTTCAGTACGACATTTTCGACACCAATGAAATGCTCGAAGCCAAGTTGCTCTCTGGGCATTCGGGCTATGACGTGGTGGTGCCGTCCAGCCAGTTTTTGTCCAAGCAGATTCGCGCCGGCGCCTATCAGCCGCTGCAACGCGGATTGCTCGATAACTGGAAGCACCTCGACCCGCGTTTGATGCAACGTCTGCAGGCTGCCGACCCCGGCAACCAATACGCTGTGCCATACATGTGGGGCACGGTAGGCATCGGCTACAACGAGGAGAAAGTCCGCGCCGTGCTGGGCAAGGATGTGCCGCTCGATTCCTGGTCAATGGTGTTCGATCCGCAGAACCTCGCCAAACTGAAAAGCTGCGGCGTGGCCTTTCTCGATGCGCCGGTGAAGATCATTCCCCAGGCCCTGCTTTACCTCGGGCTGGACCCCAACAGCGTCAAGGCGGACGACTACAAACAGGCCTCTAAACTGCTGATGACGTTGCGGCCTTCGGTGACCTATTTCAACTCATCGAAGTACACCGCCGACCTGGCCAACGGCGATATCTGCGTGGCGATCGGCTATTCCGGTGACGTGATGCAGGCCCAGACCCGGGCGCGCGAGGCGGGCAAAAACATCGACATTCGTTACCTGATTCCCAAGGAAGGCGTAAACCTCTGGTTTGACATGCTGGCGATCCCCAAAGACGCCGCTAACGTCGCTAACGCCCATGCGTTTATCAATTACCTGCTGCGCCCAGAGGTGATTGCACCGGTCAGCGATTACGTCGGCTACGCCAACCCGAACAAGGATGCCACGGCGCTGATGGATCCGAAGGTCAGCGGCAATCCGGGGATCTACCCGACTGACGACGTCATCAACCACGCCTTCGTCTCCGCCGATCTGCCGGAAAACATCCAGCGTCTGATCACCCGCGAATGGAACCGGATCAAGTCCGGCCAATGAATTGCTGATTTGAAGAGCCTTTGCCATGTTGAAATTTTCTGCTCACGAATACCCTTATCCGTCGCAACGCCAAAGCGTCTTCGCCCGTCGTGGCATGGTTGCGGCGTCCCAACCTTTGGCCGCGCAGGCCGGTATCGAGATGCTGCAAAAGGGTGGTAACGCGATCGACGCCGCCATCGCCACGGCGGCGGCACTGACCGTGGTCGAGCCTACGGGGTGTGGCCTGGGCGGCGATGCGTTTGCGCTGGTCTGGTTCAAGGATCAGTTGCATGGCCTCAATGCTAACGGTCACGCCCCGGCCAGTCTGAGCATCGAAGCGGTGAAGACGGCCGGCCATGAGCAAATGCCGTTGTATGGCTGGACGCCCGTGACGGTGCCCGGTTGTCCATCGGCCTGGGCCGAGCTGTCGCAACGTTTTGGTGTGTTGCCGTTCGCCGATTTGCTGCAACCGGCGATCAGTCTGGCCAGAGACGGTTTTCCGCTGTCGCCGGTGGTTGCCCATCAATGGCAGATCGCGCTGGATGAATTCAGTCCCTATCGCAATGAAGGGCTGCAGGCCTGGTTCGACACGTTCTTGATTGACGGTCGCGCGCCCAGGGCCGGAGAGATTTTCCGTAACCCGGCGCAGGCGCGAACCCTCGAAGAACTGGCCCTCACGCGTTGCGAGAGTTTGTATCGCGGCGATTTGGCGCAACGCCTGGATGCGCATTCGCGGGCAACGGGCGGCTATCTGCGCGCCACGGATCTTGAGCATTACCGCGCGCAGTGGGTCGAGCCCATCCACGTCAATTATCGCGGCGTGGATGTCTGGGAAATCCCGCCGAGCGGGCAGGGGCTGGTGGCGCTGATGGCGCTGAAGATTCTTGAAGGTTTCGACTTCGACCACCGTGACAGTCAGCAGACTTGGCATCGCCAGCTGGAAGCGATGAAGCTGGCCTACAGCGATGGTCTGCACTACATCACCGATCCGCTGCACATGCGCGTGGCCGTGGTCGATCTGTTGAGTGACGGCTACAGCGCCCGCCGCCGTGCTCAGATTGGCGATCAGGCGCAGCCGCCGAAGCCGGGCGATCCACACGCCAGTGGCACGGTGTACCTGGCCACCGCGGACGGGCAGGGCAACATGGTCTCGTTCATCCAGAGCAATTACCACGGCTTCGGCTCCGGCGTGGTGCTGCCCGACAGCGGCATTGCCCTGCAAAACCGAGGGCAGGAATTCAGCCTTGATCCCGAGCATGCCAACGCGTTGGCTCCCGGCAAAAAGACCTTTCACACGATCATTCCCGGCTTCCTCACCAAGGATGGCCAGGCGCTGGGGCCGTTTGGCGTGATGGGCGGCTACATGCAGCCGCAAGGCCATGTGCAAATGGTCATGAACCTGGTGGATTTCGGCCTGAACCCGCAGTCGGCACTGGACGCGCCGCGCTGGCAGTGGCTGGGCGGGATGAAGGTCGGCATCGAGCAGGGCGCTTCAAGGGATCTGGCCAATGCGTTGGCGCGTCGTGGACATGAGGTGCAGATCGCCAGTGACCTCACGGATTACGGACGCGGACAGATCATTTTGCGTGATCCGGTGACGGGCGTGCTGTGTGGCGGGACGGAGCCGAGGGCGGATTCGCATATTGCGGTCTGGTAGAGACGGCAGGCACTCGTCAGGTCAGGAGCACACACTTTTTCACAAAGACCTCCCGGGATCCAATCGATGGCAGAATCTCCCTGACTTGACTGTTTTGGAGAACACCATGCTTCGTGTGTTTGAACGAAGACTCGACCCTTTCCCGCCTGATGAGCTGCCACCGCCGCCCAACGGTCTGGCCAGGTTTCTCTGGGCCTGCACTCGGGGGGCGCGCGGCTACGTCCTCGCGCTGGCGTTGCTCAGCGCCGCCGTGTCGGTTTATGAAGCGTGGCTGTTTTCCTTCCTCGGCCAGGTCGTCGATCTGCTCTCGACCTGGCAGGCGGGCGGGGAAGCGGCTGCGCAGGAGCGTCGCGTGTTGTGGGGCATGGGCATCGTCATGGTGCTCAGTGTCGGGCTGGTGGCGTTGCGTACCATGGTTCAGCACCAGATTCTGGCAATTAACCTGCCGCTGCGCCTGCGCTGGGATTTCCATCGGCTGATGCTGAGGCAAAGCCTTTCGTTTTTCTCCGATGAGTTTTCCGGACGGGTCACGACCAAGGTGATGCAGACAGCGCTTGCCGTGCGCGATGTGCTGTTCACCATGATCGAGATCCTGCCCGGGATCGGCGTGTACTTCATCGCGATCATCGCCTTGGCCGGCGGTTTTGCGCTGAAGCTGATGCTGCCGTTTCTCGCGTGGGTCGTGTTGTTCGGGCTGGCCATGGGATATTTCGTGCCGCGGCTGGGCAAGGTCGGCCAGGAGCAGGCCAATGCGCGCTCGATGATGACCGGGCGTATCGCCGACGCGTACACCAACATCACCACGGTGAAACTGTTCTCCCACTCCAACCGCGAAGCGCACTTTGCACGGGCGGCGATGGAGGACTTCAAGCAAACCGGCTTTCGCCAGATGCGTCTGGTCAGCCTGTTTGAGATCGTCAATCAGGCCCTGGTGGTGGCATTGATCATGTCAGCGGGCGGCTATGCCCTGTGGCTGTGGCACCAGGGCGATGTCGGCGCCGGCGCGGTGGCGGCGATCACCGCCATGGCGTTGCGGATCAATGGCATGTCGAACTGGATCATGTGGCAGATGACCTCGCTGTTCGAAAGCATCGGCACCGTTCAGGACGGCATGGCGACCCTGACCCAGGGCACCAAGGTGCAGGACGCGCCGGATGCCGGCGTGTTGGTGACCTCGGGCGGCGCGGTGACGTTCGACAAAGTGAAATTCAATTACGGTGGCGAGCGTCAGGTGCTCGATGGCTTGAGCCTGAGCATCCGCCCCGGGGAAAAGATCGGCCTGGTGGGCCGCTCCGGTGCCGGCAAATCGACGCTGATCAACTTGCTGCTGCGTTTCTATGATGTCGACAGTGGCGAGATTCGGATCGACGGCCAGAACATTGCGCACGTGACTCAAGACAGCCTGCGCAGTGCCATTGGCATGGTTACGCAGGACACTTCGCTGCTGCACCGCTCGATTCGCGACAACATTGCCTACGGCCGGCCCGATGCCACCGACGCGCAGATCCGCCGTGCGGCGGCCAACGCCCAGGCTGACGAATTCATCAGCCAGTTGAGCGATCGCCAGGGTCATACCGGTTACGACACTCTGGTGGGCGAGCGCGGGATCAAGCTGTCCGGCGGCCAGCGCCAACGGGTGGCGATTGCCCGGGTGATGCTTAAGAACGCACCGATTCTGCTATTGGACGAAGCCACCAGTGCGCTGGATTCGGAGGTTGAAGTGGCGATTCAGGAAAGCCTCGACGACATGATGCAGGGCAAGACCGTGATCGCGATCGCCCATCGACTGTCGACGATTGCAGCGATGGACCGGCTGATTGTCATGGATGACGGACGCATCATCGAGCAGGGCACCCACGCCGAATTGCTGGAGAAAAATGGCGTGTATGCTCGGCTGTGGGCGCATCAGAGCGGCGGCTTCCTGGGTGAGGACAAAGGCGTGATCGAGGCGGTGGATCAGGCCTGACCCACCGACGTTGCTCGCGTCGCCGGGGCAGGGTGACGCGACGTCATCAAGCCGATAAAGGAGATTGCCAGCGCCAGGCCAATGGTGGTGGTGACTTCGGTGCGGTGCTGCGGAGTAATCATCATGACCGCCAGCGCCGCACAGATGAAGCCGATCACCAGCCACGTCAGCCAGGGAAACAGCCACATGCGGAAGGTCAGCTCGACCTTGCGCTGTTGCAATATCCGCCGCATGCGCAGCTGCGACACCGCAATCGCCAGGTACACCAGCAAGGCAATCGCCCCGGAACTGGCCAATAGAAACTCGAACAGCCCGGCGGGCATGAAGTAGCTCCATACGGTGATCGACGCGCCCAACACGGTGCTGGCGATCACGGCGGCCCGCGGCACACCGGCCGCGGAAGTCGCCTTCAGCGCTTTCGGTGCATCGCCTCTACGACCCAGCGAGTACAACATGCGCGAGGCAATGTAGATCGAGGAGTTCATGCAACTGGCCACGGCGATCAGGACGACAACGTCGACCATGAACTTTGCATTTGGAATGTTCATGATTTCCAGGGCGCGCTGATACGAGCCCACCGAGGCCAGCAACGGATCATTCCAGGGCACCACGGAGATGACCACGAAGATCGACAGCAGGTAAAACACGCCAATGCGCCAGATCACCGAGCGGGTGGCCTTGGCAATGTTCTGCGCCGGGTTATTCGATTCGGCAGCGGCAATGGTCACCGCTTCAGTGCCGATGAAGCTGAACATGATCGTGATGAAAGCGCCGACCACCGCCGACAAGCCGTTGGGCGCAAAACCGCCGTGCGTGGCCATCAGACTGCTCAATCCGCTGACTTCACGGTCGGGAACCCAACCCATCAACACGGCAAAACCGACACCGATGAAGCCGATGATCGCCACGACCTTGGCCATGGCGAACCAGAACTCGAACTCACCATATTTGGACACGCTGAACAGGTTGGTCACCACCAGCGCAATGATCGATCCCAACGCGAACAGCCAGGCATCGACCTGCGGAAACTATTGGTTCAACACATGCCCGGCTGCCAGCGCTTCGATAGGAATGACCAGCACCCAGAACCACCAGTACAACCAGCCGATGGTAAAACCGGCCCAGCGGCCGATGGCCTGGTCGGCATAGGTGGAGAAAGAACCGGTGTCCGGATTGGCCACCGCCATCTCGCCGAGCATGCGCATGACCAGCACGACGAGCAAACCGGAAAACAGATAGGCGAGCAGCACCGCCGGCCCTGCTGCGGCAATGGCGTGCCCTGAACCGACGAACAAACCGGCGCCGATAATCCCGGCGATGGACAGCATTGTGACGTGACGAGGCTTGAAGCCCTGCGCCAATTGGCTACTCGAATCCATGGAGATCGGGCTGATCATCGGTATTTTTATTCTCTGCTGATCGACATTTAAGCGAATTGAACGGGCACCCGATCGAGCACCATCGTTGCCTGCTGAAACTCCCGAAAGAAGCCCGTCCAACCGCCGCAGTTCTTATCAACCCCATGATCCGAGCGGGGTCGTTTGATACGAAGACACGGCACCTTAGCCGGCCTTGTCGCTGACTCAGTAGCCTGATTGCGCCATGATCGTGTCTGATATCGACATGTGAATACCATGAGGTCGTATTGGAATTTTCTACGAATCTCTCAGCTATTCGACCGAACCGCGCATCAGCCGGGAAAAAGATCGAGTCGAATATGCCAACATTCAGGGCGGTAGTTCAGACAGCGTCCGCCGGCGGGTGGCTGACTATTACGATGGGGGCTTTTGGACAGGGGCTATGCAATGGATCTGAAGTTCAGTCATGTAGATGTACTGGTCAATAATCTCGAGGAAGCCTGTGCTTACTATGCACACATACTAAACGCCAGGATTTCTAAAACGCTTGTCTGGGAGCGGGGCGGTCTGCATGTTCGCTACGCGATAGCACTGATAGGTCAAGAACGTTTCATGCTGGTGCAACCGTTGGCAGGCAATCTGAAAGAGCTTTTGGATTCCTCGGGTGAAGGCATGATTTACCGCCACTGCTACTCAACGAAAGATATCGAAAAAGCCTATGACGAGCTGATGGACGCGGGTGTTCAGCCTCAAGACGAAAATGGAGCGCCATTGGCTCGCGCGAATCTGCAATCCCCGGCCGGCGCACGCATTATCTGGCTACCAAAGCGCTTCGGGCATTTCTCTATCGAGATACTCGAAGAAAAGGCGCTGGAAGCGTTTATCGAGACTGCGTTTATCTGAAAAACAGCGGCCACTCCTGGATTAAGTGACTTGGCAATGGCAGCGAGCGGCGCAGTGCCCACGCCGGCTTTTATTCGATTGCAGCCCTTCGCTAAAAAGCAACAACTGGGATAGGTCGGCCAAAAGCAGCCGTTAGGGAAAGACGGATCTACAAAGCAGGCACTGTCTGCCATCGGATCAAGTTCGCTTGAGTTGGAACGCAATCTTAATCGCGGCTTCAGCCTGGCCAGCGAGCAAAGCTATTTGCGGGGGGATGAGAACCTCGCCCCAAGACAAGTTTGTCGCGACGGACACAATCAAATGCAGATCGTAATGGCGCCCGTTCAACTCGGTTTTGACCCAAGCAAGAGTGCTACCTAGAGTGTCAACTGTTACTGGGATAGAGATAAACCTGCTTTGGTCCGTCGGTCGCACACCGCCGCGACGACATTCAAAGTGAACAGCCATCCGTTCATAGGTTTGAGCGTCAATGCCATGCACGACGACGAAATAGTTTGAGCAATCATATTGGTCCACCGTAGTAATCATAAATTTACAGTCCATTGCAGAGACCAATCTGCGTTGATATCTAAGCAGCTAAAGTTTTCTTGGGGCCGGTTTCTGCCATTATCCATTATTGACTGACTGCCTTGGGTCCGTAATCAGTCGACCGGTTGAATCCGCAGCCGATAGCTGCCACCCACAAACAACTGTCATAGGCCAAAAAGCAGCCCGCCAGCAGCCAATAAATCCGCTGTCAGCGTTACTCACCAAGCCACCATTCAAGTACCGGCAGTTGCCGGGGCTCGCCACACACCGGGCGCGATGCATTGCGCACATGCCGGGCCCCGAGCCGCTCGTAGAAGGCTTGGGCCGACGGATCGGACTCTACCGACAAGGTGGACACGCCCAGGCCGCGTGCCACAGCCAGTGCATGCTCCACCAAGCGTCGTCCGTGGCCTCCTTTCATGGCCGACGGGTCGACCCAGCAATGCTCCAGTTGCCAGCCATCCTCGTCGCGCTCCAACCCACAGAATCCCAGTAGCGCGCCATCCGCCGTGACCAGCACCGCGTAATGGCCGGTCAGTTGTGCCGGGGTTAACGTCAGCGCCGGTTCCCAAGCCTCCATCCAGGCTTCGGGATAACCCCAATGGGCCTTGCTGCGCCGGGCCAGGGCACTCAGCGCCGGTGCATCCGCGCCATGGCATGGCTGCAGGATCGGCGTGTCATCCGCCAACAACGCTCGCGCCGCCGGGTCAGTGGCCAGCAGGCTGTACTGGTGCAAGCTGAGGAAGCGCTCGTCCTTGTACTCCAACTCCCGCAGGGTTCCCTCAAACACGAAACCGAGCCGCTCCAGCAGGCGGGCGCTGGCGGGGTTTTCCGGCTCGACGTCGGCGTGAATGCGGTGCACGCCGAGGTTGCACAAGGCGAAGCGCAGAAGGGTGGGCAGGCAAGCCTGCATCAGACCTCGCCCCCAGTAGTCCGGCATCAGCCAGTAGCCGATATCCAGGCTGCGATCGGCTTGAGACCAATCATTGAAGCCACAGGCGCCCACCCATTCATCGCGCCCCGGCAGTGCGATGCCCCACCAGATACCCCGGCGTTCTTCCAGCAATGCGTCGTACCAGCGCATCTGTTCGTCCGTCGCTTCGAGGCTGTTGTAAGACACGCCGTAGTGGGCAATCACCTGCGGGTGAGACAGCCCGGTGAAAATCGCATCGACATCACGACGATGAATTCGCCGCAACGTGCAGTGTGGCAGGAAGAACTCGGGAAAATCAGCAATAAGGGCCATCAAATTCACTGCGCCAGGTGAGTGCAGTAATACTCGCAGCAAAGGGGCCTGGCGCACAGATACAGTCAGGGAAGGGCTGGGCGTAACAGACAGACACTCATGCCGAACTGCTGGAGAGGAACGGCGTTTATACGCGGCTGCGTGCGCATCAGGTCGGAGCTTTTGGGTCTACAGTGTTGTGTATCGGGCACTGGAAGCAATTGAAATGAACCTGTCACCTTCGCTCTCACCGCCAAGGTATGTCAGTCTGCTGGGCTATGGCGGTTTGCTACCGTTTATTGGCCTTGTGCTACTCATCCTCACATCTTTGGAATATCGAACGTTTTGGGCGGTAGCGCTGGTCAACTATGGCGCTGTCATCCTCAGCTTCATCGGCGTCTTGCACTGGGGGTTCGCCATGTCAGTGCAAAACATGAGTGATGAATTGCGCCGCGACCGTCTTATATGGAGTGTCATGCCGGCACTTGTCGCTTGGCTCAGCACGTTACTGCCGGTGCCAGTGGGTTGCTTGCTGTTGATCATCGGATTTGTCGTGCACTTCTGGCAAGACCGGCAGTTGGTTCGGGTTGTGAGCCTGCAAGCCTGGTACCTGCCAATGCGATTGCGCCTGACGGCCGTGGCGTGTGTCTGCCTGCTGACTGGCGCAGTTGCTGTAGTCATTCATTCGTGAAACCGCGCCTGCCCGAATCGTCTGCAGTGAGAGTGTCTTAACAAGATCATGGATGAGCAACTTGCCGCCTCCCGACGGCAAGTTGCATCAGGCCCTACAAGGTAAACGACAGCGCAGAGAAAACCATCCCGCCGCTGCCCGCCCAGCCCATGCAAAACTGCCCGGTCTCGGCTTCGCCGCGACTCATCGCATCGAAGATGCCGTAGGGGATGGACGCGGTAATGATGTTGCCGGTTTTATGCCCGACATGGTGCAGCTTGTGATCAATACCGATCAGTTGTCCAATGTGCTCCCACATCTTGGGTGAACCGGTATGAATAAATACTTTATGAACATCCGCCGCAGAGACGTTTTGCAAGTTGAAGACTTTTATCGCTTCGTTGCGACCATCTTCATGCAAGGCTGCTGCGTAGGAATTGAATTGATACTGGCCGCCGGTCGGTGAAATACGCGGAATATCTTCCTCATTACAGAACAGTTTCCAGTCCGGCAGGGAGATGGTCGACAAGTCACTCAAGTCCGGCCGGTTGATGTACGAGAACTTGAAGTTGCCGGGGGCTTCATGACTGAGAATGGTGACCGTGACAGCTTCGCCAATGGTAAAACTCGGAAACTTGTAAGCCAGTTCCGCCGACGACTGTAAAGAGAAGTTCTTGGGCATCACCGGCCCGCCAGCAGACATGCCAAATTCCATATTGACGATCGCCGCGTAGCGAATCTCGCCGGCCTGCATTTTACTGTTGATGACATCCATGGCGGTCACCCAGCCGTTACAGGCGTCCACCACATCGAAGTTTCTGCAGTTCAGGCCCAGCGCCTTGGCGATGAACGTGCTGTTGGCCGGCTCGATGAAGCCTCGCGTGACGTTCGGATAGATCAACAGATCCAGGTCGGTCTTGTCGATATTGGCTTGGGCGAGCGCGGAGTTGAATGCTGTCTCCATCAGTTCCATCGGCGTCTCGTCGGCGCCCAGCCAGTGCCGCGTGCCGCTGCCGCTTTTTTCAAGCAACTTGCTGATGGTCTTCAAGGTTTTTGGCAAGTCTTCCTGGAACGTATCTTTAGAGTGTTCCTCGACCAGGTTTATAACGTCTTGATTGCTGATAATGCGTGACGGGAGAATCCCGGACAGCCCAACTATTTTCATATGACTTCCTTGTTGAAAGTATGCATCCGTGGACAATGACTGCGGATGAGCAAACCCTTACTCATCCCTGTAAGGAGCCACTGGCGGCAATACTTTTAGCACAAAGAAAATGCGGATCAAGAAAGTTGTTGGTTATTTTCCTTAATCGAATTGAATCATGATCTGAGTCAATTTAACGCGTCATTCCTTATAAACGAGCGCATCCACCACAACCCCGAACGCTGAGGAATGTTCACGACGATTCGGGTAGTAAAGGTGGTAACCGGCAAACGGTTGGCACCAATCCTCAAGTACGCGCACCAGTGTGCTGTTGGCCAACTGGCTGATGACCATGTCTTCCGGCAGAAACGCCAGCCCGCAGCCTGCCTCCGCCGCACGCAGGATCGGCATGCTGCTGTTGAACGTCCATTGCCCCTCGACGCGCGCCTTGAGTTCGTGACCGTCTTTTTCAAAATCCCATTGCATCAGGCTGCCGTGGGTGGGCAGGCGCAGATTGATGCAGTTGTGCGCAGCCAGATCGCTCGGTGCCTGTGGGATCGGTCGGTGCTTGAAATACTCGGGAGAACCCACTACCGCGATGCGCAATGACGGGCCGATCGGCACGGCAATCATGTCCTTCGCCACCTGATCGCCCAGACGCACGCCGGCGTCATAGCGCTGTGCAACGATGTCGGAAAGGGCGTAGTCGACGGTGATTTCGACCTTGATGTCCGGGTAAGCGGGCAGCACCTTCAACAGCTTCGGCCAGAGGATATTGTTGGCGGCATGTTCGGACGCCGAGATCCGCACATTACCGGCAGGGGTGTCGCGAAATTCACTGACCGCAGCCAGTTCCAGTTCGATCTCATCGAAGCGCGGCGCCATCGACTGATACAAGCGCTGGCCGGCCTCGGTCGGCGAAACGCTGCGCGTGGTTCGCGTCAACAGGCGCACGCCCAGCCGAGTTTCAAGGGCGCGCATGGTATGGCTCAGCGCTGACTGCGAGACGCCCAGCTGTGCGGCTGCGCGGGTAAAACTGCCTTCGCGGGCGATCACCACGAAGGCTTGCAGGTCGTTGAGGTTGGCGCGGGACATTGATGAGGGCCTCTCATGAGGGACGCGGGATTATTCCATGAAAGCAGGTTGCGCATGGATGCGCGACCCTCAAGGCGCTCATCACAGGGTGCGTGCGTAAAATTCGCTCAGCTTGCCAATCGCCGCATCAACATATTGCGGCACCCAGTAGGTTTCGATGTGCGTCGCGCCATCGACAATGAACACTTCCTTGTCCGTGGTGCCGGTGGCTTTGGGGAAGGCATCCTGAGTCATGTACAGGCTGTCGGCCTTGCTGCCGGCGATCATCAGCAAGGGTTGATTGATCAGTTCAATGTGGTCGGTGGCGTCGAAACGCATCAAATCCAGCAAGCTGCTGGTGGTGTATTTGAAGGTCGAGTTGGGGTGTGCGTGGGTTTTCCAGTAGTACTCGTAGCCCTGGCGATACAGTTCGAAGGGCAGTTTGGCTATCTGCTCATCGGTGAGGTTGGCATCGCCCGAATACAGCACTGCACCGCCGGCCGCTTCCTGCGCGCGGGCTGCTGATGCCTGTTGCAAACGTTGCTGGATGCTGTCGATTTGCGAGTCGTTGTAGCCGTTGCGGCGTACCCGGCCCGAGTTGAACATGCTTACGGTCGCCAGCGATTTGAAGCGTTTATCGGTTTGCGCCGCCGCCAACGAATAGCCGCCACCGCCGCAGATGCCAAGCAGGCCCAGACGCTTGTCATCGACACCGGCAAACTGGCTGATGAAGTCGGCCATGCCGTGGATGTCTTCGATGCGATACGCCGGTTTATCGATGCTGCGCGGCTGACCACCGCTGGCGCCCTGATAGGCCGCATCGGCCGTGATGGTGATGTAGCCCTGTTCCGCCAGACGCTGGGCATACAGACCGGCAACCTGTTCTTTCACGCCGCCATTGGGGTGTGCAACGACCACGGTCGGGTAAGTCTTTTTCGCGTCGTAGTTGGCCGGGGTGTACACGTTGGCGGCGATGTCCAGACCATTGAGCGTGTACTTGACCGGGTGGATATTGACCTTGCCCGGTTCGTTCTTGCTGATTGCGCCGTCGTAGGCGAGGGTGAAAGGGTTCTTTTTGTAGTCGGCGGCCAAGGCCTCGCCCGCCGAGAGGCCGACCAATGCCGACATGAGCGTGGCTTTGAGAGTGTTCTTCACGTGAAGCTCCTGAGCAATCAATTAGGGCGGCAGTTGCAAAAGTGTTGGGGTCAGTCCAGCTGTTTTTCTTTGAGGAATTGCGCGACCAGGTCAGCGATCTGCACGTTGTTCAGATCCGACATGGGGAAGTGGGTGTTGCCGTGAATGCCAATCTCCGGCAGGTGGATCAGTCGCACATCACCGCCATGTCGATTGACCGCGTCACGCCAGAGCCGGGCCATCTTCAAGCGTGCGCGCCAACTGTCCTGAGCAGGCAGGTCGACGGCCTGTTCCGGGATGTTGTCGCCGTAGAGGATCAGAATCGGAATGCGCGTCAGCGCCATGAATTGCTCCATGGGCACCGCTGCGCCTTGCACCGTGTCGAACGCGCTGGGAATCGGCGCCGGCACTTCACCGTCAGCAAACACGAAACTGCTGCCCGGTTCGAATGCCACGATGGCTTTGACCTTGTCGTTCTTGATCGCCGTCAACCAGCCCGGCCCGCCACCTTGCGAATGGGTGAACAAAATCCCCGGGCCGATTTTGTCGAACAGCGCCGACACGCCATCGGAGACCACGCCCATGTCGAACGGCCCGGTGTTTGGTGTCATCGCCCGGAAAAACTGCTCGCGGGTTTGTGCGTCCTGTGCCACTTGCACGCCATTGAAGTAGTTGGGCCACAGGCCGATGCGGAACTGGTTGAACCACAGTTGTTCGTCAGGCACAGGCTTGAGTGTGGTCTCGACCATGCTGCGTCCGGCATCGCCACGCCGAGGCTGATCGATCAGATAGACGCCGTAGTGACGGCGCAGAAAGATGTTCTGAAACCCCTCGCGGCCATCGGCAGTGGTTTCCCAGGTCTTGGAAAATTGCCCCGCGCCGTGCCACATGACGATGGGCAGTTTTCGCGCATCGACCGGGATCTGATAGAACGCGTAGGCGTGGTCACCGTGGTAAGTCTGGCCGTTGGGCGCCATCGGTTGGCGCGGGTTGAAAGTGCCCGGTGCCGTGATCATCGTTCCGCCAGCGGCGAAGCTGCCTTGCTTCTGGATCAGCAGCGGGCCTTCGGAAGGGTTTGCGCAGGCCGCCAACAGGCTCAACAGTGAGAGGCACACCAAATGTTTTGCAGCTTTCATGTCATGCCCCCGAAGCTGCGAGGGCTTGGGTCAGCGCGCTGTCGGCACGTTCAGCCGTCTGCGCATCGCCGTGTTTTTTCAGCAGCTCGGTAACCTGGCGCAACTGTGCCGCGCTGAGACCGACGCGCAGGCTCGCCGCCATGTGCGAGCGCAGCTGCGATTCCACCCCAGGCGTGGCTGCCAGCGCCCCGACAGTCGCCAGTTCGCGGCTTTGCCAGTCGAGGTTGTCGCGCTCGAAGATGTCGCCGAACAAGTGCGTTTGCAGGAACCGGTTGATCACCGGAGCGAACTCGAACACCGGGCCTTTGACCGGGCCGCCGGAGATTCTGGTTTGATTCGCGGTGCCGGCGGCCAGCAGTTCGTCACCGGTCGGGATAGCGCGTCCCGGCTCGCGTCCCGGCGCATCATCGATGCCGCGCTGTTTGCGCGCCTGCACCACCGTCATCAGTTCGTTCAAGGCGTTGAGGCTGCGCGGGAAGCCCACATACGCGTAGAGCTGCACCAGAACTTCGCGGGTTTCGCTGATGGTCAAGCCGGCATCGAGTCCCTGGTTGAGCGCCGCGTTGAGGTGAGGCATGTCGCTGGTCGCCATGAAAGCCGCGATCAGTGGAATCGCTTGTTGTTGGCTCGACAATGTCGTTGCGCTGGCGGGTGTCTTGGTCATGGTTTGCGCTGCCTCGGCTGCTTGAGTGGTAACGCTGAAGATCGCCGCAACCCCCAGACAAAGCGCCATGAGTGCGGGGAGGGCGGTGCACTTGCGTGCGTCAGTGGTCATCATGAAAGGCTCCATCCATTGCAGGTCACTGCGGTGTTGCTGGATCGTACGGAGGATGGTGGTGGCGATTAACCCCGAAAAGGCGCATGGACTCCTGAGCAAAACTCATGAGTCAACGTTGCCATCACCGCTGGAGTCCTGACTCGGCCCCGCTGTTACGGGGCCCGGAGGTCAGATGATGGTTGGCTGGAAGAGTACCGAGTGAACAACTTCGACACATTCTGTAACTTCATTGGCCGGCGTATTGCGCCTCCGAGACCTGTTCCGCCCAGGTGACGGTCTGGCCGTCTTCGGCTTCAGCGATGGCGATGTGGGTCATGCCACTGTTGGCCGTGGCGCCGTGCCAGTGCCGGGTGTTCGGCGGAATCCAGACAGTGTCGCCCGGACGGATTTCCTGACGCGGGCCACCCTCTTGCTGCACATAGCCAACGCCAGCGGTGACGATCAGTGTTTGCCCCAGCGGATGGGTGTGCCACGCCGTGCGTGCGCCAGGTTCGAAGGTCACCGTGCCGCCGGCGATGCGCGCAGGTGCGTCACCTTTGAACAGGCCATCAACGCGCACCGCGCCGGTAAAGTTTTGCGCCGCGCCCTTGATCGAGGGCTGGGAACCGTTCGGGGTAATGCGGATTTCACTGGCAGCCTGGGCTTCTGCGGTCATGAGTGAGAAAGCCACGAGTGGCGCGATCAATCGGTTCATCGGATCAACTCCGGTCAGGCAATGGAAGCGGCGCCGCACGCAGCGCCGCGTTGGGCAGACTCAAAGTCCGGTCATTTTCAGTGCCGACTCCGGCAGGCGTTCACCGTGCACCTGAATTTGCGCCATCTGCTCTTTGATCACGCGCAGATCATCTGCGCTCAATGGCAACTCGACCGCGCCCAGGTTTTCTTCCAGGCGATGCGGTTTCGTCGTACCCGGGATCGGCACAATCCACGGTTTCTGTGCGAGCAACCAGGCCAGGGCCACTTGTGCCGGCGTGGCGTGTTTGCGTTGCGCGACGGCTTTCACCACATCGACCAGCGCCAGATTGGCCCTGCGCGCTTCAGGGGAAAAGCGCGGGACGACATTGCGGAAATCGCTTGCGTCGAACTGCGTGTGCTCGTCGATCTGACCGGTGAGGAAACCGGCGCCCAGCGGGCTGAACGGAACGAAGCCGATCCCCAATTCTTCCAGCACCGACAGCAGTTCCAGCTCCGGGCCGCGCCAGAACAGCGAATATTCGCTCTGTACCGCCGTGACCGGTTGCACCGCGTGAGCCCGGCGTATGGTCTCAACACCCGCCTCAGACAGGCCAAAATGCTTGACCTTGCCCTCGGCGATCAGCTCCTTGACCGTGCCGGCGACGTCTTCGATGGGCACCTGCGGATCAACGCGGTGCTGATAAAACAGGTCGATGCAATCGGTGCGCAGACGCTTCAACGAGGCCTCGGCCACGGCGCGGATATGCGCTGGACGGCTGTTGGTGCCGCCGCCGCGTGCGCCGGTGATCAGGTCGATATCGAAGCCGAATTTGGTAGCAATGACGACTTGCTCGCGGATCGGCTGCAAGGCCTCGCCCAGCAGTTCTTCATTGGCGAACGGGCCATACGCCTCAGCGGTGTCGAACAAGGTGACGCCTTGCTCGTGGGCCGAACGAATCAGCTTGATCATGCTGGTTTTGTCGGCAGCCGGCCCGTAGGCCGACGTCATGCTCATGCAACCAAGGCCCAGTGCGGACACTTTCAGGCCATTGCCCAACGTGCGGATTTTCATGATGTCACTCCGTACAGAATTCGATTAACGCGTGAGGGGGTGATCGCTCAGCCAGCCATTCACGCGCTCCATGGTCTTGCGCTCTTGCTCACCCTCCATCACAAAACCTTCCAGAACCTTAGTCTTCGGCGCGTGCTTGACGAGCACGCTGCGACTGTTGCCCAAGCCATAACCGCCGTGGGTGTTGAAGGGGATGAGGGTCTTGCCGGTCAGGTCGTGGGCGCTGAGGAAGGTGCGCACGATCGGCGGTGCGGTTTCACCCCAGATCGGAAAGCCGAGATAAATCGTGTCGTAGTCGCTGAGGGCGTGAACCTTGTTTTGCAGTTCGGGTTCGTAGCCGCTGTCACGTTCCTGACGCGCCTGCTCGACGGTTTGCAGATAGTCCTCGGGGTAGGCGTGGGCCGGGCGAATCTCGAACAGATCGGCACCCAGCCCACGCTGGATCAGCCCGGCAACCACGCGGGTATTGCCCGAGCGCGAAAAGTACGCGACCAGAATCCGCGAGCCTGAGCGCGGTGTTTCACTGGCGCCTTGCGTGTCGGCGAGCGACAGCAGCGGAGCGCTGGCCAGTGCGGCGATCACGGTGCGCCGCAGCGGATCGTGATCGTTGCTCATCGACCGACACGCGCTTTAAGGGCCTCGGGATAGCGCTCGCCTTCGATGCGGATCTGCGCCAGCGCAACATCAATCGCCTTCAGCTCGGCGGCATCGAGCGTGATGTCCGCGCCGCCGAGGTTTTCTTCCAGACGATGCAGTTTGGTCGTGCCCGGAATCGGTACGATCCACGGTGCCTGCGCCAGCAGCCAGGCCAAAGCGATCTGCGCCGGCGTGGCGTGTTTCTGCGCGGCGATCTGGCGAATCAATACCACCAGCCCCTGATTGGCTTGCAGCGCCGCTTGGCTGAAGCGCGGCACGATGCTGCGAAAATCGTCGCTGCCGTAAGTGGCCTCCGCCGACACCGTGCCGGTGAGAAAGCCCTTGCCCAAAGGGCTGAATGGCACGAAGCCGATGCCCAACTCCCAAAGCGTCGGCAGGATTTCCTGTTCGGGCTCGCGCCACCACAGCGAGTATTCGCTTTGCAGCGCCGTGAGCGGCTGCACCGCGTGCGCACGGCGAATGGTCTGTGCACCGGCCTCCGACAGGCCGAAATGCTTGACCTTGCCTTCGCTGATGAGGTCTTTCACCGTCCCGGCGACGTCTTCGATCGGCACGTCCGGATCGACGCGGTGTTGGTAAAGCAAATCGATGTAGTCGGTTTTCAGTCGGCGCAGCGAACCTTCGACGGCGACTCGAATACGTTCGGGCCGGCTGTCCAGAGTCTGCTTTGTGTTGTCGGCACCGACGGCGAAGCCGAATTTGGTGGCGATCACGACCTGGGCACGAACCGGGGACAGCGCCTCGCCGACGACTTGCTCATTGAGATAAGGGCCGTAGAACTCGGCGGTATCGAAGAAGGTGACGCCTAGGTCAACGGCCGTGCGAATCAGCGAGATCGCTCGCGGCGTTTCTGTCGCTGGACCGTAGCCATGGCTCAAGCCCATGCAGCCAAAGCCCAAAGCTGACACTTGCAGTGAACTGTTTCCGAGTGTGCGCTTGTTCATGTCGATCTCCCGTCAGACGTTGGGAGCACAGTAAGCGAGCTGATTTAAGGGCACTAGAGGGGTAAATCGGCAAGGGTTTATGAGGCTCACTCATCAGTCACTCGATGTGTCGACCGCGCTCTGCCGGTATCAGTATGTGAGCAACGGTCTCCCTGAAGGGATATACACCGTCAATAGCCAATTTCTGTCACATCGTTGCGTAAAAGCCTCAAGATGGCCCTAACATCCACGATAAATAGGGAACTATTAACGTCCACAAATAGACTGAGCTGCTGTTGCGACGTCGCACGAAATAATTTCTACAAAAAATGGAGCACACAATGGGCAGGGCACGCGATGAGTTTGATTTTTGGTGGGGTACGTCCGGGTCGTGGGTGGAACCGCCGAATGTGCGCCGCAGCGGCACCAGCGGTGTCCAGCTGATTGTTCAAGGTGACAAGACGTTTTTTGTAAAGCGTCAGACCGGCCATTTGTTCCGCAGTCTGCGTTACCCCACTGGCCGACCCACCGCATTGCGTGAAGGCGTTGCCCTTTCAAGACTCGAGCAACTGGGCGTGAATGCACCAAGGCCGGTATTTTATGGCGCGAGAAAAGTTGACGGTCTATGGCAGGGTGTTCTGGTTACCGAAGACCTGGGCGGCTTCATCGATCTGGATACCTGGTATGGCCAGGGCGCTGCAAGCCTGTTGACCACAACGCAACATCTGCGACTGCTTGAACGTTTAGCGCAAATGCTGGCGCGGCTGCACTCGGGCAAATGGCAGCACGGTTGCATGCGTTCCAAACACATCTTTATCAAGGCCTCGATTACCGACGCTGACTTCGATTTCGAACTGGCGCTGCTTGACCTGGAGAAGTCTCGCGGTCGTGCTACGGCAATGGGCGCGGCGCGTCACGACATTCCTCAACTCAGACGGCATTCTTTCTGGGATGAGTCGCAGTGGCGGCATTTCCTTTCCTGCTACGAGCAAGCCCTTGGCAGAACCCTGTAAGACGGTAGTGCGGCAGTGACTCCAGCTCAATCTGCGTCTGACAACAGCACCAGCGAACGCCGTCCGGGTTGGTAATGCTCACGCTCAGGCGTGGGTTGGCGGGCGACCGCAACAGTCGCCCGCTGACTGCTCAGATTTGCGCCTGGCCGCCGTCAACAAACAGCTCGATACCGTTGACGAAACTGGCGTCATCCGAGGCCAGGAACAACGCGGCGCTGGCAATTTCATCAGCCTCACCGACACGCCCCATGGGGATCAGCGACGCCAGGTAGTCGAGCAAGCCCTGCTGTTGAGCGGCATCAGGGCCGGCCAAATCAACCAGGCCGGGCGTGCGGGTGGCGCCGGGGCTGATGGTGTTGATGCGCACCTGGCGGTCTTTCAAATCCAGAATCCAGTTGCGGGCAAATGAGCGCACGGCGGCCTTGGACGCGGCGTACACACTGAAGGCGGCGGTGCCCGAGCTGCCCGCCGTAGAGCCGGTGAGAATCACCGAGGCTTTTGGGGCCAGCAGCGGCAGCGCCTTTTGCACAGTGAACAGCACGCCTTTTACGTTGCGATTGAAGGTATCGTCGTACTGCTGCTCCGTGATGTCACCCAGTGGCAGCATGGATCCACCGCCGGCATTGGCGAACAGCACATCGATCCGACCGTGGGTCGCGCCAATCTGGCGATACAACGCGTCCAGCTGATCAAGGTTGGTGGAATCCACCTGCACGCCGGTGGCGTTGCCGACCGCGGTAACAGCGGCGTCCAGTTCGGCTTGGCGACGGCCGGTGATATAGACATGAGCGCCTTCTTGAGCGAAGCGTTTGGCGGTGGCCAGACCGATGCCCGTAGTGCCGCCGGTGACCAATGCAATTTTGCCTTCGAGTTTGTTAGTCATGGTGTTTCTCCCGTATTTCGATTGAGTGAGTTGCGGTGTGGGAGAAGCTTATCGACGAAGAAAAGCTTTCAAAATAGAATTGTCTGAAACCTATCGTTGCAGAAATGAAATGAGCAGACTTCCGGATTTCGAAGGGTTGGCAATGTTTGCCAAGGTGGCCGAAGAGGGCTCGTTCGCCGGCGCGGCGCGCGTCATGAGCGTGTCGGTGCCAACGGTATCGCGGGCGGTCGCGCGGTTGGAGGCGCGCCTGGGTGGGCGCTTGTTCAACCGTACGTCGCGGCAACTGGCACTTACTGAATTCGGCGCGAGCTTGGCGGCCAAGGCGGGTGAGATTTATCGGCAGGCTGAAGAGGTGGAAAGCGAGGCTCAGGATTTGTCGGTCCAGCCCCGCGGCCAAGTACGATTGGCGATACCCATGTCGTTTGGCTTGCGTTGGGTGGCACCGCTGATGCCGCAGTTGCTGCGCCAGTATCCCGAGCTGTCGATTGATCTGCACCTTTCAGATGCCTCGGTAGACCTGATCGCCGAGGGCTTCGATGCCGCTTTGCGCATCGCCGTATTGCCGGATTCCTCGCTGGTTGCACGGCGCCTGTGTGCCGTCACTCAATACCTGGTCGCTTCACCGGCTTATCTGGATGCTCATGGCCATCCTGGCCACCCCCGCGAACTCGCGTCCCGCACGTGCCTGAGTTATGCCTACCGGGCCCGCAGCCAAGTGTGGCGGTTCACCCATCAAGACGGCAGCGAAGAAGACGTGGTGCCCAGCGGCCCGCTGAGAGTGACCAACTCGGATGCGTTATTGCCGGTGTTGCTTGAGGGCTTGGCTATCGCCGAACTGCCGGAGTTTATTGCCAGCGAGTACCTGAAAGACGGGCGCTTGGTGGTGGTGCTACCGCAATGGAGCATGGCCCGTGGCGGCCTGTATTTCGTCACCCCCTCGGCGCGTACACGGCCGGTAAAAATCAAAGCGCTGTCGGACTTTTTTGCCGAACATTTAAGCCAGCCCGAATGGCGATGGCCGTCATGAAAAATGCCGTGCAATGACTTCAGCATCAGCTCGAGGCCACCCATTCGCCGCCGGTCAGTCGTTCACGCAGGGTGGCGCACCCGGCTGGCATCTCTTGATGGCGGACACCCGAACTGACGACTGTACTCCCGGCTGAATTGCGAGGGGCTTTCGTAGCCCACCCGATAACAGGCACTCGCCACATCCAGTCCTTCGCCGAGCAGCAGACGGCGGGCTTCCTGCAGGCGCAGTTGTTTCTGATACTGCAGCGGACTCATGGCCGTCACTGCCTTGAAGCGATGATGCAAGGTGGAGTTGCCCAGATTGGCGACCCGGGCGAGTTCTTCAATGCGCAAAGGTTGGGTGTAGTGGTTGTTCAACCAATCGATTGCCCGTGTTACCCGACGCGTTTGCGAGTCACCGAGGGCAAGCTCATACAGACGACGTCCGTGTACGCCCCGCAGCAGGCGGTAATACAGCTCCCTCAACGCCAGAGGTGCGAGCATGCCGATGTCTTTCGGTGTTTCCAGCAGCCGGACCAGCCGCAGCATGGTTTCCAGCAGGGGCACATCGACCTTTTCCAGGAACAGGCCAAGCTCCGGCTCGTCCGGGACGCCCGTCGGAGGGGCATCGGCGATGACCTGCGCAATTTCCGTGGCCTCGAAATCAAAGCGGATACACAGGTAGGGCGCCTCCGGACTGGCCATCAGCACACGCCCGGACACTGGAAGCGTCACCGATACCACCAGGTAACTCAGCGGATCGTACAGGTAATGGTCGTCACCCAGGCCGATTTCCTTTTGTCCTTGCACGATCAGGCACAGTGCCGGCTTGTGCACGGTATGGATAAGCTCTGAGGAGGCGTCGAAACGGATGACATGCAAGGGCGCTATCGCGGTTTCATAGACTCCGGGCGTGGAAAAGCGCTGTGTCAGCAGGCGAACCAGTTCGTCACGGTAAATGGCTGTGTTTTGCAGAATGAAAGCGTCGCTCTGTTCCATTTCAAGGCTCTCACAAGTATTCATGAGCGTTTGCCCGGAACTGTCCAGGCGAACGACATTCATCCGACATCATCAAAGTGCTCATTGCCGATAGAGGATCATGCCGGCGTGATAGAGCACGTCGTCATGAAAATGCCCGTCAGCGGTGAAGCCGGTGTCGTCCCAGTACTGGATGTAATCACCGACCAGTTCGTAGCGGCCCTGATAGGCGCTCTTATTTTTACCACGGGCCTCGTCGTAACGCCCAGTCGTCAGAAGCTCGTGACGGATGAATCCGTCAGCGGTGACCCACATGCCCGCGTAACGATGATCCTGAGTGGTTTTCCCGGCATTTTTCATCAGCTCTTCTCCGCGATTGTCCGGCTTAGCAGATACGACCCAAAGCCGTGTGATCAGAGCCGTCTTCGGCCACGCGAAACCCCGGTGTGCGGTCACTGCCGCCTTCACTTACGCGCATGCCGGGAGTGCGGTCCGAACCATCCTCGGCAACCCTGAAGCCGGGGGTGCGGTCACTGCCGCCTTCTCTTACGCGCATGCCGGGGGTGCGGTCCGAACCATCTTCGGCGACCCTGAAGCCGGGAGTGCGGTCACTGCCGCCTTCGCTCACCCGCAGGTTGGGAGTTCGATCAGCACCATCAGCGGCCAGGTTAAGACCGGTGGAGGAAACGTTCATCGCGCAGGCCAGCATCGCGCTGATCACCAGAGAAAGGGAAAGCCGTTTTGCGTTTTTCATTGTTCAGTCCTCATTGACGTTGTTCATCTGAGTGGCCTGCCGTGGCCTGTGTCTGCGTCCGTTGCGTGCTTTCAGATTACGTAGCCGCGCCGGGCGGTGTTAGGACGAAACTGCCGCAGATTTGCCTGATCCTCTCGGGCTTGTCGGGCATGTCGTGCGGCGCCTTGTGCTGCGGCTCAGCCGGCCGTGACAGTCATGCCACCGTCGGCCATGACCACCGAACCGACCATGAAACTGGCGCGATCCGAGGCGATGAAGGCGACCACTTCGGCGATCTCTTCCGGCTGGGCGGCGCGACCGATCGGTGCGGCCTCGCCATGTTGGGCGAGAAACGCAGGGCCATCGTCGACCACATTGTTGAGGATGTTGGTCACCACATCGCCGACGCCAACGGCGTTGACGCGGATGCCGTGGCCAATGACCTCAAGCGCCAGGGTGCGCGTCAGTTGCGCGAGCGCGCCTTTGGAAGCGGTGTAGGCGGCGATGGTAGGGAAGGCGAAATAGGAGGCGTAGGACGCGATGTTGACGATCGATCCGGATTTGTTGGGCATCATCGCTTTGACGGCCTCCCGGCTATGCAAAAATGCCGCGGTGGCATTCACCGCCTGAATCCGTTCCCAGTCTTCGCGGGTCATGTCGATGACCAATTTGTTGATGATGATGCCGGCGTTATTGACCAGAATGTCCAGCCGGCCGAATTGCTCGACGGCCAGGGCGACTGCGCGCTCGGCGGTACCGTCCTGCGAGATGTCAGCCACCAGTGGCACCAGACCTGGGCGGGCCAGCGCTTCCACCTCAGGGTTTATATCTTCGGCAATGACCTGAGCGCCGCGGGCATGCAGCAGCAGTGCGATGGCCTTGCCGATGCCACTGGCCGCGCCAGTGACCAGCGCGACTTTACCGGCCACTTCGTTTGGGGTGCTGTTCTTGATATCAGTCATGATGTTCTCCAGCGTTTTGATCAAGTAGGGATAAGCCGTGTTGGCGCTTGCAAGGCGCTGTCATCGGCGACGGGTCTACTGTCTCGCAGCGGGCGGAGGTCGGCGTTCGTGAGATTGCCCAGACTGTCGGGGTTTTGCGCCGAATGTCAGTGAGGGCGGTTCAGTGCTCGATTCAACCCACGGGAAAAGCCCGATATCATCGAGCCGGTCTACGTGACGCGGAGCACGGGCAAGCCCATCCGACCTGCCTGGCTTTGCACCGCTGAATCCGCAAAGGACGATTTCATGGCCAATACCGGACGCACCTCCCTGGAACCGATGTCGACGTCATCTCGTGACCTGCGCATCACCGGCGAGTCAATGGCTGACTACCTGCCAGGCGAGCCGCAGGCGTTACCATCACGCCTGGAAATCAAGGACATTGTCATTGCGCTGTTTACCCATCGCAGCGTCAGTGAGCCCATTCTTGTGCCTGCAGTGGTGGAACCGCTGCTCGTTCTGGTTCTGGCGGGGGCGGCGAGGGTGGAGGAGCGCGCACTGGGTGGAGAGTGGGAAGCTGCGGAGGTCAGTGCCGGCGATTTTTTCCTCACCAGCTCCGATGAGCCCTATGAAATGCGTTGGCAGACGCATGAAGGCGATACCTTCGAAGTCATGCACCTTTATCTGGGACTGCCGTTGTTCGAGCAGGCGTCTCGGGAACTGTCAGGTGAGCACGCCGAGCCTGTGCGTTTGCGCGATGTTTCAGGGGCGCGTGACGAGCGCGTCGCTTTTGTCATGGAGCAGTTGCGTACCGAACTGGTCACTGAACGCTCGCCAAGTGCCCTTTTTTCCCGCTCCCTGGCGCAGGCACTGGCCGTACATCTGGTGCGCAGCTATCGCGCCGAAAGTCAGCCCGGGCGCCGGGTGAACGCTCTGCAAGCCTACAAGTTGCGCAAAGTCACTGACGCCATGAGTGCGCATCTGGACGCCGATTTCAGCCTGGCAAAGCTGGCCAGTCTTGCCGAACTGAGCGAGTACCACTTCAGCCGCCTGTTCAAACGTGCGACCGGGACTTCGCCGTCGCAGTACTTCATTCGCTTGCGCATGATTCGTGCGCGGCACCTGCTGCTGGAAACCCGCCTTAGCATCATCGATATCGGACTCGAGGTCGGTTACTCAAGCCCCAGTCACTTCTCTCAGGTCTTTCGGCGTGAAGTGGGCGTAACCCCCAGCGAGTTCCGTGGCGCCTGAGCGGCGCTTCATTACAAATGTGCGGCGATGCACACAGACACGAATAGGCAAAAGTTGCGCAGGTTTCGGCACGCGTCGAGCAGGTCTGTACCCTTAATCTTTTCGACACACCCAGCAGCAACGACCGCCCTCTGGTGGTCAGTGCTGACCTTCAATGCAGACAGCAGGAGCTACGGATATGTCGAACATTCAAAACAAAGTCGTCCTGATTACCGGTGCAAGCAGTGGCATTGGCGAAGCGGCAGCCAGGTTGATCGCCGCCAAAGGTGCGCATGTGGTCCTCGGTGCCCGCCGTACCGAGCGTCTGGACAAACTGGTCAGCGAGATCCACGCCGAGGGTGGCTCAGCCAGTGCCTGTGCACTGGACGTTACGGATCTGCAATCGATGCACGCATTCGTGGCATTCGCCAAGGCGCAACATGGCAAGGTCGATGTAATCATCAACAACGCGGGCGTGATGCCGTTGTCTCCACTGGCCTCGTTGAAGGTCGACGAATGGAACCAGATGCTGGATGTCAACGTTCGCGGCGTACTGCACGGTATTGCCGCCGTCTTGCCGGACATGCAGGCGCAAGGTTTCGGTCAGGTGATTAATATCTCATCGATTGGGGGCCTCGCGGTTTCCCCGACAGCAGCGGTGTACTGCGCGACCAAATTCGCCGTCAGGGCAATTTCGGATGGTCTGCGCCAGGAAACGGACAAAATCCGCGTCACTGTGGTGTGCCCGGGGGTTGTTGAATCCGAGTTGGCGGACACGATTTCGGATGAAGTGGCCCGCGAAGAAATGAAAGCCTTCCGGCGTGTGGCGCTCAATGCAGATGCCATTGCGCGAGCGCTCGCCTATGCCATCGAGCAGCCTGACGATGTTGATGTCAGTGAGATTGTGGTTCGTCCGACCGCCAGCCCGCACTGAGTCGTCTTGGACGCAAGGTGATTCGGAGGCAATCGTGCTCTGGTGCGTGCTCGGCACACAAGTCACGCACCAGATTCGTCTGAGTCATAACCCCTGACCGCCGCCAAGGTGCTGGGTCGAGTCAAATAATCTGAACCCCGCCCGAACGCCCACGCCTAACGATCAGCTTGTGTTCATTCGCACAGGCCCGGTGCCAATACCGGCACATTTCGAGAGGTGGTCAACGTGGCTAAAGACGAGAAGAAAAGCAAAAAAGACGACGCTTCGAAAGCCAGCAAGGACTTGAAAGACAAAAAGTCCTCGCCGGAAAAGAAATCAGCGGCAGCTTCGGCGCTTTCCAAGTCTTCCGACAAGAAAGACAAGAAGAAAGACGCCGAACCGAAAAAGTCTGCCAAGAAAGCCGATAGCAAGCCGGAAAAGGCCAAGGACGCAAAGAAGGCTGACAAGCCGGCGAAAAAGAAAAAGTAATACCTGCGACTCGCCAGGGCGTCATGCCCTGGCGTGCATGTGTTTAAACAGTCTCTTCAGCCCTGCGCGCATCCCCCAATGAATCACGCTGCATCGACTGCAGGTTTTTCTCGATGGTTTCGCACAGGGCCTCCATCTGAATCTGGTGCTCGCTGTGACGAAACGGGCTTTGCAGGTCGGTGCCGATGCGCTCGATGGCCAGCAGCATGAAGCCCACCACGGTCGAGGCGAGCGGGGTGAACCAGCCCAGCGACTCCACCAGTCCAACCGGCACAATCAGGCAGAACAGCGAAATAAACAGACGCGGGAAGTACACGTAAGGGTAGGGCAGCGGGGTATTGGCGATCCGCTCCATCCCGCCCTGGCTGTTGGACAGCTCGACCATGGTCGATTCCAGCCGCGCCAGGCGAATGCTGTCCAGACGCCCGGCCTTGTATTCCCGGGCCAGCAACGATGCGGAGCCGGTGAGGATGTCGTTGGCGAAGTTGTTGGTGGTGCCGCTGCGGGCGAACTCATCTGCCGGGATGAACGCGCGGACTTCCTCCGGGCAAGGCTGACCTTGCAGGTGCGCGGCAAGGCAATTGACGTACGCCACATGGCGGCGCAACAGCGTTGCCTTCACCGGGTTGATTTCGTTCTGCGGATCATCCAGCAGCGTCAGCACCTGTCGGGCGAAGCTGCGCGAACTGTTGATCATCATGCCCCACAGGGTGCGCGCTTCCCACCAACGGTTGTACGCGCTGCTGTTGCGGAAACTGATCAGCACCACCAGCGCTGAACCGAGCAGCGTCAGCGGCATCAGCGGCAGGTTGATCTTGGCGTTGAGGAACAACATGAAGTCGACGGTGACGGCGATGTCCCAGAGCAACAGCCAGAACAGCGACCAGCCCACGTAGCCCATGGTTTTGATGATCAAGCGGTATTTTTTGACGATGGTGGCTTTCAAACGGAAACCTCGTGGCGAGCGGTCAACAATTACGTCTTAGCTCGGACGGTGTTTTCGCCATAAAGGTTCGATGGCTGGCCGCATCCGTCAAACGAGGGCAACGCAGGTCACGCTGACAGGCCTTATGCCAGGGCGCGCCTGCGACGCTTTCGAGCAGAGTCGGAGGATGTCTGACTACCGCTAGCCGGTGACGCACCCTTGTGGTGTTTTTCCGGCGAAGCTGTCGAGCAGACTCGCCACGACCATTTCGCCCATTCGTGTGCGCGTCTGCAGCGTTGCGCTGGCGCGATGGGGCTGCAACACCGCCTGTTCGTTGGCGAACAGCGCCTCAGGCACATTCGGTTCGTCGACAAACACATCCAGCGCCGCACCGGCAATCTCGCCGGCCTTGAGGGCTGCCACCAGATCCTCTTCGTTGACCAGCTTGCCCCGCGCCACGTTGATCAGGTACCCATCTTTGCCCAGCGCCTGCAGCACCTGTGCATCGATAATCGCCTCGGCTTTATCGGCGGCGGCTGCCAGTATCAAGGCATCGCTGTCGCGGGCCAGTTGCTTGAGGTCAGCCACGAAGGTGTGGCTGACATCGTTCATCGGTTGCAGATCGGTGTAACTGATCGGGCAACCGAACGCAGCCGCCCGCACTGCCACAGCGCGGCCGACCCGGCCCATGCCCACAATGCCGATGCGCATGCCGGAGACCTGGCGAGCCAGTGGCAGCGGTGCCAGCGGTGTCGGGCTCTGCGGCCACTGGCCGGAGCGCACATAACGGTCGCTGGTACACAGACCGCGACACACGGCGATGAGCAAGCCGATCGCCAGATCGGCGACGTCCTCGGTCAGCGCACCGATGGTTGCGGTGACGCGGATCCCGCGATCCCGGGCGTAAGCCAGGTCTACTGCATCGGTGCCGACGCCATTGACGGCCACCACTTCCAGGTTCGGCAGTTGCGCCATCAGCGCCTGGCTGATCCCCGTATGGCCACCGGTGATCACGCCACGGATATTGGCCCCGTGCTCGTGCACATACGCCGCTTTGTCAGCCTGCTCAAAGTAACGTCTGATCGTAAACAGTTCGCTGAGACGGGCGTTGATTTCTGGAATCAGGATCGGGCTGAGCTGCAAGACTTCTGGCTTCATGTAAACCTCACTTACTCGATAAAGGGCCGGTTTAACCGCGACCGGCAAAAGGCATGGCCGTGGCCATGACTGTCATGTTCAGGACGTTGGCCGACAGTGGAAGGGCCGCGATATAGCGCACGGCATCAGCCACATGTTTGACGTCGACCATCGGCTCCACGGCGATGCTGCCGTTGGCCTGGCGCACACCTTTGGTCATGCGCACCGACATTTCGGTGAGGGCATTGCCGATATCGATCTGGCTGCAGGCGATGTTGAATTCGCGACCGTCCAGTGCCAGCGACTTCGTCAAGCCGAGCACGGCATGTTTGCTGGCGGTGTAGGCGCTGCTGAACGGGCGTGGTGTATGAGCCGAGATCGAGCCGTTATTGATGATCCGCCCGCCCTGCGGTTGCTGGCGGCGCATCAGCCCGAAGGCACCACGGGCGCAGAGGAAAACGCCGTTGAGGTTGGTGTCGATCACGTTGCGCCACTGCTCGAACGTCAGTTCATCCAGGGGGACGGCGGGGGCATTGACCCCGGCGTTGTTGAAGACCACGTCAAGGCGTCCATAGACTTCGGCGATGGTCGCAAACAGCACATCGACACTGGCCGGCTCACGCACATCGGTAGGTACCGCCAACGCCTGATGGCCTTGCAGGGCTGCCATGGCGACCAGTTCCTGCAACGGTTCCGGTCGGCGGCCGGCGAGTACCACCGTGTAACCGTCGGCCATCAGACCGAGGGCCACGCTGCGGCCGATTCCGCTACCGGCACCGGTGACCAGGGCTACTTTCAAAGCTTGAGCGCTCGACATCTTATTGTTCTCCTGTCTAAGAATCAGGTTGGGCGTGGCGCGGGATCAAGTCCGCGGGCCGACGCGCATTTCGAGTTGGCCGATACCGTCGATGCCGGCGTTGATGATGTCGCCCGGTTGCAACACATCGACGCCCGCCGGGCTGCCCGTCATGATCAGATCGCCGGCCTTGAGCGTCACCGATCGGGAAATCCGGCTGATCACTTCACTGACCGACCAGATCTGGTTATCGAGGCTGTCGCGCTGACGCTCCTGGCCGTTGACGTTCAGCCATAGCTCCCCGTCGGGATGGCCCAACCGATTGACGGGGACAACGGCGGTCATCGGTGCGGCACCGTCGAACACCTTGGCCCCTTCCCATGGCAAACCGCTGCTTTTGGCCTGGCGCTGCACGTCGCGGCGGGTCAGGTCGAGTCCGGCGGCGTAGCCCCACACGTAGGCCAACGCTTCACTCTCTGGAATATCGGCGCCCCCTTCACCGATGGCGACGACCAGCTCGATCTCGTGGGCGAACTCGTCGGTCAGAGGCGGGAAGGGCACTTCACCAACGGCATCCACCACGTTGCTTGCCGGCTTCATGAAAAACACTGGAGGCTGGCGAGATTGCCCCTGAGTGTCTGGCCAGGGGTAATTACGGCCGACGCAAAACACCCGGCCGACGGGAAAACGTTGCTTACTGCCGACAACCGGCAAGGTCACTGGCAGATCCGGGGTAAAAACATACTCAGTCATGTTCATCCTGTTAAAAGTCCTGTCAGAAGCTTCAGCGTACGGCGGCGTTCGTTGGCAAAGTTGGACGAAAGCCGCCTCTGGTTGGAGAAAACGGTGCTTTACGGCTCAATTCGCCTTCAACTCGATGCGGTACAAACGGCCGAGCAATAGTGAGTAGGAAAGGGTGCCGATCAGTGCGACAGCGCCGATGAACCAGAACGCCCAGGCAAACGAGCCGGTGGCGTGGACAATCGCCCCGATCACGATCGGCGTGACGATGCCGCCAATGTTCGCCGCCAGACTGGTGATGCCGCCGGTGAGCCCAATGAGTTCCTTGGGCGCTACTTCCGACACCGCCGCCCACGAAGACGAGGCGATGCCTTGAGCGAAGAAGGCAACGGTCAACACGGCAATGCAAATCATGTTGGAGTCGGTGAAATTGACCAGAACAATGGACATGCCGAGCATCGAGCCAATCACCAGTGGCAATTTGCGCGCGAAGGACATCGAGTAGCCCCGGCGAATCAGCAGGTCGGACACAATGCCCGCGAGAAGAATGCCGACGGTGGCGCCCACGAAGGGCATCACGGCAAAAATCCCGGCTTTGATCATGGTCAGTTTGCGTTCCTCGATCAGGTAAGTCGGGAACCAGGTGAGGAAAAAGTACAGCGCAGAGGTGCTGGCGAACTTGCCAATGCAAATTGCCCAGATCTGTCGGTAGCTGAACAGCTCGGCGATTTGCCGCCAGTTGAAACGGGTGCGCTCTTGACTGCTCTTGACCAGACCACCGCCGGCTTCGATGTAGCTCAGTTCTTCTTTGCTGACTTTCTTGCAGTTCAACGGGTCGCGATACAGATAAAGCCACAGCACACCAAAAACGATGCCCAGCGCGCCGGTACTGTAGAAGACATGGCGCCAGTCAAAGGTCGTGGCCAGCCATAACAGCGCCCCGGTAAACAACGCTGTGCCCAGATACTGGCCGCACACATAGATACTGCTGGCCAGACCGCGCTCGCGAGCCGGAAACCATACCGTGACCGCACGACTGTTGGCCGGAAACGCCGGAGCCTCCATGGCGCCCACGGCCAGGCGTAGGCCGAACAGGGAGGCGAATCCGCTAGCAAAGCCCTGGCAGACGGTGACCGTCGACCAACTGATCAGCGAGACACCGTAGGTGAAACGGGAACCGAAGCGGTCGGCAATAAACCCGGCCGGCACCAGAGCCAGCGCGTAGGTCCAGGCGAACGCGGAAAAAATCAGGCCCATTTCGATCTTGTCCAGGCCCAGGTCCTTGGCCATGAACGGTGCGGCAATCGAAATGTTCACCCGATCGATGTAGTTGATGATCGTCGCGATCAGCAGCAAAGAGAGCATGAACCAGCGCCGCCGCGAAGGCAGTCGCTGAGGCAGCACGGTGTCGCGCGCGCCGGCGAGCAACGGCGTAGCGCTCGTCTGGGAAGTGTGGGTATTCGACATGAGTAAGCCTCGTTTTATTGTTAGAAATGTCGAGTTATTTCCGGGCAGCCGACGTCATGCCCGCAAAAGCGCGAGCGAGCCATCGAGTGCTGAAAAAAGACAGTGAGCGTTAGCGGCAGACGTTCAGGTTCGTCGTGCGCCAGGCATTACAGGCGTGAGTTCGGGGGGATCAGCGGGGAGCAATAGCAGGGTCATGACGTGCGCACCTTTGATTGTTTTTGATAGAGGTCGGGCTGCGTGTGCAATCACAGTGGTCGTACAACCTTGTTAAAGCAATCCGGGTGTTAGATCGTTTTTTTGTTGAAAAACCGATTGGGCAAACCTGTCCAAAAATACGCCACAGTAAATCCGCTCGGGATTTTCGTCTTCGAGTCATCTATCTATTTGTTTTATAACAATAAATAGAAATCATCCAAAACTGGTTTTTTTGGACAGTCGGAATCGGTACGCACACGGCCAAATTTTTTTCACGGGCTGAGACATCGTACGACCTCTTGATGGCGTACCCCTGAGGCTTCAAGATGAACACCGCCACTTGCCCGGCAACGCCAGGACAACCTGCCAACGTACCTGTCGAGGATACTCAAAAAATGCCGTCACCCAGCCGTGTCCCCACCTATGTCATGCAGCAACGCAGTGAACTCACCGACTTTTACATTCGCGACAAACAGGGCCGCCGCGCCGAAACCAGCCCGCATCGACATGAGTACTTCCAGATTCAGGTCAACCTCGGCGGCGACACCGTGCAGCACATCGGCAACGCTGTGCGCCCGTTTCCGCGCAATACGCTGGCCTTTATCCTGCCGCATCGGGTGCATGTGATCCCGCATCCGGCGGACAGCAAGTTCATGGTGATCAACTTTTCCCAAACCTTCCTGTTGCCGCATTTGCAGTGCGACCCGATGGATCTGGAGGAGGTGTCGATTCTTCTGGCACCCGAGTTGTCGCCGTTCCGCTTTCAGGAGCATCTGGACTTCGTTCTGGAGGATGCGGATTTCAACCAGGTCTGTGCCTTGATCGAGCAGATGCGCACGCTGGATGAGAACCGCCAGTTCGGTACCCGCGAAATGCTCAAGGGCTTGTTGCTGCAACTGATCGGCAACGTGTGCTTCCTGTATGCCGAACCGCTCAAACGCTTGGCAGAGGAAAATGCGGCTGAAGCCAGTCGACGCGATGCTCTGAGCCGCATGTATGAGTATCTGCGCAACAACATTGCCGATCCCGATCTCAACCTGATCAAGGTAGCGGCCGCGACCTATCTGTCCCCGACGTACCTGACGCACTGGTTGCGCAAGGAAATCGGCAAGACGTTTACCGAACTGGTGCTCGAACGCAGGATGCACGCCGCACGCAACTACCTGCTCAATGGCACGCGGCCGGTGGGCGAGGTGGCGAGGTTGTGCGGATTCGCGGATGAAGCTTATTTTTCCCGGCGTTTCCGCCAGATCCATGGCCAGCCTCCGGGGCAATTCCGGCGTCAGCAGCTTAATCCCGATACGCCGCAGTCAGCGTTGAACACGTGACAAGAGAGCCTCCCGGGTCGAGATAATCGAGCAACAAAAAACCCGGCGAAATGCCGGGTTGTTTGAGGTCTGCTATCGCTTCAAATCGAAGGTTCAGAGCGAAGCTTTCACCTGTAAACCAAACACCAACGCATTGTCGATGTCCTGCCCGGAAAACGCCCCAGGTTCGATGATGTATTGCATGTTCGGGCGTAGTGTCAGCCAAGGCGTGGCCTGGTAGCCGTAGCCGAGTTCGATCAACTGCTCGCCACTGTCCAGATTCGGGAACTGCGTGCCGTTGGCCATGGCGGCGTCCTGCTGCACGTCGCGGCTGCGCGGGTTAGGCACGGCGCGGCCATAGCCCAAGGCGACGGTGTCACGCGGGCGACCTTCGAACGGTTTGTACAGCACCAGACCGGTGCCGTACCACTTGCTGAATGGCGAAGCTGCTTCGCTGGCTGCCGAGTATTGGCCGAACGCATGCAGGCTGCGGCCTTCGGACGTTGGCGAACTCCATACGGCTTGATCGATCAGCAGGTAATGCCCGCCACGCCCGGAGACTTCTTTGTCGCTGCCGATGCGTTTCACATCGGAGCTGTCGTAGTAGTAACCCAGCTTGTATTCGCCGGGCAATTGGCCCGCGTGCTTGTACACCAGTTCGATCGGCACCACGGTGCCAGTGGTGTGTTTCGGGCCCAGATGCCAGGCACGGCTGGAATTGCCGTTGCTTTCCGGATCGACGTTGAACGCGGCCACGCGCAGTTGCCACGATGGCGACACGTCGTACTTCACCCGCACGCCCAGGTGAGCGTTGGGGTAGTTGGTCCAGCCACTGCCGCCGGACATGTTCAGCGGATGGCCGCAGAAACCGGCGTTCATGAAGTTGCACAGAATGCCGCTGTCGAGGCCGCCGAGGTCGTTGCCCATGGCCATGTAGCCGAGTTTTACGTTGAGCGCCGGGGTGAACAGACTGCGCTCGTAGCTGAGTTCCGTCAGTCGGGTGTAGAGGCCGCCGTAGTTTTCCTGGATCGGCAGACGGTTGCCAACCAGGTCTTCGGAGGCGCTGTTGCCGCGGCGGTCGTTGATGGTCAACTGGACCTTGCCGGCGTTCTCCACGCCATACAACTTGCTCAGATCAAACTGGGCGCCGAGCTTGATGTTCTGCGAGTAACGGCCGGAGCGGTGCAGGCCGCCATCGGCGTTGTAAGCCATTTCACCGGTGTAATCGCCGGTGAATTTGATGCCGTCTTCGTCCATCTGGTGACGCAAGCCACCCCAGTCACCGGTCAGGGTGTTGCGGGTCAACAGGTTTGCATCGGTATCGGCGAAGGCGGGCAGGCTGGCGCTGCAGGTCAGGCCTAACAGCACGCCGTTGACCCAGCCGTTACGAGTAAAACCAAACATGGAGATCTTCCTGCTCAAAGCGGTAGCAATATCGGAAAGCGGCGCGGCACCCTCAGGTGCCGCGCGCAAAAAGAAAGCGCCCGTGTTCAACACGGGCACTGCGGTTTACGGCAAGGCGTAAGCCATCACGTAGTCGCCGCGGTCAGTCGACTGACGCGCGCCGCCAGCGGTGACAACGATGTACTGCTTGCCGGTTTTCGGCGAAACGTAGGTCATCGGGCCGCCCTGGCTGCCGACCGGCAGACGCGCTTTCCAGATTTCCTCGCCGTTGCCGCTGTTGAAGGCGCGCAGGTAGAAGTCCTGAGTACCGGCGATGAAGATCAGGCCACCCTGGGTCGACAGGGTGCCGCCCAGGGTTGGCAGGCCGATCTTGATCGGCAGGTGCATGCGGATGCCCAGAGGACCGGTGTCTTCAACGGTGCCGACCGGAACCTGCCAGGCGACTTTCTGGGTCTTCATGTCGATCGCGGTCAGGGTGCCGAACGGCGGCGCCTGGCAAGGAATGCCGGCCACCGACAGGAAGCGGTTTTTGTTCACCGCATACGGCGTGCCTTTGAGCGGTACCGCGCCCATGCCGGTGTTCAACGCTTCGCCACCGGACGAGGCTTGAGCCTTGTTCTGCGACGGAATCATCTGGATCCACAGACCCAGGCGCATGTCGTTGACGAAGATGAAACCGTGGACCGGGTCAGTGGAGAGGCTGCCCCAGTTCATGCCGCCCAGCGAACCCGGGAAGCTCAGCGATTTGTCGGTACCCGGCGCGGTGTACAGGCCGTCGTAACGCATCGATTTGAAATCGATCCGGCACAGCAACTGGTCATACGGGGTGGCGCCCCACATGTCCGACTCAGTCAGGTGCTGGGCACCGACCTGCGGCATGCCCACCGATTTCGGCTGGGTTGGCGAGTACGGTTCGTTCGGGATGTTCGCGGCTTTGACCGGGACTTCTTTAACGTCGGTCAACGGCTTGCCGGTGGCGCGGTCGAGCACGTAGATCTGCCCGGCCTTGGTGCCGATGACTAGCGCCGGAACGGTTTTGCCATCCTTGGTAAAGTCGATCAGGCTCGGCTGCATCGGCAGGTCGAAGTCCCAGAGATCATTGTGCACGGTCTGGAACACCCAGCGTTCATCACCGGTGGTGGCGTCCAGCGCGAGCACCGAGGCGCCGTAGGTGTGATCGAGTTTGCTGCGCTCGACACCATAGATGTCGGTGGACGAGCTGCCCATCGGCAAGAACACGGTGTTGGTCGCCGGGTCGTAGGACATCGGCGCCCAGCTGTTCGGCGTGCTGCGCACATACGTGCTGCCATCGGCCGGGGCCTTTTTATCCTGCGGGTTGCCCGGGTCGAAGGCCCAGCGCATGGCGCCGGTGATCACATCAAAACCACGGATCACGCCACCCGGCATGTCGGTTTGCACGTTGTCGGCCACACGACCGCCGACCACCACGGTGGTACCGGCCATCAACGGAGCGGAGGAGAGCTGATAGTAGCTGTCCGGCACATCGCCCAGACCGGCCTTCAGATCAACCTGACCGTTGTTGCCGAAACCCTGGCAGAACTCGCCGGTGTCGGCATCGACCGCGATCAGGCGAGCGTCGATGGTGTTGGTCAGCAGGCGGCGCTGGCAATTGGCGGCAGGCGCCGGTTTGGCTTCGATGATGCTCGAATTGCTTGGCTGAGCGATGGCCTTGGTGGCATCGAAATAGGCCATGCCACGGCAACGTTGCCAGACTTTCGATTTGGCGTTGATCGCGTTCTTCCACAGCTCTTTGCCGGTGTCGGCATCCAGCGCGATCAGGTTGTTGTGCGGGGTGCAGATGAACACCTTGTTGCCGATCTGCAGCGGGGTGAGCTGGTCTTCGGCACCGTTGCCATCGCTCTCGGCGACGTCACCGGTGTGGTAGGTCCACGCCACTTTCAGTTTGTCGACGTTGTTGCGGTTGATTTGGTCCAGCGCGGCAAAGCGGCTGCCGCCTTCGGTATTACCGTAGTGCGCCCAGTCTTTTTGCGCCTTGTCTGGCTCAACCGGCGTCAGGCCCGGGCCCGTGCCGGTGGCAGCGACAGTCGGATGCGCGACGAACATGTTGCCGGCAGCCACCGCCAGCCCCACGGCCAGGACCGCGGCAACGCCGTAAGCACCACGCCCCGGCACGCCACCGTTGGCACGTTTGAGCAGCGGGTAGACCAGCGCCACCACCAGGCCTACAGCGCTGAACATGAACAGGCGCGAGAACACCGGCCAGAACACCAGCCCGGCATCGCTCACCGCCCAGATTGCGGTGCCCACCAGAAATGCCGCGAACAGCCAGGCGCCGGCCGTCTTGAAGCGAGCGATCAGCAAACCGGAAACGGCCATCACCAGACCGCCCACGAGGAAGTACCACGACCCTCCCAGGCTGACCAGCTTCACTCCGCCAGCCGCAAGTGCCAGGCCGAGCAGGGCGATGATCACCCCCAGCCCGACCAGAATGAATTTTGATATGCCCGAGAGGCGTTGACTCTGCTTCACGTTGAATGTCCCGTTGAAATGAGGCGTGCATTATATAGTTAGGTAACTACCTAGTTAAATCACTAATTCAGAATGAAGCATAGATCAACGCGGCTACGCGGGTTTGCGGGCAGTCCTGAGCGCTCACGGGACCGGCAAGGGCTGATCGAGCGTGAGGCAAGTCGCAATTACGTCTGGTTAAATGGGATTTTTGACAGGTATCAATCAACAGGAGGGAGAGTGAATCGATAAACGCCGATTCGACGTGCCAGTCATCAACCGACGTACGGCTGCTGCCGTTTCGACTCACGAGAACGAATGCTCAGAAAGGACAACACGCCTGGCAGGCACTGAGATCAGTGGGCGTGCAAAACTGTAGAAATGACGTCAGACGTCCTTGAATTCCTCTACGAGCAGCTCCGCAAATTTTTCTTTTGCTCGATGAGGTCCACTGTTTTTATTCCATATAAAATAATTCTGTATTGGGTGCAGGTCGTCAAATACATGGCCGCTTATGTCACCGATCCTGCGAAACTGTTCAAAAACGCCTCTGGGCACTAACGAAACACCCGCTCTTGAGCTGACACACCCAAGAATGGTGCCGTAACTGGCGATGCTTGTTACAGGACTAACAACACCATGCGCTTGCAGCCAGTTTTCCATCGCCTTTCTATAAGGACAGCCTTCAGGCCACATGAATATATCTGTGCCACTCAAGTCCTGCGGATTATGCACGTGCCCCGCAGCTGAAGAGGCAATCAATACCAGTTCTTCCATGTAGATTTCGATACTTTCAATATCAGGATGATCCTGATTGACAGCAATGATGGCGCCGTCGAGTTTATGATCAACCACATCATTCAATAACTGCGACCAGTCACCTGTGCTGAACTGCATTTGCACAGACGGATAGAGTTGATGAAACTTTGAGAGCAACTTGGGCAGTCTGCCGGTGGCCGATGACTCTATTGCCCCGATCTTCAAGAGTCCTGACGGCGCCGCCGCAGGATCGAGCGCTCTTTGTGATTCCTGGCACAAAGACAGGATTTTGTTTGCATACCCAAGAAATAATCTACCGGAAGGGCTGATAACAAGCCCTCGGCCTTTCCTGATAAACAAAGATACCCCAAGTTCTTTTTCCAGAAGTTTGATCCTGTTGGTAATGTTGGACGGCACACAGTGCAGTAATTCAGAGGCGCGAATGATACTTCCGTGATCCGCTACAGTCTTGAACATAGTAAGTTGAGAAAGCTCCATGCTATTGCTCACTTATGATGAATGGTTTGATCACTATAAGTCACTTGTTGAAACCCATCAAGTCACCTATTTTTCAAAGTCTGATCTGATTGTTGAAATTTAAATCAGCGGGTTAGCGGGAAATAATCCGGAGATTTTCATGTTGCTTTGCGAAGAGTTTCAGTCCCGAAAGGATCTCCTGAATGGATTTTGAACAAGCGTTGTTCGCTTTAGGCTTTTTTGCATTCTGTGGTGGTTTGATAGATGCAGCGGTAGGTGGTGGCGGGCTTGTACAGCTGCCAGCACTTTTGCATGCGCTTCCTCAATATAATTTGGCAACCGTATTTGGAACCAATAAGCTGGCGGTTCTTGCGGGCAATCTTTCTTCGATATACAGCTATACCAAAAGAATAAAAATTGTCTGGAAACTGATGCTGCCCACCATGCTGTCAGCATTCGTTTTTGCGTTCATTGGCGCGTTTTCCGTGTCAATCGTTCCCAAAAAAATCATGGAATTCGTTGTTTTTTTTGTTTTGATAGCGATGGCGATCTATACATTCGCGGCAAAAAGATTAGGCCTGATCAGCACTGAATTTCATTGCGGAACAAAGGAAATTGCGTGGGGCATTTTTTTTGGTGGCTTGATTGGTTTTTATGACGGCGTCTTCGGTCCGGGTAGCGGTAGCCTTCTGCTATTCATTTTCGTCAAATATTTTGGCTTTGATTTTTTAAATGCCTCCGCCTCCGCAAAGCTGGTCAATCTGGGCACGTTCTGCGCGGCGCTCATGTTTTTTGTACCAACGGGAAATGTTCTGTGGGCGGTAGGTGGCGTCGTAGCACTGTGCAATATTGCCGGCTCCCTGACTGGAGTTTTTCTCGCACTGCGGTATGGCAGTGGCTTTATTCGGATCTTTTTCCTGATTCTGCTGGTTTTCCTGATTGGCAGAATGGGGCTGTCTCTATTTTCATAGATGAAATCCAGCCCCTTCAGCACTCCAATGAACATTGGCTGTTGCGCTTGATCACCCACGGTTGTTGCGCAAAATCGAGAAATTCAACGCCGCTGCCACACACAACCAGGCCAGATAAGGAAACAGGATCAGCCCGGTGATCACATCCAGGCGCATCGCCAGAAATACCATTGCCGCGACTACCAGCCACAACACCAACAGAATCACCATGGCGGCCAACACCTGATGCGCGCCGAAGAACACCGGCGTCCACAGTGTGTTCAAGGCGATCTGCGCGGCCCACAGCGCCAACACGGTCTGACTGCCGGGAATCAGGCTCAAGCGATAACCGGCCCAGGCCAGCAATAGATAGATAATCGTCCAGGCCACCGGAAACGCCCAATTGGGTGGGGTAAATCCGGGTTTATTCAGCCCTTCGTACCATGGCCCGGGTTTGAAAATCACCCCGGTACTCGCTGCAGCGCCGCACGCAATCAGGAAAATCAGAAACGTCACCATGTATCACTCCTTGGCCGCAGCCATTCTCTCTAGATTCATACCGCCGCAACGGTCGCTCATTCGGATTTCATCGCCAGCAGGTCACTGACCCGCGCCACCAGCGTGTCGACGGCAAACGGCTTGGTCAGCACCTGCATGTCCGGGCCCAATTGACCGGCACCAATCACCGCGTTTTCCGCGTAGCCGGTAATGAACAGGGTCTTCAGGTTCTGGCGGATTTCCCGGCCGGCGTCGGCCAGCTGCCGACCGTTCATGCCACCCGGCAAGCCGACGTCGGTGATCAGCAAGTCGATGTGAATGTCCGAGCGCAACATCTTCAGCCCGACCACGCTGTCAGCGGCCTCTATCAAGGTGTAGCCGAGATCGCCGAGCACGTCAGTCAGCAACGCACGCACCGTAGGCTCGTCGTCTACCACCAGAATGGTCTCGCCTGCCTTGGGCAAGGCGGCCGGCGCGTTGTCCTTGTGATCCTGATTCGGCACCGGTTCGCCATGATAGCGAGGCAGATAAATGCACATTTCGGTGCCCCGGCCGACCTGCGAATGCACACGCACCTGGCCGCCGGATTGCTTGGCGAAACCATAGATCATCGACAGTCCCAGCCCCGTGCCCTGGCCCAGCGGTTTGGTGGTGAAGAACGGGTCGAAGGCCTTGGCGATGACATCGGCGGTCATGCCGGTGCCGGTATCGGTCACGCACAGGCACAGGTATTCGCCCTCTGGCATGTCCAGGGTGCGCGCGGTCTCGCAGTCCAGCGTGCGGTTGGCGGTTTCGATGGTGATGCGCCCACCGTCCGGCATCGCATCGCGCGCGTTGATGCACAGGTTGAGCAGAGCATTCTCCAACTGACTGGCATCCACCAGCGTTGGCCAAAGCCCCGGCGCGGCGCGGGTTTCCAGGACGATGCTGGGGCCTACCGTACGCTGGATCAGTTCGGTCATGCCGGTCATCAGCGTGTTGACGTCGGTGGGACGCGGGTCGAGGGTCTGGCGTCGGGAGAACGCCAGCAGCCGGTGGGTCAGGGCGGCGGCACGCTTGACCGCGCCCTGGGCGGTCATCATGTATTTGTCGACTTCATTCAGTCGTCCCTGGCTGATGCGTGCGCCCATCAACTCCAGTGCGCCAGAAATGCCGGCCAAGAGATTATTGAAGTCATGCGCCAAGCCCCCGGTCAGTTGGCCGACGGCTTCCATTTTCTGTGACTGACGGAGTTTCTCTTCGGCTTGCATCAGCTCTGCAGTGCGCGATGAAACGCGCTGCTCCAACGTATCGTTGAGCGCGCGCAACGCGGCGATGGCGCGGTCGCGCTCCGCTTCGACATTGCGTCGCTCCTCGACATCGATCAGTACACCGGGAAAGCGCAGCGGCGTTCCATCATCAGCACATTCAACCCGGCCGTTGGCCTCGATCCACTGGTACTTGCCGTCCGTGCGACGCACGCGGTACTGATGGGAGTAGGCGCCACCGCGGCCGATGGCTTCGTTGATCGCGCTGGTCAGTCCATCGCGGTCTTCGGGATGCACGGTCACCATCACTTGTTCGAGGCTGAGCCCTTCGCGGCCCAGCGCCGGGTCGAGGTCAAACACCCGAGCAAAAGCTTCGTCCACGGCAAAGCGGTCGGTGAGCAAGTCCCAGTGCCAGGTGCCGATAATGGCCCCGGCGGCGAGCGCCAGTTGCACACGTTCGACGTTCTCCCGTGCCAGCGCTTCACTGGCACGCAAACGCTCCTCGGCGTCGCGCCGCTGGGTGACGTCGTTGAACAGAATGGCGATCTGCCGGTCGGCCGGATCGCCGACACGCACGGCGCGCACGTCGAACCAGCGCTCGAAGGTGTTGGCGTAATTCTCGAAGTTCGCCGGTTCCCCGGTCTTGGCCACATGGCCGTAGGTTTCAAACCAGAAGCTTTCCAGATTGGGCGCGAACTCGGTCACCCATTTGCCGCGCAGGTTGACGCCGCACTGGTGTTCGAACGCCGGATTGGCTTCGACGAAGTAGTAATCGACCGGCTTATCGTTAGCGTCGAACTTGACCTTGACGATGGCAAACGCCGATTCGATGGTTTCCAGAATGGTGATGAAGCGAGCCTCGCTGCGGGCGAGTGCGTCCCGACTGGCTTGCAGTTGCGCCGCCATGTCGCGCTCGAGGTCAACGTCCTGTGTGTCGACCTGAGTGCTTTGAAGCGCCGCGCGCAATCGCCTGACTTCTGACTCGAGTGCTTCGCGACTAAGGTGTTCAAGGGTATCCATGTGACCTGCTTTGTTGAATGTTCAGGGGCTGGCTGCATAGAGCGCGTAAGCACAACACGAGCAGTGGACATTGCGCTCGCAGAGGACTCGAGCGCCGATCATCCGTTGACCGGGCGCGTTGTGCTTAAGTTTCACCACCGGCGCAAGCGAGCGCTGATTTCAGATCGATTCGCCGTTATCCAGACGCGCCAACAGGTTCTGCCCGCGTTGCCACAGCGCCTCCTGTTTGGCTGACGGCATGCGGTCGAGGTTCTTGTACATCATCGCCATGCGCTGATTGCCGCGCAGCTGCTCACCATGGCGCATCAGAAAATGCCAGTACAACGCATTGAACGGGCAGGCGTTGTCCGCGGTACTTTCGCTGACCTTGTAGGCGCAGCTTCGGCAGTAGTCGGACATGCGATTGATGTATTGGCCACTGGCGCAATAGGGTTTGGAGCCGAGGTAACCGCCGTCGGCATGCATGACCATGCCCAGCGTGTTGGGCAGTTCGACCCAGTCGAAGGCGTCCATATAGATCGCCAGGTACCACTCACAGATCTGGCTCGGCGCAATACCGGCGAGCAGGGCGAAATTGCCGGTGACCATCAGCCGCTGAATGTGGTGCGCGTAGGCATGCTGCAGACTCTGGCCGATGGCCTGGCGCATGCAGTTCATCTGCGTGGCACCGGTCCAGTAGAACTCCGGCAGTGCACGGCTGTTGCCGAAGGCGTTGCCCCGTGCGTAGTCCGGCATTTTCAGCCAGTACACGCCGCGCACGTATTCCCGCCAGCCGATCAGTTGCCGAATGAAGCCTTCGGCGGCATTCAGGGCGATCCTGCCGGCCCAATAGGCCGACTCGACGTCGCTGCACACCTGCCGCAAATCCAGCAGGCCGATATTGAGCGCGGCGCTGATGCGTGCATGAAACAGGAACGGCTCGTCACTGGCCATGGCGTCCTGATAGTCACCGAAACCCGCCAGGCCATAATCCAGAAAATAGTCCCACAGCGCCTGCGCGTCGGCATGGGTGACCGGGTAATTGAAATCATCGAGTGCACCGTAGTGCTGACTGAAGCGCGCCTGCACCAGATCCAGCACCTCGCGGGTGATGGCGTCGTTACTGAAACGGATCGGGTAGGGGGCTTTCACACCTTTGGGCAGGGATTTGCGATTCTCGGCATCGAAGTTCCACGCACCGCCCACCGGCGTGCCGTCGCCATTGAGCAGCAAGCGACTCTTGCGGCGCATCTCGCGATAGAAAAACTCCATGCGCAACTGCTTTTTCCCGGCAGCCCAGGCGGCGAATTCGGCGCGACTGCACAAAAAACGCGAATCGGCGTGCCAACAAACGGGCAGGCCACAATCCTTGATCGATTGTTCCAGGCGCCAGTCACCGCACTCGGTGACGTGCACTTGCTCGACCTGCAAGCGCTGTTGCCAACGGCGTAATTCCCCCGGCACCGAACCGCTGTTGTGCGGATCATCCAGCGTCACGTATTCGACACGGATGCCCTGATCTCGCAACGACTGGGCGAAGTGGCGCATGGCGCTGAAGATCAGGGCAATCTTTTGCGGATGGTGCGGTACATGGCTGGCTTCTTCCATGACCTCGACCAGCAGCACGGTGTCGCGCTCGCTGTCGAGCGTCTGCAAGGAGGCCAGATCGAACGACAACTGGTCGCCCAGCACTAGGCACAACCGACGATTCGGGTTCATTCAGTGCAGTCCGGCAGGATTCGTTTCATAACGGCGCGGCCAGCGAAAACGGAATGCGCAGCTCTTCGACCGGCCCGGTATCACGGCCACACATTTCGTCGTGCACGCATTGCTGCACCAGCACGCATGGGAATGCCGGCACGGTCTGCAACAAGTCACGCAGATGGGTGATTGAACGCAGGTGCATCGGTTTGGCCGCGTCGTCGAGCAAGGTGAACTGACCGTGATCCAGGCGAACCCGGGCCAGATAAAAACCACCTTCAAGCGACAGCAACTCCAGCTCACGAATTTCGCTGTTGGCCGCGCGTTCGGTCAGGGTTTGCAGATTCATGCTTCACTCCTTGCCTACCAGGGCAGGCGTTGTCCATCGTAGGCAAAGAACTGGCCGCTGTCGGCCGGCGTCAACTGGTCAATCAGGTTCAGTAGCTGTTCAGCGGCAACGTCCGCAGGGCGGGCGCTGGATGCCCCGCGAAAAGGTTGCGACAACCCCGACACGACCGTGCCCGGGTGCAGACTCAGCAAGCGGCTTTGCGGGCGGGTGCGGGCCAGTTCGATCGCTGCGGTCTTGATCAGCATGTTCAGCGCCGCCTTGGAGGCGCGATAGGCGTACCAGCCGCCCAATCGGTTGTCGCCGATGCTTCCGACCTTGGCCGAGAGCAGCGCCATCGCCCCTTGGGGATCAAGCAACGGCAGAAAATGCCGCAACACCATCGCCGGCCCCAGCGTGTTCACTTGAAACACGGCTTGCAGCGCTTCGGCTTCGATCGCGCTGTAGCTCTTTTCCGGCTTGATCCGCTCACGATGCAGCAGGCCGGCAGCGTGCACGATCAACTGATAGGGCGCTTGCGCGGCCAGTTGGGCAGCGGCGCTGGCGATCGATTGCGGCTGCTCCAGATCCAGCGCTGGAATGGTATGGCGCCCCAGTTCACGAACGCCGGCACAGCGCGGGTCCTGACTGAGCTGCTGGCAAAACGCGCGGCCGATGGCGCCACTGGCACCGATCACCAGGGCACGATAATCATCGCCCAGGGAGGCCATGCTGAAAGCGCTGTTCATTGGCTGACTCCGGCACCCTGACGGCGGAAGAACAAGGTCACCTGGCCGACTTCAACCCCGAGCTTGGACATGCGGGTGCGATTGATCAGCGTGTCCTCGTCCATCTGGTACATCCAGTCGTCCATGCTCATTTCATAGGTCGAGCCATCAACCGGCAGGTTCAGGCGATACCGCCAGTGCAGCGCATTGCCGGCCACCTGACCTATGGCGACGCCCACTACATCACCCGCGCGCCCGCTCCAGCGTCCCTGGCCTTCGGGCGTCAGGGTCCAGACGCGGCGCTGGCGCGTACCGTCGCTGTACAGGAAGTGCTCATCAAGAATCAGGTTGTCACCTTCACGATGGCTGACGATGTTGACCTCGAAGCGCTTGACCACTTCCCCGGAACGCTTCTGGAACATCCCCCAGGCTTTCACCGGTTGGCTGAAAAAACGCTGCAGATCCAACGCCGGTTGCTGATCGGCGTAGCGACTGACATCCACGCTGCCGCAGCTCGCAACGCCGAGTATCAGAGCCAGCAAGAGCACAATTCGGGTCATTGACGTTCTCCCTGAAGGCACAGGCAGGTGGGTGAAATTGGAAAGATCGTGCTTATACAGCCCACTTTCGCTGTACAGGTTTATCGCACCCATCGAGGGTCGAACATCAACTTCGCCGCCCGATCAGTTGCAGGAACTCCTGACGCGTGGTGGTGCTGTCACGAAACGCGCCGAGCATCACCGAGGAAGTCATGATCGAATTCTGCTTTTCAACGCCGCGCATCATCATGCACATGTGCCTGGCCTCGATGACCACGGCCACGCCAGCGGCATCGGTGATCTGCTGGATGGCCTCGGCAATTTGCCGGGTGAGGTTTTCCTGGATCTGCAGGCGCCGGGCGAACATGTCCACCACGCGCGCTACTTTCGACAGCCCGAGCACTCTGCCGGTGGGGATGTACGCCACGTGCGCCTTGCCGATGAAAGGCAGCATGTGGTGCTCACACAAGGAATAGAGCTCGATGTCACTGACGATGACCATCTCATCGCTTTGCGATTCGAACAGTGCGCCGTTGGTGACGTCTTCCAGGCTCATCGTGTAGCCGTTGCACAGATACTGCATCGCTTTGGCCGCACGTTTGGGCGTGTCGAGCAGACCTTCACGTTCGGGGTTTTCCCCGACGCCGACGAGAATTTCACGGTAATGGCTGGCTAGTAGTGGGTTCATTCAAAGGACTCGCAGCAGTGCTGTGCGTGAGGGCCAATCCGTAGCGCAAGAGTTGTACGAAATTAAGTTCTTTGTATAGGTTTTACTCAAGATAGGCTGAAAAAATCCGCCTGACAATGAATCGGCAATCTTTTTTATGCAGATGCGAACACCTCACATCGCAGCGTGCGAGGTTGCGCGTTTGGCGCAGAGGGGAAAGCGCTCCCGGGCAGTGGGAGCGCTGGGCGAATTCGCGGAATTATTCGCTGTAGGTCGGGTAATCCACATAGCCTTCGGCATTGCCGCCGTAGACCGTGGCGGGGTTCAGCGGATTGAGCGGCCAGTCATTGGCGATGCGCGCCGGCAGGTCCGGGTTGGCCATGAACGGACGGCCGAACGCCACCAGGTCCGCCAGCCCCGATTCGAGCAATTGCGCGCCGGATTCAGCGTTGTAGCGCCCGGCGTAGATGATGGCGCCGCTGAAGGTGTCGCGCACTGCGCGGCGGAATGTTTGCGGCATCACGGGCGCGTCGTCCCAGTCCGCCTCGGCGATGGACAGGTAGGCAATCCCCACGTCCTCAAGCACCTTGATCGCTTCGATGTAAGTGGTGTGCGGGTCTTCCTCGACCATGCCCAGATAAGTGCGCGCTTCATCGGTGGTGGTGAACAGCGGCGCGAACCGCACGCCGACTTTTTCCTTGCCGATGCACTCGGCGACACCCGACACCACTTCGCGCAGAAAACGCAGGCGATTGTGCAGCGAGCCGCCGTATTGATCGGTGCGCACATTGCTGTGCGCAGAAATGAACTGGTTCACCAGATAGCCGTTGGCACAGTGCAGTTCGATCCCGTCAAAACCGGCGTCCATCGCATTGCGCGCAGCTTGAATATAAAGCTGAACCAGTGCCTGGACTTCATCGGTGCTCAGCGCTCGCGGTGCGGATGGCTTGACCAGCTCTCCAGCGCCCGGCGTGGTTTCAATGAACACGCTGACCCGTTCAGTAGCGATGGCAGAAGCGGATACCGGGGCCGCGCCGTCGGGTTGCAAGGCGGTGTGGGACACACGTCCGACGTGCCAGAGCTGGGCGAATATCACGCCGTTCCGGGCATGAACCGCTTCGGTGACTGTGCGCCATCCGGCAATTTGTTCCGGCGTGTGAATGCCGGGGGTCCAGGCGTAGCCCTGACCGCGAGGCTCGATCTGCGTGCCTTCGGTGACCAGCAGACCGGCGCCGGCGCGTTGCTGGTAATACTCGGCCATCAATGCGTTGGCGACATTGCCCGGTTGCGTGCTGCGCTGGCGGGTGAGGGGCGGCAGGACGATGCGGTTTTTCAGGGTGTGCTGGCCCAGGGTGAAAGGCGTGAAGAAAGGGCTGTTTTTCATGGAATTCCTGTTTTGGCCTTATTAGACCAGTCGACTATTAATGCGGCAAAAAAACACCGTGCGTGATGCGCACGGTGTCTGGGAGGCTCGGTGGCTCAGGCCAACAGCTTCAACAGCTTTTCAGCAACGGCTGCCGAGCTGGCAGGGTTTTGACCGGTCACCAGTTGGCCATCGGTCACCACGTGAACCTGCCAGTCAGCCACTTTGGCGTAGCGCCCGCCAAGACGCTGGAATTCGTCCTCAATCAGGAACGGCACAACATCCGTCAGGCCCACAGCGGCTTCTTCAGCGTTGGTGAAACCGGTGACGTCCCGGCCTTGAATCAACGGTTTGCCATCGGCAGCCGTGACGTGGCGCAGCACGCCCGGCGCATGGCAGACGAAACCGTGGGGTTTGTTGCTGCGGTCGAAGGCTTCGATCAGTGCGATCGAGTGTTTGTCCTCGGCCAGATCCCACAGCGGGCCATGACCACCCGGGTAGAACACAGCATCGAAATCCTCAGCGCTGACATCCGCCAGGCGCCCGGTGTTGGCCAGTGCCTGCTGGGCAGCAGGGTCCTGGCGGAAGCGCTCGGTTTCAGCGGTTTGCGCATCGGGCTCATCGCTTTTCGGATCAAGCGGCGGCTGGCCGCCAGCCGGCGATACCAGGGTGATCTGTGCACCGGCATCCTTGAAGGCGTAGTAGGGGGCCGCGAACTCTTCGAGCCAGAAGCCGGTTTTCTTGCCGGTGTTGCCAAGCTGATCGTGGGAAGTCAGAACCATCAAGATTTTCATAGAGCGCCCTGTGGTGGTCGGGTGTCCTCGACGGGTTCGTCTGCGACACCTTGGAAGAAATGACGGGCACAGCATAGATTCATATTAGACCGGTCGTCTAGTAGATTTTTACGGCCGTGTTTCCGCGTGATCACTGTGGCAAACTCCTGCTCATCAGAAATATACGACTGGTCTAATGTTTGGTATTTTGCGCCCCATGAAACCGACCTACGACGATACCCGCCAACACCTGCTCGACACCGGCCACCGCATGATGGCCGAAAAGGGCTTCACCAGCGTTGGCCTGAGCGAGATCCTGCAGACCGCCGGTGTGCCCAAGGGCTCGTTCTATCACTACTTCAAATCCAAGGAACTCTACGGCCAGGCATTGCTGGAGGATTACTTCGTCGGCTACCTGGCGGACATGGAGCGACGCCTGACACTGCCGGGGCTCAGTGCCTATGAGCGGCTGATGGATTACTGGCAGGGCTGGCAGAACCGCTGCACCCTGGAAGGTCACGGCGATGAATGCCTGGTGGTCAAGTTGAGCGCGGAAGTCGCCGACCTGTCCGAGTCGATGCGCCTCACCTTGCGTGACGGCGCCGAGCGCATCGTTGCACGGATCACGACGTGCCTGGAAGAAGGGCAGCTGGATAAAAGTGTGCCGGATGCTGATGCTCGCCAGTTGGCAGAAACCCTTTACCAGCTCTGGTTGGGCGCCAGTCTGCTGAACAAGCTGCAGCGCACCGGGCAGTCATTGCAGACCTCGATGGTGATGACGAAGCGGCTTTTGCAGCGGCCCTTAAACTGAAGCGACAGGCCTGTTGAGCGTCCCCGATCGTTGGGGCCTGGCTCTCAAGGTAGTGCGTAGATCTTGAACAGCTTCTTCGCCGCGTCGCCGGCGCCATCCAGGTAGTTGTCGTACGCCTGCTCGATGTCGCCGGCGCGGTACATCTCACTCAGCGCAGTGTCGACCAGCAGACGGAAATCTTCGTCGTTTCGATCCAGCGCCATGGCCGTCGGCGCGTACTCGAAAATCCGCTCCAGCAGCACCAGGTGACCTTCGGGGTCATTCCTGCTCAGCAGATGCTTGAGCACCATGCGTTCAGCAAAGAACGCACTGGCTTTGCCATCGGCAACCTGTTTGAGGCCTGCATCGGCATTCTCCACCGTGACCAGCGTGGCCACCACGCCGAGCAAACGCATCTGCTGATGTATCCACGCCTCGGTCACACCGCCGGCGATGGCAGCATACGTTTGATTGGACAGCCCAAGGTTCGCAGTGGCACGCCACGTAGGCCCGGTATGGGCCACCTTGCCATTGAGCACATTAAGCAAAGGCAGGGAGGCGTCCTCGCGCACCACGGCCGAGAGACCGGCGGTGTAGACCGGCACCGAGTAGCTGACCTGCGAGCGCCGCGCCAGTGTCGGAGGGGTCGGCGTACAGAGAATGTCGATCTTCCCCGAATTGACGGCATTGATTTCGTCGTTGAGGGACACAGGCTGGTAGGCGATCTTCAGCGCGGGCAACGCCAGTTCGCTCTTGACTTTTTCGGCTATTTTCAAACAGAGGTCGATGGCATATCCGCTGGCTTTATCGGCGACCTGCTCGCTGAACGGCGCGAAGTCCGGCAAGTAACCGAGGGTGAACGTGTGGCTCGTGCGGATGCGCTCCAGCGTGCTGCCATGGGCCGTGACCGGCAATAGCGTCAGTAGGCAGACGAGTAGCAGCGGTTTGGATTTGATCAGTTTCACGTTCATGTGCGGGTTCCCCGAATTCAGCTGTCTGAGTCGTCACGAAGACGGCGGTCAAGGAGTGTCGGCCCGGGGGCGAACCGGCACAGGCACGTCGACAAAACGTTTGGCGAGGAAGCCGTAGAGCAGATAGCCGAACACCAGAACCAGAATGCCGCCGAACACCGCATCTTTGCCGCAGGCATACAACGCGTAGAGCGAGTACGCCACGGCCACCACCAACAGCAAGGTATTGCGGGTGTACACGCTGGCACTGACCTTGGCTTTGTACATCATGACCAGCAGCCCGGTGGCCGCCGTTACATAGGGAATCAGGTTGGTCACGGCGGCGAGGCTGACCAGTTTGCCGAACTGCGCACTGGCGTTTGGCGAAATGGTCGACAGCGCCATCAAGGTCTGCAGCACGCCGCAGACCAGCATCCCGACGATGGGGGCATTGCGGGCGCTGACCTTGCAGAACAGTTTGGGAAACATGCCCTGGTCAGCCGTCATCTTGGCGGTTTGTGCCAGGGTGAACTGCCAGCCCAACAGCGAGCCCACGCATGCCATCACTGCCAACGCCATGATGATGTGGCCGACCGTCGGGTTGAACATGTGCGCATAAACCAGCGCGAACGGCGCGGACGAATTAGCCAGCTCGGCATTCGGAATGATTCCCTGAATGACGGTCGTCGAGAGCACGTAGACAACCGCAGCTCCCAGTGTCCCGAACAGGCAGGCCAGCGGCACCGTACGCGTGGGGTTTTCCACTGCGTCGGAGGCTTGGGCGGCCGATTCCATGCCGAGAAAGGCCCAGAGTGTCAGCGGAATTGCTTTGCTGATCGCTTCGGAAATGGGCAGGTGGTAAGGGTTCCAGGCGGCGATCAGCAGATCGGGTTTGAACCAGAACCATCCGATAAGGCTCAAGCCGGCGACCGGAATGATCACGCCCCAGACCGTAATCGCACCGATCTTGCCGGTAACGCCGGGGCCGCCAAAATTTGCCACGGTGGTTATCCAGAGCAAGCCGACCGTTCCGATGAACAAAGGAATGGCGCCGCTTCCCAGCCAAGGCATGAACGACGTCATGTATCCCACTGCAGAGATGGCCACCGCCACGTTGGCGATGGCCAGTGACAGGAAATACAGATACGAGCAGAGGAAAAATCCCGACTTTGCGTGCGCCTCTTCGGTGTAGGCGGATAACCCGCCCGAGCGTAGACAGAAGATGCCGCACTGGGAAAAACAATATGCAATGGCCATGGAACCGACAGCGGTGACGATCCATGACAATAACGAGACCGCCCCGAGTTGCGCCATGCTGGTCGGCAACATGATGATGCCCGAGCCCATCATGTTGACGGTCACCAAAGTGGTGAGTCCCGTCAGGCTCATTTTCTTGTTGGTGTCGGTCATCGAAACCCCCTCGGTCGGCGAAGTGCATCCGCGCCCAGCCCTTGAACGCACTGCAGCGTGGTCATGGTCAATGTTCGCCGACGGTTGAGGTCAACGTGTCTGCCTTGCTTATCCAGCCTCCGCCTGTGGCCTTGTAAACATCGATCATGGCGGTGAACACCGAACCCCGGGTCCGGGTGTAGGTCAGCTCGGCATCGAACAGACTGCGCTCGGCATCCAGCACTTCTATGTAGCTGGTATAGCCGTTGTCGTAACGCAGCCGGGCAAACCGGGTGTAGGTGCGCAAGGCTTCGACCTGATTGCCTTGAGAAGTCATTTGCTCGCGGGATTTGCTCGCGGCAACCAGGGCGTTTTCAACATCCCTGAAGGCTGACTGGATCGACTGTTGGTAAGCCAGCAAGGTTTGTTTTTGAACGGCCTCGGCCTGTTGCACCTGGCCGGCGATCCCGCCAGCGGTGAAGAGCGGCATGCTGGCGGCGACCCCGTAAGACCAGGTGGCGGCCGGCCCGGTGAACAGGTTGGACAGTTGGTTACTGACCGAGCCCAACAATCCGGTCAGCGATATCGTCGGGAAATACAGCGCCTTGGCCGCACCGATTCGGGCGTTGGCGGAAACCAGATTCAACTCGGCTTGCCGCAGATCGGGGCGGCGCTCAAGCAAGTCCGAAGGCAACCCGGCGGGTACCGATGGCAGCGACAGTTGTGTCAGCTCACGGCCTCTGATGATCGGCCCCGGATTGCGTCCAAGCAGCACAGCCAGATTGTTTTCCTGTTGCGCCACCAGTGACTCGAATTGCGCAACGGACGCCTGGGTGCGCTGGAATTCCGAAAGGTTTTGCGCCAATTCCATTTCAGAAATGGTCCCGGCACCGAAACGCAGTTTGAAGATTTCGTAGGAGTCGCCACGGGCCTTGGCCGTGGTGCGGGCGATTTCCAGCTGGCGGTCAAGTTCGCGCAGGGCGATGTAACTCGATGCCACCGACGAGACCAGGCTGAGTATCACCGTCCGCCGACCTTCTTCCGAGGCCAGCAAGTCAGCCCGCGCCGACTCATTGAGTCGCCGCAAGCGCCCCCAGACGTCAAGCTCCCAGCTCACACTCAGGGTGGTCTGATAATTCTGGTAAATCGGGTCGACGCCGGAGTCCAGCGGTACCGGGCCATTGGCGCGTGGCGCCCGGGAACGACTGCCTTGCGCGGCGGCGCCGACTTGCGGAAACAGCTGCGAACGCGCCACACCGTAACGGCCCTGAAACTCCTCGACCCGGGCGGCGGCGATCTTGATGTCTTTGTTCTGCGCCAGCGCGCTGCGGATCAAGTCATTGAGCACCGGATCGTTGAACTGTTCCCACCACAACGCGTTGGACAGGTCGTTGGCCTCTTGCTCTGCGTAGCGATAGGCCACCGGAGTCTCGGTGGCCGGGCGCTGGTAGTCCGGGCCGAGCATGCAGCCGCTGAGCCCCAGACAAATCAACCACGACAAATGGCATGTGCGCATTCATTCCCCCTCATGTCTGTGCAGGGGAGCGCCACCGGGGATCTCTCCGGGCGATGTGAGTGAAGGCGGCGGGGTGGTCTGTTGCGGCGCGCCTTTTTTCTCGGTCAAGCGTTCAACCAGGTAGTAGAACAGCGGGATGAAGAAAATGGCGATGACTGTTGCCGCCAACATCCCGCCGATGACACCTGTGCCGATCGAGTGTCGGCTGTTTTCCGATGCGCCGACGGCAATGGCCAATGGGACACACCCCAGAATGAACTCCAGGGACGTCATCACGATAGGCCGCAGCCGCTCCCTGGCGGCGGTCATTGCCGCATCGTAGGCAGACATGCCGCTTTCCCGGTTCAGTACCGCAAATTCGAAAATCAGGATGGCATTCTTCGCGGCCAGGGCGACCAGCATGGTCAAGCCGATCTGGAAGTAAACATCGTTGCTCAACCCGCGAATCAGCACCGCGAGCAGGGCACCGAACAACGCAAAGGGCACCGCCAGCAATACGCCGACGGGCAGGGACCATTTTTCGTACTGCGCGGCCAGGATCAGGAACACCATGACCAGGCCGAAGATGAACACCTGAGAGGAGGCGCCCCCGCTTTTTTTCTCCTCGAAGGCCTCGCCACTCAGGGCCAAGGCATAGTCATTGGTCATGATTTCAGCGCTGATCTCTTCCAGCGCCTTGAGTGCCTGACCGGAGCTGTAGCCGGGCGCGGCGTTGGCGGTGAGCTTGACTGCCGGGAAGTTGTTGAAGCGCGTCAGCAGGTCGGGGCCGGTGACGTAGCGGGTGGTCAGCAGCGCTTTGAGCGGCACCATCCCCAGGTTCTTGCTGCGTACATAAATCTGCTGCAAGTCTTCAGCCTTGAGTCGGTAGCTCGGTTCAGCCTGCAGAATCACCTGCCACAGACGGCTGAACTTGTTGAATTGAGACACATACAGAGAGCCGAACATGGTTTGCATGGTGCTGTACACGTCTTCCACCGGCACTCCCAGTGTCTCGGCCTTTTCGCGGTCGACATCGACCAGCAATTGCCGGGAAAACACATTGAAGGTCGAGGTAATGGCGCCGAGTTCCGGACGCTGCCTGGCCTTTGCGACAAGCATGCCGACCGTCTCGGCCAGCTGCCCGACGCTGGCGTCGCCCTTGCTTTGAACCCACACCTCCATGCCGCCCGTGGTGCCCAGACCCGGTATGGATGGCGGGTTGACCGGCAAAATGATCCCGCCCTGTACCGTGGAAAAGGCCTGGGCCGCTTTCTGGATGAGCGCTGGAGCACTCTGCTCCTTGATGGTTTGCGAGTCTTTGTAGCGCTCTTCGAAATCCTTGAACCCGACGAAAAAGGCACCAGCATTGTTCTTGTTCTGGCCATCGAGCAGGCTGTAGCCGTTAACGATAGCGACACCCTCGACGGCCTCGTCATGCATGAAGAAATCACTGGCGACCTTGCCCACTTCAGCGGTGCGATCCAGGCTGGCGGCATCGGGCATGATCAGCGCGCCCAGCAGATACCCCTGATCCTCCGGGGGCAGAAAGGCACTGGGAATGCGCTGCGCCATCAGCGCAATCAAAACGATCATGCCGGCGAACAGCAGCAACGCCAGCACAAAGCGTTTGATCATGAACGCCACGGCACGCGAATAGCCCTCGGTCATGCGTTCGAAGCTACGTTCGAACCAGCGGAAAAAAGCGTTTTTTTCGCCTTGGTGAGGTTTGAGCAGCAGGGCGGCCAGGGCTGGTGAAAGCGTCAACGCCACCAGGCCGGAGATCACCACGGAGATGGCGATGGTGATCGCAAACTGTTTGTAGAGCTGCCCGGTGATGCCCCCCATGAAAGCCACCGGCACGAACACAGCACACAACACCAGCACGATCGCGACCACCGGGCCGGCCACTTCATCCATGGCGCGTTTGGCGGCGTCCTTGGGGTTCATCTTGTGTACGTGCATATTGCGTTCGACGTTTTCAATCACCACGATCGCGTCGTCGACCACGATGCCGATCGCCAGCACCATGCCGAACAGCGTCAGCATGTTCACCGAAAACACCAGGGCGGACATGCCGATAAAGGTGCCGACAATCGACACCGGTACGGCGAGTACCGGGATCAGCGTGGCGCGCAGACTCTGCAGAAAAATGAACACCACCACGACCACCAGCACCAACGCTTCGAAAAAGGTGTGAATCACCTCGGAAATCGATGCGCGGGTGAACGCGGTCGTGTCCATCACGATCTTGTATTCGATCCCTTCGGGAAATGTCGTTTTCATTTGTGCCAGGGTCGACGTCACCGCTGCCGAGACATCGAGGGCGTTTGCCCCCGGTTGCTGATACACCGCGATCAGCGTGGCGGGACGTCCCTGATAAGTGCTGCGCAGCGAATAGTCCTTCTGCCCGAGTTCGGCGCGCCCTACATCCTTCAGGCGGACGATGGCCGCGCCGTCGTTGCTGGCGCGCAAGATGATGTTCTCGAATTCCGCAGGCTCCGTCAGGCGGCCCTTGGTGGTCACTGCGAACGATTGCTCCACGGCCTGGCCGGTCGGCGATTGCCCGACACGGCCGACGGCGAATTGCTGGTTCTGGTTGGCGACCGCTGTCTGTACGTCAGCGGCGGTAATGCCCAGTTGCGCCATGCGATCGGGTTTGAGCCAGATCCGCATGGCGTAGTCCGGCGTGCCGAAAATGCTCGCCTGGTTCGCCCCCGGAATACGCTTGATTGCATCCAGAATGTAGAGGTTCGCGTAGTTGGCGACGTAGGTGCTGTCATAGCGTTCGCCGGCGGAATACACGGCAAGCACCATCATGAACGCGGAAGATTTTTTCTGTACCTGAATGCCTTGGCTCTGGACGGCGGAGGGCAGTTGCGGCAAGGCCAGATTGACGCGGTTTTGCACATCGACCTGAGCAAGGGACGGGTCGGTGCCAATCTCGAAGAACACGTTGAGGGTCATGTTCCCCGTCGCCGAGCTCGACGAGTTCATGTAGATCATGTTGTCGGCGCCGTTGACCTGTTGCTCGATCGGCGCTGCCACGTTATTGGCCACCACCTGGGCATCGGCGCCGGGGTAGGTTGCCGAAACGGTAATTTGCGGCGGGGTAATATCCGGGTACTGGGCCACCGGCAATTTGGCCATGGCCACCGCGCCGGCCAGGGTGATGATGATTGAGATCACCGAAGCGAAAATGGGGCGATCAATGCAGTAGTGGGAAATACTCATGGGCTGCGCCCGGTGTCTTGCTGCGTGCTGGCAGCCATCGGTTTTGTCGGCGTCTGGTTAGCTGGCGGGGCAGGAGGGGCAATGATGTTCAGCGGCCCTCCGGGCGTGACTCTGATCGCACCGTCGACCACGATCCGTTCACCGGCCTGCAACCCTTGGGTAATGAACCAGTCATCGCCGTGCCAGTCACCCACTTCGACCACCCGTTGTTCGGGCTTGCCTGCGGCATTGATCACCCACACGAAGTGGCTCTTGGCCCCCTCCAGAACGGCCTTTTGCGGCACGACGATGGCGTTCGGCCTGGTAGCGCCGATGGCCCGCGCCCGTACGAACTGGCCGGGGCGCAACTGGCCATTGGGATTGGCGACCACGGCGCGGACGAGAAAGGTGCCGGTGTCCTGGCTGTAGGAGGGCGCGGCAAAATTCAGTCGCCCCTGTTCGGGCAGCACCGAGCCGTCGGCCAATACCACTTCCACGACAAATTCACTGCGCAGCGGGAATATGAGGTGCCCGGAAGCAATCTCTTCGCGGAACTTGAGCGTCTCGTTTTCCGAAAGACTGAAGTTGACGTAAATCGGGTCCATCTGCGAGACGGTGGTCAGCAGTCCGGACTCACCGGGTGTGACGTAACTGCCTTCCTGCTTTTTGGCAAAGCTTGAAAGACCGGTAAGCGGGGAGGCGATGGTGGTGTAGCTGAGGTTCAGCTGTTCGGTTCGCACCGCCCCTTCGGCAGCCAGCACGGCGGCTCTGGTCTGACGCTCATCGCCGACGGCATTGTCCAGGTCCATCTTGCTGACAGCATTCTGCGCCGCCAGCGGCCGGACACGGGCGAGGGTGGCTTTGGCCACCTCCCAGCGTGCCTGCTGTTGAGCCAGTTGCCCCTGGGCCGAGAGCAACGAAGCTTCAAAGGGCTTGCGGTCCATCTGAAACAGCGTCTGCCCGGTTTTTACCAGGTCGCCTTCGGTGTACAGCCGCTTTTCCAGGAACCCGGCAACCCGGGCGCGGATCTCGACTTCGCGGGAGCTTTGGGTTTGCGCAACGAATTCGAAGGTCACCGGTGTCGTGCGTGCGGTGACCGTTATGATCGTGACATCAGGCGCTTGGCGGGCGAGGGTCGGGGGTTCTTTGCCGCAGCCGGCGAGCAGGCTCAGGCTGCCGACGATAATGGCGACGGGCAAGCCCAGTTGCCTGCCAACACTCATGTTCCTGCCCATATTCTGCTCCGTGAAGGTTTCTCGGACAGACGCTTAGCCATTTGTTGATCACAACGCTAGCACCGGCATTCAGTGGCATTTCTGACAATTATCAAAGAACACGATTTGCCAGCCGCGAGACCCATGGGTTGGCACTCAAACCATGGAGCAGCACACTCAGTAAAACGGTGCAGGCCGCTACAGCCACCAACGTACGACCGACTTGCAGAGGGTAGTCCAGAATCATCACGGCGAAGACAATACTTGCAAGGCCGCGCGGACCGAACCAGCCGATGAACAGCCGGGTTTCGAAATCGAAGTCGGTCCCTGCCAGACTGATGAGCACAGGCAGTACGCGAACCACGGTCAGGCTGAGCACTGCATACAACCAGATATTCAGCGTGAAACTGCTCCAGGCCCAAGGGATTACCTGCGCGCCAAATACCACCCAGGTAATGACGGAAAGCAGGCTGGCGAACTCTTCACTGGCCTTGAGCAGATCATGCTTTTGTTCAGCAAACAGATAACTGGCGAGCAGGCCGCCAACGAACGCCGCGATAAACCCGCTACCGCCCGATGCTTGCGCGGTGGCAAAGCAAACCAGCGCCAGTCCGGGTAGCGTCAGCTGTGACCACATGGGGGTTTGCCAATGGCGTTTCCCGGCGTAACGCTGCAACAACCAGGCGATCAACGTCAGGGCTACGCCGACGAGCGCGCCAATGCCAAGCTCCTCGGCAACCAGCTCCACCGCCAGCGAGACGGGCGACCGCGCCTGTTCTTCGATCAACAGGGCCAGGAACATCAACAGCACCGGCACGCAGATGCCGTCATTGAGCCCGCTCTCCACGTTCAATCCTTCACGCACGGATGCCGCCACCTTCGGATTGCTCACGACAGCCTTGCCCAGTGCCGCATCCGTGGGCGCCAAAAGAGTCGCCAAGATGGCCAGTTCGATCGGGGGAATCTGCGGAAACAGCCAGATGCCGACCAGCCAGCCACTGAGCATGGTCAGCGGCAGCCCGATCAACAACAAGCGTAGCGGTAATCCTTCGTGGGCTTTCAGCACCTTGAGATCAGCGCTGGCTGCATCGCTGAAGAGCACAATTGCCAAGGTCAGTTCGGCCAGGATCCGGAGGCCGTCCTTGCCGATCCGGGGCAGCAGCAGGCCCAGGAATGCCGGGCCAAGAATCAGCCCGGCGAGCATGAACATCAGAGGCCCATTGAGCAGGCGCGACTCGAAACGTCCGGCAAACAGGCTATAGACCAGCAGGAAAGCGGCAAGCAGTGCCAGGTTCTGATACATCGATCACCTGCCTGTCCGGGTTCAGAGTGAAGGGATAAGGCAGGTTTAATTCATTGCTCGTAGCGTCTTCTGATAAAAATCAACGGATGTGCGGATTCCCCAATCAAGTACCTGATCAACGCCTGCGTCGACGCTCCAATAGAGAGAACAGGTACATGCCGGCCAACATGGCCAACACGAATACGATGATCTGCCCGTGCCCGGTAAGCAGAATAGCGACGGCTGGCCCAGGGCAGATTCCCGCCATCCCCCAACCGATGCCGAACAGCAGGCTGCCGCCAATCAGGCGGGCATCCAGCTCCCGTTTCACCGGTAACTGCATGGGCGCCCCCAGCAAGGATTGCGTGCTGTTACGCGCCCAGTTCAACGGGATAACCGCCACGGCGATGGCGCCTCCCATCACCAGAGCAAGTGACGGATCCCAGGCCCCGGCCACATCCAGGAAAGCCAGTACCTTGGCGGGGTTCGCCATGCCTGCCAGGAGCAGCCCCAGGCCGAAGATCAGTCCTGCGAAAAAAGCGCTGAGCTTGATCATTTTCAGGCCCCCACGACATGACGAATGACGTACACCGTTGCAAAACCGGCGAGCATAAAGCACATCGTTGCCGTGATGGATCGGGCAGACAGTCGAGAGATCCCGCAAACCCCATGGCCACTTGTGCAGCCAGAGCCGTAACGGGTGCCCACGCCGACGAACAGTCCCGCAATGATCAGCGTCGGCCATTCTGCCTTGATCTCGATCTGCGGCAGTACGGCAAACACTCCCCACAACAGTGGCGCGAGCATCAGGCCAAGAAGAAACAGTGCCTTCTCGCTCCAGCCTTCACTGCCAAATTGCATCACGCTGCCAATCAAGCCACTGATGCCGGCGATGCGACCATTGGCGAGCACGAATACCCCAACCGCCAGGCCTATCAAGGCCCCACCGCCCAACGAAGTCCAAGGCGTAAAGTTCAGCCAGTCAATGCTCATTTTGTAGCTCCTGCACAGAAGTGCCGATTAAAAGCCATACATCACCGCGCGTGCCTTGGAGGTGCTGATTCGCTAGCCGGCGTGTTTTGCGTCATTAAAAACCGCTCGATCTCCTCAACGGTACTTCGCGCCGTTCGGGTGACGCCGATCAGTGTCGCGGAAGCGGCGCCTGTCCAGTCGCCATACCCCACCAGCCACAAGCGCGGCTCCTTGATCGAACGCGTACCTTCAACGACCACACGTCCATCGGCGGTACACACCCCCAGTGATGCCAGATAACCGAGGGCAGGGCGAAAACCGGTGCACCAGATCACTACGTCGACCGGCGTTTGCGAGCCATCGGCCCACGTCACCCCGGTTTCGGTGAAGCGCAGGAACGGCCGAACCGCATGCAGCACGCCGCGCTCCCGAGCCTCGACGACTGGCGGGACCATCACGATATCGCCCAGGCCTCCGACCGGTTGTTCAATGACGGTCCCGGCGAGCTGGGCTTTCCAGCGCTCGGTGGCGCGCTCGAACAGCACGCGGCCATCGACCTCATCGGCGAGAAATTCTGGCGGCTGCGGAGTAACCCAGGTGGCGTCGGCCACTTTTGAGACCTCAGCGAGGATCTGTGCACCGGAGTTGCCACCGCCCACCACCAGGACTTTTTTTCCCGCAAAAGGCTTCGCATTGACGTAATGGGCCGAATGCAAATGCTGGCCGGTAAAGGTTTCACTGCCGGGGTAATGTGGCAGGTAAGGATGACGCCAGGTGCCGGTCGCACTGACCACTGCGCGGGCCAGCCAGCAACGGCCCTGGGCTTTGACCTGAAGTCGATCGCCCTGGCGCTCAACAGCATCGACCCAATAAGGCCGTTCGACAGGGAACTGATAGCGTTGCTCATACTGGCGCAGGTAATCGATCACGTTGTCGCGACTGGGATAGCCGTCGGTGACCGGCGGCATCATCCAGCCGGCGATGGAGCTCCAGGTCGAAGGTGAAAACAATCGCAGGGAGTCCCAGCCATGCCGCCACGCACCACCCGGTGCGGCTTCGGCATCAATGATCACAAACGAGCGCCCGGTGCGACGCAGGAAGTAAGCCACGGCGAGTGCGGACTGACCGCCGCCAATAATCGCGACATCCACTTCGGTACAGTTGGCAGGCATTGGGAGAGTCCTTGAGGCAGCGCAAGTCAGGCCAGATTAGCGCATCCGAATCGGGCGTTTGTTGATGATCCTCAAATGGCGGTATCTAGATCGCCGCCCAATCGGTTCGATGCTGCAGCAGAAAATCGACGAATGCCCGGACCCGCTGAGGAACGTAGCGGCCATGAGGGTAGAGCAGGGTGTAAGGCCGGGAGCGCCCATTGTAGGGCTGGAGTACCTCGACGAGGCGCCCATCGGCCAATTCGTTCTCGACAATGAATCGGTAAGTCTGGAACAGCCCAGCGCTGTGTTTGGCCAGGGTGACGCCGCCCAGCACATCGTCCGAGCAGCAATAGCGGCCCTCTGTGAAGATCTCGCGATGTTTGCCGTCGACCTCGAACAGCCATGAGATGCGACGGCCGCTGCTGGGCAGTTCAAATTGAATGCACTCGTGAGTGACAAGGTCATCCAGTGTCGTTGGCGTGCCGGCCTTGGTCAGGTATTCAGGTGTCGCGACCACGACCAGTTCTGCGTCCTCCAGCAAGCGGGCGATCAGGGTCGAGTCCGGTTGAGCCCGGACCCGAATCGCCAGATCATAGCCCTCCGCCACAAAGTCGATATTTCGGTTACCCAAATGGATATCCACGCTGACGTCTGGATAAAGCGCCCGAAATTTCGGCAGAAGCGGCAGGATCCGATGATGCCCATACGTGGTCGGAAGACTGATGCGCAGCCGCCCTGAAGGCGTCGATTGAGCGCCCATGACTTCTTGCTGTGCTTCCACCAGTTGCGTCAGGGCCTGTCGGCATTGTTCATAGAACACCCGGCCCGGTTCAGTCATCCGGATGCTGCGTGTGGTTCTGACGAAAAGACGTGACCCCAGACGCTCTTCAAGACGCAAAATCGAGCGGCTTACTGCCGCAGGCGTCACACCGGCTACCTGCGCGGCTGCCGTAAAACTGCCCGTTTCCGAGGCCAGGCAAAATAGCTCGATGCTTCCTAGCTGCAGGTCATCAAAATGACGCTTCATATTCATCACACCGAGTATTCGCGAAGTGCCCAAAGCATACCGAAGTCGATGACGCAGTGGCGAAGACCGCGGCTTTTATTCATTACACGGCGTCATAAATGAAGTAACCGGGCCCGCATTTATTCATTCAAGGCCAGCTTATAGAGTTCATTCCACTTGCCGTCTCATCATGCCGATGAGACGCGAACTGGAGACTTTCCCGTGCCTTTCATCAACGTTTGGATCACCCGCGACGGCGTTACCAGAGAACAAAAAGCACAGGTGATCGCCGAGATCACCCAAACCATGCAGACGGTGCTCAACAAGGACCCGCACCTGACGCACATCGTGATCGAGGAAGTCGATACCGATAACTGGGGCTACGCAGGAATAACCACGACCGAGTACCGCCAGTCGCTGGTGGAGCCCAGGTAATGCTGAGGCACTTGAAACCGCTTTTTTCAACTATCGAGGCATTATCATGAGCCATTCAAAAAAAGTCGTTGTGGTCACTGGCGCATCCCAGGGGCTGGGCGCGGGCATCGTCGAGGGTTTTCGTAAACTCGGTTATCAAGTGGTGGCGACTTCGCGCTCCATCCAGCCGTCATCGGATCCGGACATCCTGACCGTCGCTGGAGATATCGCCGATCCGGCTACGTCCGAGAAAATCATTCGCGAAGTTGTAGCGCGTTTTGGCCGCATCGACACGTTGGTGAACAACGCCGGGATCTTCCTCGCCAAACCGTTCACGGCCTATACCCGCGAAGAGTATGTAAATACCGTGGCCACCAACATGGGCAGCTTCTTCCATATGTCGCAGCAGGCGATTGCCCAGATGGAGAAGCAAGGCGAGGGCGGTCATGTGGTCAGCATCACCACATCGTTGGTCGATCACGCCATCGAGGGCGTGCCATCGGTGCTGGCGTCGCTGACCAAAGGTGGGATGAACGCCGCGACCAAATCCCTGGCGATCGAGTACGCCAAGCGCGGCATCCGCGTTAACGCGGTCTCGCCGGGCATCATCAAGACCCCGATGCATGGCGAGGAAAGCCACGCCGCATTGGGCCGCCTGCATCCGGTCGGCCACATGGGCGACGTGCAAGACATCGTCGCAGCGGTGTTGTATCTGGACAGCGCCCACTTCGTCACGGGCGAAATCCTGCACGTCGATGGTGGCCAAAGCGCCGGCCACTGATGGAGACGGCGGCCTGGCTAACCAGGCGACCGGCAATCTGAAGCAAGAAGCCGCCATCGGCGGCTTCTCCCATCACATTTGAGGGGCGTTGCGAGCAGCGATCGCGACGGTGCTCGGCGAATCCGCAAGTGGGACGAATTGCCGTGTCGCGCCATCAAGTGCATCGATGCATCCGGCTTCGATGTCGTAAACCCAGCCGTGCAGATTCAGCCGTCCTTGCTCGAGCGCGAGGGCCACTGAGGGATGCGTACGCAGATTCGCCAGTTGCGCGATCACGTTTTCACGCACAAGGCCATCGAGCTTGGCGCCGGGCGTATCGAACTCATGCGCCGCATTGATCGCTTTCGCGGCGTCCGCGTGACGGAGCCAGTTAGCGACCGCTGGCAGATGATCCAGACAAGTGCAGCGCGAAATCGCGCCCATCGCGCCGCAGTCCGAATGGCCGCAGATCACGATGTCCTGGACGCCGAGCACAGCGACCGCATATTCGACAGTGGCCGAAACGCCGCCGGGCTCGGGGCCGTAAGACGGCACAATATTGCCGGCGTTACGAATCACGAACAGTTCGCCCGGTTCACGCTGCGTAAGGAGTTCCGGCACAACACGACTGTCCGAGCAGGTGACAAACAGCGCCTTGGGATTTTGTGCCGTCGCGAGCTGCTTGAACAGCTCGATACGCTGAGGATAAACCTCGCGCTGAAAGCGCAGAAAGCCGTCAATGATGTCACGCATGAAGTTCTCCAAACCCGATTAACAGATGGGGGCACAAGCACTCAATGTGCTGTCGCGCCGCGGTGACCGGTATTATCGCAAACGTTGCGCGTGTTAGCTGTACTTGACTTGATGTCTGCAGCCTGTGGGCATTGGTGCAGGAGGGACGTAACGTAACACCTCGTTTAACATAATATACATTACACGTAACAAGATGTTTCCGAATCAGCCCGGTTGCACGCCACATTCAATCCAGAGGCTCACCTGAAGCCGCATTTTCCAAAACCTCGGTATGGCCTGAAATTTGTGAGCATCAATCAGCATCCCGCGTCAGCTTTTCTATCAATATCCGGTGCTGTGGAAATTGCGCAGTCAGTCTGCGTCTGTCACCCATCTCCATATCCGCGAAATCAAATCCTGGCGACACGGTTTCGCTGATCAAACCAAAGCCGTGTTCACCCTCAAGCAGTCGCGATGCTTTCCAGATGCCACCAGGTACGTGCATTTGCAAAAGCTGTCCCGCCAGAATGTCGCTACCCAATACCAATGTTTGAAGCGAGCCGTCACCTGAGATCATGCTGTACTCGATGGGATCGCCCAGATGGTAGAAATGCAGGATGTCCGATTGGTTGAAATGAAACTGGCCCACCGGCGAATCTTCAGTCAGCAAGTAATAGATCGAAGTCACCAAGTAACGTGGGCCACGGGTGGTTTGCAGCATGGCACGATGATCTGTTTGAAAAGTCCTGCGAAAATAGCCGCCTTCAACATGAGGCTGCAGATCCAGTGCAGCAATCACGTCCACGATCTCTGTTTTCCCTCGATTCATGGCCTGCTCCATTGATTGAAAGGCAGATAGGCTGATAGCTCTACTAAACGGCTATTTAGTGGAGTTAACTGTATTTCGACGAATATCGAAGACAATTCCCTCCACTTCAACGATCTAACGCAAACCCACGTCAGGGACACTCGCTAGCGCTTCAGCGTCTCGCTCGGCAGCTCTTGGAACAGCGCCCGATAACTGTTGGAAAACCGCCCCAGATGCCAAAACGACCAGTTCATCGCCACTTCGGCCACGGTGGTTTCCGTGGGCCGGCGATTGAGTAATTCGCGGTGTGCACTGTTAAGCCGGCGTAGGCGCAGCCAGTGGCTCGGGGTCATACCGGTGTAGGCCTTGAACGCCTGCTGTAATTGACGCAACGGGACCCCTGCCACCTTCGAAAGCTCAAGCAGATTAACAGTCTCTTCTGGCGAATCTGCCGCCCATTCCCCTACTCGCTTCATGATCGTCCGTTCTTCAGTACGACGCTGCAAACCGCCTCGATCAAGTCGGGTGTGAGCGTTGTCGAGAATGAACAGACAGTCTTCGAGCAGCTGCTGCGTCAATGAGTTTTTATCAAACGGATCAACAGCTTGCGACAACTTCGTGAGCGTTGAGCTTAACCAGCGACTGAACAAGGCGTTCTGCCCGCAGTTAAGCGGCGCCATGAACAATCCCTCGAGTTTCGCCACATCCAGACCGTGTTCACGGACGAATTGCGGGCCGAACACCACGGCGATTTCCTGGTAGTTCTCCGGGGTGATCCAAATGTTGCGGCTGTCTTCGTTAAGCAGGTACAGCGCGTTGTCACTGCGATCAAAACAGAACGCCAAGGCACCCGATGGCGCACTGAATGCCTGCTCGACGCGGGTGTTCATCTGTTCTTCGTAGACCTGCACACCTTCCAGATCCAGATAGCGAATCTGCCCGGCGAAATGCCCGGGCGACATCTGCTGGTAATGCTGGACCCAACCCGGTGTGGCGCGGATTTGTTCGGTGACATCAGCGGTATTGAACGCCTGAACCTGAAGCGGATTACACGTTGTCATGGGAGACCTTGCGCACTCTTTTGGTGCGCTTTGGTGCTGCTTAAAGTGGATAGATGGAACGGCAAGGCACGCCCAAGATAGTCGTCAACGCGCCACAGGGGAAGGGGCGGAAGATGAAACCCGCCCTCCCCGGCGTCTATAAAACCAATAACGAGGTCTTTATGAATGCCCCTTTCGATCAGCTGTTCACATGGCTGAAAGATCACAAGATTACCGAAGTTGAATGTGTGGTCAGCGACCTGACCGGCATTGCCCGCGGCAAGATTGCACCGACCAACAAGTTCCTGCATGAGCGAGGCATGCGCCTGCCGGAAAGTGTGCTGCTGCAAACGGTAACCGGGGATTTTGTCGACGACGACATCTACTACGACCTGCTCGACCCGGCCGACATCGACATGGTCTGCAAACCGGTGAGCGATGCCGTGTATGTGATTCCATGGGCCATCGAGCCGACCGCCATCGTCATCCACGACACCTTCGACAAGTTCGGCAACCCGATCGAACTGTCGCCGCGCAACGTGCTGAAAAAAGTCCTGCAGCTTTACACCGACAAGGGCTGGAAGCCAATCGTTGCACCGGAAATGGAGTTCTACCTGACCCAGCGCTGCGAAGATCCGGACCTGCCACTCAAGGCACCACTGGGTCGTTCGGGCCGTGCCGAAAGCGGTCGGCAGTCATTCTCCATCGACGCCGCCAACGAGTTCGATCCATTGTTCGAAGACGTCTACGACTGGTGCGAGCTGCAAGGTTTGGATCTGGACACGCTGATCCACGAAGACGGCCCGGCGCAGATGGAAATCAACTTCCGTCACGGCGACGCCCTGGATCTGGCCGATCAGATCACCGTGTTCAAACGCACCCTGCGGGAGGCGGCGCTCAAGCACAACGTCACTGCGACGTTCATGGCCAAACCGATTGGCGACGAACCTGGCAGTGCCATGCACCTGCACCAGAGCGTGGTGGAAATCGCCACGGGCAAGCCGATTTTCGCTGATGCCGACGGCAAGATGAGCGACTTGTTCCGCCATCACATCGGCGGCCTGCAAAAGTACATTCCTAAAGTACTGCCGATGTTTGCGCCCAACGTCAACTCGTTCCGCCGCTTCCTGCCGGACACCTCGGCACCGGTCAACGTCGAGTGGGGCGAAGAAAACCGCACCGTCGGTTTGCGTGTACCGACCTCCGGGCCGGAAGCCATGCGCGTGGAAAACCGCCTGCCGGGCGCCGACGCCAACCCGTATCTGGCGATTGCCGCGAGCCTGTTGTGTGGCTACATCGGCATGGTCGAAGGCATCGAGCCGAGTGCCGCCGTCGAAGGCCGCGCCTACGAACGCCGCAACCTGCGCCTGCCGATCACCATCGAAGACGCGCTGACGCAAATGGAAGAGTGCGACACCGTTGCCCGATACCTTGGCAACAAGTTTGTGCGCGGCTACGTCGCGGTCAAACGCGCCGAGCATGAAAACTTCAAGCGCGTGATCAGCTCCTGGGAGCGCGAGTTCCTGCTGCTGAGCGTCTGAGCAACACACACAAACCCTGTGGGAGCTAACTTGCCAGCTCCCACAAGGGGCCGTGCTCACCCGAAAAACTCCAATAACTCCAAGAGGTGTCGATATGCGTCTATTGAAATCCATGGTTCCCGCCGCACTGGCGCTGTTGTGCAGCACCGCAGCCCTGGCCCAGCCCCAGGTCAGCGTCTACAACTGGACCGACTACATCGGTGAAACCACCCTCGCCGACTTCCAGGCCAAGACCGGGATCAAGGTGATCTACGACGTGTTCGACTCCAACGAAACCCTGGAAGGCAAACTCCTCGCCGGTCGCACCGGCTACGACGTGGTGGTGCCGTCCAACCACTTTCTCGCCCGTCAGGTAAAAGCCGGCGCGTTCCTCAAACTGGATCGCGAGCAGCTACCGAACTGGAAGAATCTCGACCCGAAATTGCTCGAATTGCTCGAAAAGAACGACCCGGGCAACCAGCACTCGGTGCCGTACCTGTGGGGCACCAACGGCATCGGCTACAACGTCGACAAGGTCAAGGCAGTGCTTGGCATCGATCACATCGACTCCTGGGCCGTGCTGTTCGAGCCGGAGAACCTGAAGAAACTCACCCAGTGTGGCGTGTCGATGATGGACTCGGCGGACGAAGTGTTCCCGGCGATCCTCAACTACATGGGCATGGACCCACGCAGCGAAAACCCGGAAGACTATAAAAAAGCCGAAGCCAAACTGCTGAGCATCCGCCCCTACATCACCTATTTCCACTCCTCGAAATACGTTTCCGATCTGGCCAATGGCGACATCTGCGTAGCCTTCGGTTACTCCGGCGACGTGTTCCAGGCGGCCAACCGCGCCAAGGAAGCCAAGAACGGGGTGAACATCGCCTATGCGATTCCGAAAGAAGGCGCCAACCTGTGGTTTGACTTGCTGGCGATCCCGGCCGACGCCAGCAACACCAAGGAAGCCCACGCCTTCATCAATTACCTGCTTGATCCGCAAGTGATCGCCAAGGTCAGCGCTTCAGTGGGTTACGCCAATCCGAACCCAGCAGCCAAGCAATACATGGACCAGGCGCTGGTGAACAATCCCGAGGTCTACCCGTCCCAGGCGGTGCTGGACAAGCTCTACATCTCCTCTACCCCGCCCCAGTCGATCATGCGTCTGATGACCCGGTCCTGGAGCAAAGTGAAGTCGAACAAATGAATCAGTACACGCAAGAACACGCCCGCTCCTATTACGCGGCTTCGGCCCGGGCCAGCACGCCCTGGCCGGCACTCGACGCTGACCTCAGCGCCGATGTCTGCGTAATCGGCGGCGGCTTCACCGGGGTCAATACCGCGATTGAACTGGCGCAGCGCGGGCTGTCGGTGGTGTTGATCGAAGCAAGGCGCATCGGCTGGGGCGCCAGCGGACGCAACGGCGGCCAGTTGATTCGTGGCATCGGTCACGAGGTCGAAGGCTTTGCCCGTTACGTCGGCAACGACGGCGTGCGTTATCTGCAACGCGCCGGTATCGACTCCGTGGAACTGGTGAGCCAGCGCATCACCGAGCATGCCATCGAGTGTGACCTGCGTTGGGGCTTCTGCGAACTGGCCAACACCCCGGCGCAGTTCGCGGCGTTCAAGGACGAACAGGTCAGCCTCGACGAACTCGGCTACCGCCATGAGACCAAGCTGGTCGGCCCCGAGCAAATTCGCCAGCAAGTGGTCAACGCCGACGGCTACGCCGGTGGTCTGATCGACATGGGCTCCGGCCATCTGCACCCGCTGGATCTGGTGCAGGGCGAAGCGCGTCTGGCGGCGTCCCTCGGTGTACGCATTTTCGAGCAGAGCCCGGTCCAGCAGATCATCCACGGCGAAACGGTTGAAGTGCGCTGCGCCACCGGCAGCGTCCGCGCCGGCAGTCTGGTGCTCGGTTGCAACGCGCATCTGGATGAACTCGAGCAGCAACTCAGCGGCAAGGTACTGCCCGCCGGCAGTTACATCATCGCCACCGAGCCGCTGTCCGAGGAACGTGCCGCGCAATTGATCCCGCACAACCTTGCGTTGTGCGACCAGAAAGTCGGCCTCGACTATTACCGGCTCTCGGCGGATCGACGCCTGCTGTTTGGCGGCGCCTGTCACTATTCCGGTCGCGATCCGGCGGACATTGCCGCCTACATGCGCCCGAAGATGCTTAAAGTCTTCCCGCAACTGGCGGACGTGCGCATCGACTATCAATGGGGCGGCAAGATTGGCATTACCGCCAACCGCTTTCCGCAGGTCGGGCGGCTCAAGCAACGGCCGAACGTGTTCTACGCTCAGGGTTATTCCGGTCACGGTCTGAATGTCACGCATTGGTGCGCCAGTCTGCTGGGCGAGGCCATTCACGCCGGCCACAGTCAGGGCATGGACGTATTCAGCGCGGTACCGCACATGACCTTCCCCGGCGGCCCGGCCTTGCGCTCACCGCTGCTGGCACTGGGCATGTTCTGGTATCGTTTGCGCGAAATCCTCGGCTAACGCGCGCCCCTGTAGGCGCTGCCGAAGGCTGCGATCTTTTGATCTTTAAAATCAAGAGATCGCAGCCTGCGGCAGCGCCTGCACAAAACCACATCGACCCGCGAATTTGCTCTATCGCCAAGCACTTCTATATTGATGAAGTGCTTTTGCGTTCCTGACGCTCAGCATCCACAAAACCGAGGAGGACATGGATGAAGTCGTCAGCCGCCGATGAACCACGAACACCGGGCCACGCGCCAATCAAGACCCGGCGTTTCAGCATCTCCCTGGTGTGGATCGTCCCGGTCGTCGCGGTGCTGGTCGGCATTTCGCTGGTGGTGCACAACCTGCTGCAGGAAGGCCCGACCATCGTCGTCAACTTCAAGACCGGCAGCGGCCTGGTTGCCAACAAGACCGAGGTCAAATACCGCAGTGTGGTGATCGGTCAGGTGACGGATGTCGAGTTGAGCGGCGATCAGAAGAGCGTCGACGCCACGATCAAACTGGCCAAACAGGCCGAAACCTTCACCCGCGAAGACTCGCAGTTCTGGGTCGTGCGCCCACGCATCGGTGCGGGCGGCGTTTCGGGCATCGATACCTTGCTTTCCGGCGACTATATCGGCGCCGACATCGGTCAGGCCAACAACCGCGCCAAGCATTTCAAGGGGCTGGAGAATCCGCCGCCGATCACTTACGGCGAACCGGGCAAGCGCTTCATGCTGCATGCCTCGGATCTTGGCTCGCTGGATATCGGTTCCCCGGTTTACTACCGCAAGATTCCGGTGGGTCAGGTCGTGACCTACGCCCTCAATCCCGAGGGCAAAGGCGTGGACATCGAGGTGTTCATTCACGCACCGAACGACGCGTTCGTCACCGAAAATACCCGCTTCTGGAACGCCAGCGGCATCGACATCAATGTCGGGGCCAACGGTTTTGCGGTGAAGACCGAATCGCTGTCCACTATGCTGGTCGGCGGCATTGCCTTCCGCGCGCCGGATTACAGCCCCAACGACGTTGCCGCCGCCGACGACAAAGACTTCGAACTGTTCGCCGATCAGCAGACCGCTCTCGCTCCGCCCAACGGCAAGGCGCAATACCTGGTGTTGCGATTCGAGCAGTCGTTGCGCGGGCTCAAGGTCGATGCGCCCGTCGAGTTTCTCGGCATGGAAATTGGCCGGGTCGTCGGAATCAACCTCGACTTCGACGCGAAAAAACGCACCTTCCCGCTTAACGTCGGGATCGTCATTTACCCGCAGCGCCTCGGCCTGGCCTACAAAAAGATGCTGACCGAATTCAAGCACGATCCCAACGACGAAGCGGCCGGTATTCGTCTGCTCGGCACCTTCGTCGAGAATGGTCTGCGCGCCCAGGCCCGCAGCGGCAACCTGCTGACCGGGCAGTTGTATATCGCGCTGGATTTCTTCCCGAAAGCCGAGAAAGTTGCATTCGACGCAACGGCCCGACCGGTCGCCTTGCCCACCGTGCCCGGCAGCCTCGAACAGTTGCAGGAAAAACTCGAAGCGGTGGTCGACAAGCTCAACAAACTGCCGGTCGAGCGGATTGCCGGTAACCTCGACAGCAACCTCGTCGAGCTGCGCAAAGGCCTGCAACAGTTCAATGCGAAAACCCTGCCGGGCGTGCAGACCACACTGGCCGACGTCAGCAAGACCTTGCAGTCCGCCAGTTCGACCTTGGCCGAAGATTCACCGCAGCGCGAGAAACTCACCGAGACCCTCGACGAACTCGGGCGCATGTCGCGTTCGCTGCGTGAGCTGTCGGACTATCTCGGTCGCCATCCGGAATCGCTGATTCGCGGTCGTCCCGACAACGCAGCGCCGCTGGATCTGAAAGGACCGCCACGCAATTGAGCCCAGGAGCTATCCCATGGCTGTACCGCTGAAGATCACCGTGCTCGCTGCGTTCATGCTCCTTGGCGCCTGCCGCAGCGAGCCGATCAACTTTCACACCCTGACGCCGGTGGAGCTGTCGGCGTCCCGGGCCGGCGCGCAGATTCCCATTGAGGGGATCAGCGTGCCGCCGCAAGTCGACCGCCCGCAAATCGTCATTCGTCAGGGCAACAATGGCCTGGCGATTCTGGAAACCCAATGGTGGGGAGCGAGTCTGGCGGACGAGTTGCGCAGTGCCTTGAGCGATCAACTGAGCAATACCGGCAGTCGCGGCAATGTTTCGGTGCGTATCGATGTGCAGCGTTTCGACTCGATCCCCGGACAATACGGGCTGATCGACGTCAAGTGGCGCCTGCGCCCGAGCGGTGCGGCGGACAACGCTCTGCTGACCTGCCATTCAACCTTGCAAACACCTTCCGGCCCGAGCATCGACGAACTGGTGGCCGCGCAACAGAACAACGTCAAACGCCTGGCCGCCCTGATCAATCAGGCGGCGGGCAACGCTCGCTGCCCGTCAGCCTCGTGAGCCGCCGACAGCGTGACCGTGAAACGGCAGCCATTGGGCTCGCGAGTAACCAACTGAACCTGCCAGTGTTGATGGCTGCAGATCCGCTGCACCAGCGACAAACCCAGCCCAAGGCCTTCACCGCGCTGTTCGTCACCGCGCACGAACGGCTGGAACATCGCGTGACGTTTTTCTTCCGGAATACCGATGCCGCTGTCCTCGACCACAAAGCTGTCGTTGAGCAGGGTCAACCGGACAAAGCCCTGATCGGTGTAATGCCAGGCATTGCGCAGCAGATTGCCCATGACCGACTGCAAGAACGTCAGGTCATAACGCGCGCTGCCCGCCAGTTGCGGCTCGTAGATAAACTCCAGACCCTTTTCGCCAATCAATCGCCCCCAGATTTCCACCTGGGCGTCGGCGATAGATTTGAGTGTGCAAGTGGATTCGGTGCCAAGCGCTTCCGGTTTGCGCGCCAGCATCAAGAAGGTCTCAACCAGCTGGCGCATTTCTGCGCTGGCCCGGGCGATGCGTTTGACCTGTTGGGTGGAGCGCGAATCCAGCGAGGGGTTGGCCAGCAACAGCTCGCAGGAACTGGCCAGAATCATCAGCGGTGTGCGCAATTCATGGCTCACGTCACTGGTGAAAAGCTTTTCCCGGTTCAGGGTTTCGCGTAACCGGCCGAGTGTCTGGTCGAAAGACAGCGCCAGCGCCCCAACCTCGTCATCGGCGTAATCCGGATGCAGCGCCGGTGCCAGTGCAATCAACTGGTCACGATGACGCACCTGCCCCGCCAGGCGGATCACCGGCGCCATGACTTGCCGCGCCAGCAGCCTGCCGAGCGCGACCGCCAGCATGACGCTGAGGATGAACCCGACTATCACTACCACGAACAGCAGGTGCTCGCGTTGTTCGAAGCTTTCCTGATTGCGCAACAGCACATATTTGCGGCCGCCGACCGCCTCGACCATCGCATAGAAGTCGTCGCCGTTGAACGTGATCTCTTGAAACCCCACGGGCAGTTCCGCCAGTTGCGGTGTCAGCGCCATGGGCCCGGGGCCGTTCTCGAAAAAAAACAGTTCGCTCTTTTCCGGCTCGTGGCGCCACTGGTTGATGTCGTCCATCGCCAACAACCGGCGCAAGCCACCGCTGAGGGCGGTCATGGTCAACTTGTGCTCCACGACATGCACGGTAGCCACAATGCCCATTGCGAAGACACCGGCCACCACCGCGCTCATCAAGGCGAACACAATCACAATCCGATTGGCGAGGCTTTGCTTGAGGTCCATCCGGTTGCTTGGCTCCAGTGCTGATGTCGGGGACTGCAAGCAGCTGCGTCACGACGTTATCCAGAGTCGCAGCTTCGCCTCGACTGGCGCTGTTGTTAAGTGGCCCTAATAAACAAAACGAGTATTTGAGTTTATTTATCAAATAGACTTTTCCGTTAATGCCTGCGCCGCTCTCGCAAATTTTTCACATGTTCTTCACTGCACCGCCACGACTCTGAACGTAGTGTTCAGCAGCCATTCAAGTAGACCACCGTAAAGTAACTAACCTCCTGGAGCTTACGTTGCACTGTGCGTGTACTGAGTGGAACTCGGGAATGACAAGGGGCAACGTCGTGGTTGAATTAGTACACGTACAATCAGCGTCTAAACGATGGGTTCTGTCTCGTCCGCGCACTTGGGCAATCATTGCTGTCGGTTTGCTGTTGATTACACTGATTTGCGGCTTCGTCTGGGTCCAACGCTCGCCCGCCAACCTGCGCTACGCCAGTGCATCGGCGACCCACGAATGGGTGAAGGCCTGGCAGGCCGGTGAGGTCATCGCACTGGTCCGTCATACTGAGCGTTGCGACCGATCGGCCAATACTTGTCTGGGGCCGGCAGACGGTATCACCCAGGCTGGCAGCATTGCTGCAGCCGAGGTAGGCCGTGGCTTTACGCAACTGGGCCTGGAAAAGACCCGGTTCTTCAGCAGCCCGCTGACGCGCACCCTGCAAACCGCGCATTACATGCTCGGCCACGATGCCGTGGCCGCGGAATGGCTGGAAACCTGTGGCCCGACGATGCGCAATGAAGTGGTGGCGCACAAGACCGCAGGACAGAACATGATTCTGGTGACCCACAGCGGCTGCATCGCCGATTTCGAACGGCAAACCGGTTACCCACGCGCGGTCGCCGCCGAATATGGCAGCACGGTTTTAGCCCGGATAGATGCGCAAGGCCAACTTGAAGTAATCGGCATCATGAACCCAGAAGGCTGGCAACGATTGGCCAAGTAATCATCAGACTTGATCAAGTAAAAACGCTCGGGCAATGCTCTGGCACAGACTAATTAGCATTTATGAAATTGTAATAAGAAATTTTTTTCACTTTAAAAAACTGGAAATATTTCATTTTAAAGCTTGGCTGTTCGAGGAGAACTTAACGCTGGAAGCAGACCCGTTCTCTGAATACAGGACACGCCCTTCGGGCGTGCTCGCCTCTGCATTCATTCAACCCAGTGCCGCGCCTGCTATGGAAATCGCCAGACGCAACACTGAAACGCACACTTTGTACTGCACCAAGGTCCAATCATGACGTCTGAGAACAAACCGTTGCGCCATGCAGCGTTGAATTTGCCGTGCCTCCACCAGAGCACCCTGATCGAACGCTTTGCGATACCCGGGCTGGTACTGGCATTCGTGATGTTTTATCTGCTGCCGCTGATGACCCACGGCCTGTGGATTCCCGATGAAACCCGCTATGGGCAGATCAGCCAGGAAATGCTGCAGAGCGGCAACTGGGTGGCGCCGCACTTCATGGGCATTCGCTATTTCGAAAAACCGATTGCCGGCTACTGGATGATTGCCATCGGCCAAGCCATTTTCGGTGAAAACCTGTTTGGCGTACGCATCGCCTCCGCGCTCAGCACGGGCGTGAGCGTCTGGCTGGCCTATCTGCTGGCCCGTCGCCTTTGGAACAACCCGCGCATCAGTGCCGCTTGTGCCCTCCTTTATATGAGCTTCGGCCTGATCGCAGGTCAAGCCGGCTATGCCAACCTCGATCCGCAATTCACCTTGTGGGTCAACCTCAGCCTGGTGGCGATCTGGTTTGCCATCGACAGCAATACCCCCCGCGCGCGTCTGGGCGGCTGGGCATTGCTGGGATTCGCTTGTGGCATGGGCCTGATGACCAAAGGTTTCCTCGCCCTGATGCTGCCGGTGCTGATTGCCCTGCCCTACATGATCTGGCAGCGACGCTTTGGCGAGCTGGTGCGTTATGGTCTGGTCGCCGTGGCGGTGGCCGCGCTGGTCAGCGTGCCATGGGCACTGGCCGTGCATTACCGTGAACCGGATTTCTGGCGATTCTTCTTCTGGCACGAACACATCCGTCGTTTTGCCGCCGGCGAAGATGCACAGCACGCACGGCCATGGTGGTTCTACCTGCCGTTGCTGTTTGCTTCGACCTTGCCATGGGCCCTGCTGTTGCCTTCGACACTGCTGCGCACCTGGCGCGAAAAACGCGATCCGAAAATCGCCTTCCTCGCCTTGTGGTTCCTGCTGCCGCTGGCATTTTTCAGCGCGAGCAGCGGCAAACTGCCGACCTACATCATGCCGTGCCTGCTGCCGTTGGCCCTGTTGATGGGCTACACGGTAATGAACTGGATAGCTGACCAGAACGGGCGCGTCTTGCGCATCAACGGTGTGGTCAACGTAGTGCTGGCCATTGCGTCGCTGGTTGCACTGATCTACCTGCAAGCGACCCGTGAAATTTACGAACACACCGAAATGTTCAGTCTGTCGCTGGGTTATATCGTGTTGCTCGGCTGGCTCATTGCCGGCGCGCTGCAAACCGTGCGCCCACTGACGCTGTGGGCGATGCCGGCGCTGGGCATCGGCTTGCTCGTCGCACTGCTGCCTGCCGCCATGCCGGCGACCGTCGTCAACAGCAAGATGCCGGATCAGTTCATTGCCGAACACCAGCAGGAACTCAGCCAGACCCGCTCGTTGCTGAGTAACGATCTGGGGGCCGCCTCTGCGTTGTCATGGCGTTTGCGTCGCCCGCAAGTCGACCTGTTCAACACCGTTGGCGAGCTCAAGTACGGCCTCGATGACCCGGCCATGGCGTCACGCAAAGTCAGCCTCGACGGTGTAGGCGAATGGATGACCGAAGCGCGCAAAAAAGGCTCGGTGGGCGTGGTGATGCGCGTCAACAGCACCTCCGACGAACAACAACTTGAGCTGCTGCCGATCGATGGTCAGCACTTCCGGCGCGGCAACCTGGAAATCTTCATTTTTGCCCAGAGCAAACCATGACCGCAGACAAAAAAGATCGGGGCGCGTTGCTGCTTCTGCTCGCCGCGACTGCCCTGCTGTTACTGCTCGGCCTGGGCAGTCGTGAGCTGTGGGGGGCAGAAACCCGCTGGGCCAACATCGCCTTGCAGATGCTGCAGAGCGGCGACTATTTCGACCCCTATCTCAAGGGCAGCCCCTATTACGACAAGCCGCTGCTGTCGTACTGGCTGATTACCGCCACCGCCTGGTTCACCGGTGGGCTGGGGCACTGGTCGCTACGCCTGTCCTCGGTGATTTCCGCATGGTTCAGCGTGTGGCTGGTGTACCTGATCGGCGAGCAATTGTTTCGCAAAGGCACCGGGCTAATTGCCGGCTGGATGCTGGCGACCACGTTCTACTTCGTGTTCTGGGCGCGAGTCGCCACTGCCGACATCCTCACCGTCTGCGGTGTGCTTGCCGCGGTCTGGTGGTACTGGCGCGGCCCGGATGACACCCGGTTCTGGCGCTATGTGGTGTTCTTCGGTTTGCTGTCGCTGACCTCGCTGTTCAAGGGCCTGATCGGTTTCATCCTGCCGGGGCTGGTGCTGCTGCCACACCTGCTCAGTGAGCACCGCTGGAAACGTCACCTGAACCTGCGACTGTTCGCGGCGATAGTGATCGCCGGGGCGTTTTACATGACGCCGTTCGTGCTCTCGCACTTCTACGGCGCGCCCAACTACGAACAAAGTGGCCTGGGGCTGGTACTGCGTGAAAACGTTGTGCGGTTTTTCCAGCCGTTCGATCAGTTCGGGCCGATTTACACCTACTTGATCTACCTGCCGGTCTACACCCTGCCCTGGGCGCCGTGCTGGTTGATCGCCTTGTGGGTGGCCGCGCGCAACTGGAAGCACATCGAACCGGATACCCGCTGGCTGATTCAAGGGCTCGCGTTGCTGATGCTGTTCTTCACCGCCAGTGGCAGTCGCCGCAGCTATTACGTCTTGCCGCTGGTGCCCTTCGCGCAACTGCTGGGTGCCTGGTGGGTGACCCGGCGCATGGCCGCTCGCCACAGCGAAGGCCGCGGGCTGAAGATCGGTTTCGCCGTCACCACCGTGTTGCTTGCCGCGATTCTGGGTGTGCTTTACCCGTGGACCAACAGCGGCGGCGGTGTCATCCGTTTCGGCGAACAGGTTCGCGAGCAGGCCAGCCAGCAGGCACCGTTGAATCAATGGCGCATGGTCATGGTCGAGGTCGACAACAAAGTGCCGATGTACCTGCAAACCGGTGGTGCACCGTTCTACTACGTGCCGGAAACGATTCAGGACTTTCCGCACAATGGTGACACAGCAACGCTGATCGCCTGGCTGGAACGCACCAGCGGAGAACGGTGGGACCCGCAACGCACGATTTTCGTGGCGCAATACCGTTCCGGTGACGCCGTGCCGCTCGATGCGCTGAAGGCTGACCATCAGGTCATCACCACCACGCCCACCCGTGGCGAGCAGGTCTTTCACGGGCGGGAAGACCAGAGCGTGGCCTACATCCCCCACTCCTGAGCGATGACGTTAAGACAAAAGTAGAGAGTCGCGGTAAATTTGAATGGCAATGACAACTATTAACGGCTTCTTTGACGTTTTTTTCTCATTTGCCACCCTACATTGCCGCGACTCGACACTTGCAAATCGTTCGCATTGTTTCCTGCGAGGGTTTGCTCATAACGTCTGAAAACAGGAGCTGCCCGAATGAATCCACGCCTTCCATCCATCTTCAAGCGCGCATTGCTGGCCACCGCGCTGCTCGGCACCGGGAATGCTGTTGCCGCCGACTCGGTGGGCCTGGTGGTTTACAACGCGCAGCATGAAACGCTGACCAAGGCCTGGGTGGCCGGTTTCACCGAGGAAACCGGGATCCCGGTGACCATTCGCAACGGCGATGACACCGAGATGGGCAACCAGCTCGTGCAGGAAGGCGCCGCCTCGCCGGCAGACGTATTCCTCACCGAGAACTCCCCGGCGATGGTGCTGGTGGACAACGCCAAACTGTTTGCGCCGCTGGCGCCCGCGACCCTTGAGCAAGTCGATGCTGCCTACCGTCCGGCCCACGGCAATTGGGTCGGCATCGCTGCCCGTTCCACCGTGTTCGTCTACAACCCGAGCAAGCTGACTGAAAAAGACTTGCCCAAATCCCTGCTCGACCTCGCCACCCCGGCCTGGAAAGGCCGATGGGCCGCCTCCCCGGCTGGCGCGGACTTCCAGGCGATCGTCGCCGCTGTGCTGCAACAGAAAGGCGAAGCTGCCACGCTGGAATGGCTCAAGGGCATGAAGACCAACGCCACGATCTATCGCGGCAACAGCGCGGTGCTCAAAGCGGTGAACGCCGGGCAGATCGACAGCGGCGTGATCTACCACTATTACAGCTTCGTCGATCAATCCAAGACCGGCGAGAACAGCAAAAACACCCAGTTGTACTACTTCAAACATCAGGATCCGGGCGCGTTCGTCAGCACCTCCGGCGCCGGCGTGCTGGCATCGAGCAAGCATCAGGATGAAGCGCAGAAGTTCGTCCAATACATCACCAGCAAGGAAGGTCAGGAAGTACTGGAAACCGGCACCTCCTTCGAATACGCCGTGGGTAAAGACGCGCCGTCCAATCCGAAGCTGACCCCGCTGAAAACCCTCGATGCGCCGAAAGTCGATGCGTCGACCCTCGACAGCAAAAAAGCCGTCGAGCTGATGACCCAGGCCGGGTTGCTCTAAGTGATGCCCAAAACCTTGCCTGCAACGGCCGTGGTGACGGCCCCCGCCAACCTCCTCCACCCGCCCCGCACGCTGGCCGGGCGCGGCAGTTCGTGGGTGGTGAGCTCGGCGGTGCTGGTGTCGTTGCTGTCACTGCTGCCGATTGCCTTCGTGATCGGCGTGGCGTGGTACACCGGTTGGGCGACCCTCGAAGCCCTGGTGTTTCGCCCGCGAGTCGGCGAGTTGCTGATCAACACCGTGCTGCTGGTGCTGATCACCTTGCCGCTGTGCATTGTCCTCGGGACAACCCTGGCCTGGCTGACCGAACGCAGCAATCTGCCCGGCCGGCGTCTGTGGTCGCTGCTGGCGGTTGCGCCACTGGCCGTGCCGGCGTTCGTCCACAGTTATGCGTGGGTCAGTCTGATTCCGTCGATCCACGGTCTGCCGGCCGGCGTGCTGGTGTCGGTGATCGCCTATTTCCCGTTTCTGTATTTGCCGATTGCCGCGACCTTGCGCCGTCTCGATCCAGCAATCGAAGACGTTGCGCAATCCTTGGGGCTGAAGCCGTGGGCGGTGTTTTTCCGGGTGGTGTTGCCGCAACTGCGGCTGGCCATCTGCGGGGGAGCCTTGTTGGTCGGCCTGCATTTGCTGGCCGAGTACGGCTTGTACGCGATGATCCGTTTCGACACCTTCACCACGGCGATCTTCGATCAGTTCAAATCGACCTTCAACGGCCCGGCCGCCAACATGCTCGCCGGGGTTCTGGCGCTGTGCTGCCTGGCGATGCTCACGGCGGAATCCGCTGCCCGTGGCCAGGCGCGTTATGCGCGGGTCGGTTCCGGCAGCGCCCGGGATCAGCGCAGCGTGCAACTGGGGCGCGGCGCGACAACCTTGGCGCTGCTGCTGCAAACGCTGACGTGCCTGTTGGCACTGGGTGTGCCGTTGCTCACGTTGGGCCGCTGGCTGGTGGCCGGTGGTGCGCAGGTCTGGCAAGGCGACGAGCTGTTGCCAGCCTTGCTGCAAACCCTGTCGTATGGCGTGGCCGGCGCATTGTTGACCAGTGTCGCGGCGATTCCCATTGCGTGGCTGTCGATCCGCTCTCCGGGCAAGCTCCAGCGCTTGCTGGAAGGCTGCAACTACATCACCAGTTCACTGCCCGGCATTGTCGTTGCTTTGGCGCTGGTCACCGTGACCATTCATTTCGCCCGGCCGATCTACCAGACCACCATCACGGTGCTCTTGGCCTATCTGCTGATGTTCCTGCCGCGGGCGCTGGTCAGTCTGCGCGCCGGTTTCGCGCAAGCCCCGGTCGAGCTGGAAAACATCGCACAAAGCCTTGGCCGCTCGCCGTTGCGCGCATTGTGGCTGATCACTGTGCGCCTGGCGGCCCCCGGCGCGGCGGCAGGTGCGGCGCTGGTGTTCCTGGCAATCACCAATGAGCTGACCGCAACCCTGCTGCTCGCGCCCAACGGCACGCGCACCCTCGCTACCGGTTTCTGGGCGATGACCAGCGAAATCGATTACGCCGCCGCAGCGCCTTACGCGCTTTTGATGATCCTGCTTTCACTGCCGCTGACGGCCATTCTCTATCACCAATCCAGGCGTACCGCTGGCCGATGAACGCTCTCGAACTGCACAACCTCAGTAAAACCTTCGGCGCGCAAAAGGCGCTCGACGACGTCAGCCTCAACGTACCGACCGGCAGCCGCACGGTGATCGTCGGCCCCTCCGGTTCCGGCAAAACCACGCTGTTGCGGATGATCGCCGGGTTCGAATTCCCCGACAGCGGCAGCCTTACGCTCAACGGTCAGACGCTGGTGGACCGCAGCCACGCGGTGCCGGCCTATCAACGGCAGATCGGTTACGTGCCGCAGGACGGTGCGTTGTTCCCGCACATGACGGTGGCGGCGAACATCGGCTTCGGCCTGGCCCTGACCGGAGCGGCCCGCACCCAGCGCATCCTTGAGTTGATGGATAGCGTGGCGCTCGACGCCAACATGGCCCAACGTTGGCCGCATGAGCTGTCGGGCGGCCAGCAACAGCGGGTCTCGCTGGCCCGCGCTCTGGCGCAACAACCACGACTGATGCTGCTGGATGAGCCGTTCTCCGCCCTCGACACCGGTTTGCGCAGTGCCATGCGCAAAATGGTTGCGCGCCTGCTCGAAGACGCCGGCGTCACCACCATTCTGGTGACCCACGATCAGAGCGAGGCGTTATCGTTTGCCGATCAATTGGCCGTGATGCGCAGTGGCCGGCTGGTGCAGTCCGGGCATCCGATGGATCTCTACCGCTATCCGCAGGATGAACAGACCGCGCACTTTCTCGGCGAAGCGGTGATCCTGCCCGCGCAGATCGAGTCCGGTTGGGCGCATTGCGATCTGGGTCAGGTGGCGGTGAACAGCAACGGTTTCAGTGGCGCCGCGCAAATCATGCTGCGCCCCGAACAGCTGCAGATCGCCGAGGTGGCCTCTGACAGTCACGGCTGCCACGCGCGGGTCACCGACCGTGATTTTGCCGGCAACACCTGCACCTTGACGGTTGAACTGAGTTCATCCGCGACTCAGGATCCGGCCCGTTCGATTCTGGTGCGCAGCTCCGGCATGCACGCACCGCCCGCCGGCAGCGCGGTGCAGCTGTCGGTGCTCGGGGCGGCGCATGTGTTTGGCCTGAACTGATCAGAGATCGAAGCGATCCACCGCCCGCCGCCGCTCGTTGTCATCGCGCACATCGTAGTTGGCGGTGGTCTGGATGTTGCTGTGATGCGCCAGTTTCTGCGCAATCGACAGGTCGTGCTCCTCGATCACCCGAGTGATGAACGAGCGACGGAAGTCGTGGGGCATGATCTTCACTCCGACCTGCGTGCCGCGCTGGCGGGCAATGTAATAGATCGCATGCTTGGTAATGCGCTCGCGGGTGATGTGGCTGCCACGGCGAATGCGGTTAAACAGAAAGGCATCGTCGCTCTCACCTTCCTTGAGCTGCGAACGGCGCAGTTCGAGCCACGCATCAAGCTTGCTGAATGCCCACGCCGGCGCGTACTTGATCAACTGCTTGTTGCCCTTGGCGGTGACGCACAGGCTGCGCTCGGTGAAGTCGACCTGATTCAGGTCCAGGTCCACCGATTCCGACTTGCGCATACCCGTGCCGTACAGCAACGCGATGATCGCCGCATCGCGCAGGCCCTGCGGGCGCGGGTCGGCAGCGCAGACTTCCATCAATTCGTGAATCAACGTGCGCTTGAGATTGCGCCCCTGGGACAACCGTGTGCCGGCAATGCCCTTGACCGAGCGCATCTTCAAAAGATGTTCCTGGCTGATCAGGCTCATGCGCCAGGCCTCGTTCATGACGCCGCGCACCGCATTCACATACAACGAAGAAGTATTGGGTGCGTAGTTGTCTGCGCGTAATGCAGCGACCAGTGCAACAACATCTTCTGGTTGCAACGCATGCCAGGGAATCTCTTCGACATTCATGTCTTCAAAGCCCAGGCGATCGGCCGCATCTTGCAGCACGTAACGCATGGTCAATTGGCTGGAGGGCGCCAAACGCGCGAGGTACAGACTCATCGGGTTGGCTTTTGGAGCGTCGGGGGTTGCAGCAACTAAATCAATCAAACGTTAAACCTTGAGTAAAAAATGTACAGCACTACAACAACTAACAAATGCAATGTACTTGAAGTAAAGAAGGTACTTGAGCGGAACTGTCCGACAAAAAACTGCGATGGACGGCAGAAGCCTGAACAGCGGCTGTATAAGTGACAGATAAACGATTCGCCAACCGGTTTTTCATGTTCCTTTCACAAAAACCGGCATAACCTTAATTCCCATAGGTTCGGTAGTGGCTATGCCCCAACCTGCCGGGCAAATCGTGAAAAGTCAATCTATCCCCGACGTCATGCTTTTTTTGCCAAGTTATTGATGCAGGAGCGCTTTTCTGTGTCTACGCTGAGGCTGGATCCAATAATCGCGTGAATCCATCCTTTATTTTTTGTAATGAGGTGCCCATGAGTCAGGCGTTTCTCCCCTTCTCTCGCCCCAGTATCGGCGATGAGGAAATTGCCGCTGTCGAGCAGGTGTTGCGCTCGGGCTGGATCACCACGGGGCCGAAAAACCAGGCACTCGAAGAGCAATTTGCGCAGTACGTGGGTTGCAAGCACGCGGTGGCCTTGTCTTCGGCCACCGGCGGGATGCACATCACGCTGCTGGCCCTGGGCATCGGCCCGGGCGATGAAGTCATCACCCCGTCGCAGACCTGGGTCTCGACCGCCAACATGATCTCCCTGCTGGGCGCCAAACCGGTGTTCGTCGATGTCGACCGCGACACGCTGATGACCGACGCTGCGCGCATCGAAGCGGCCATCACTCCGCGAACCAAGGCGATCATCCCGGTGCACTATGCCGGCGCTGCATTCGATCTCGATCCGCTATATGCCCTGGCTGACAAGCACGGCATTCCGGTCATCGAAGACGCCGCCCACGCTGCCGGCACCCGCTACAAGGGCCGTCATGTCGGTTCGCAAGGCACGGCGATCTTCTCGTTCCACGCGATCAAGAACATGACCTGTGCCGAAGGCGCGATGTTCGTCACCGACGACGAAGCCCTCGCCAGCCGCGTGCGCATGCTCAAATTCCACGGCCTGGGCGTCGACGCCTATGACCGTCTGACCGGTGGCCGCAAGCCACAGGCACAAGTGATGGAGCCGGGCTTCAAGTACAACCTGGCCGACATCAACGCCGCGATTGCCCTGGTGCAACTGCAGCGTCTGGACGAAATCAACGCCCGCCGCACCGAACTGGCCACCAGCTACCTGCAAAAATTCGAAGGCCTGCCAGTGCAACCGCTGGCCCTGCCCGACTACGCCCAGCAACACGCCTGGCACCTGTTCATCCTGCGCATCGACAGCGAGCGTTGCGGCATGGACCGCGAAGCCTTCATGAAGGCGTTGCAGGATCAGGGCATCGGCACCGGTATCCATTTCATCGCCACCCACTTGCACACCTGGTATCGCCAGCGTGACCCCGACCTCTACCTGCCCAACACCGAATGGAACTCGGCGCGGCTGTGCTCGATTCCGCTGTTCCCCGACATGACCGGTCAAGACCTTGACCGGGTGGTCGGTGCCATCGCACACATCATGGAAAAACGCCTGTGAAACCTTATCCAATCCGTAGCGTGTCGATCGTCATCCCGGTCTACAACGAACAGGAAAGCCTGCCCGAGCTGCTGCGTCGTACCGAGGCGGCCTGCCGCCAGTTGCATCACGATTTCGAAATCGTGCTGGTCGACGACGGCAGCCGCGATGAGTCGGCCAACATGCTTGAAGAAGCCGCCGGTCGTGAAAACAGCCCGTTCGTGGCGGTCATTCTCAACCGCAACTACGGTCAGCACGCCGCGATCATGGCCGGTTTTGAACAGTGCAAAGGCGACGTGGTGATCACCCTCGACGCCGACCTGCAGAACCCGCCGGAAGAAATCCCGCGGCTGGTGGCCGAAGCCGAAAAAGGTTACGACGTGGTCGGCACCGTGCGCGGCAACCGTCAGGATTCGGCGCTGCGCCGTTATCCGTCTAAGCTGATCAACCTTGCCGTGCAGCGCTCCACTGGCGTCGCGATGAGCGACTACGGCTGCATGCTGCGTGCCTACCGCCGCACCATCATCGACGCGATGCTCGCCTGCCGTGAACGCAGCACATTCATTCCGATCCTGGCCAACAGCTTCGCCCGTCACACCACCGAAATCGTCGTGGCCCACGCCGAGCGTGAACACGGCGACTCGAAATACAGCCCGATGCGCCTGATCAACCTGATGTTCGATCTGGTGACCTGCATGACCACCACGCCGCTGCGCCTGCTCAGCATCGTCGGCTTCGCCATGGCCGGTCTGGGTGTGCTGTTCGCCGTTGCGCTGATCGTACTGCGTCTGGCCTTCGGTGCCGGTTGGGCCGGTGACGGCATGTTTGTGCTGTTCGCCGTACTGTTTGTGTTTACCGGTGGCCAGTTCATCGGCATGGGGCTGCTGGGTGAATACCTCGGTCGCATGTACAGCGATGTGCGCGCCCGTCCGCGTTTCTTCATCGAAAAGGTGTTGCGCAGCCAGCCGGCCGATCCGGCCCCTGCCGTCACCGTTGATGGTCTTTCTTCTACCGCTACTTCTTCCACTTCCGATCAGGTTCTCTCATGAGTGCAAAAACTGTTGTCTTCGCCTACCACGATATTGGCTGCGCCGGCATTGAAGCCCTGCTCAACAGCGGCTTTGACATTGCAGCAGTGTTCACTCACGCCGATGATCCGAAAGAAAACGCGTTCTATGCCTCGGTGGCCCAGCTGTGCGCCAACAAAGGCATCCCGGTACATGCGCCGGAAGACGCCAACCACCCACTGTGGATCGAGCGCATCGCCAAGCTGGACCCGGAATACATCTTCTCCTTTTATTACCGCAACCTGCTGAGCGAGCCACTGCTGGCCCTGGCCAAAAAGGGTGCATTCAACCTGCACGGTTCGCTGCTGCCACGCTATCGCGGTCGCGCTCCGGCGAACTGGGTGCTGGTCAACGGCGAAACCGAAACCGGCGTGACCCTGCACCGCATGGTCAAGCGCGCCGATGCCGGCGCCATCGTTGCTCAACAGCGTGTTGCCATCGAACGCAGCGACACCGGCCTGACCCTGCACGCCAAACTGCGCACTGCCGCCAGCGACCTGCTGCGCGACACCCTGCCGAACATGCTGCAAGGCAACATCACTGAAACCCCGCAGGACGAATCGAAAGCCACCGTGTTCGGTCGCCGCACCCCGGCGGACGGCAAGCTGGTCTGGGCCAAACCGGCCGAAGAACTGTTCAATCTGGTGCGCGCCGTGACCCGTCCTTACCCGGGCGCCTTCTGCGCCGTGGGCGAGCACAAACTGATCGTCTGGAGCGCCGACGTCGTCAAGGGCAACGAAGGCCAGGCGCCAGGCCGCGTGATCAGCGTCGATCCGCTGCGCATTGCCTGCGGTCAGGACTCGCTGGTGATCAACGCCGGTCAGCGCAACGACAACGGTCTGTACCTCAGCGGCCCGCAACTGGCCAACGAACTGGGTCTGGTGGATGGCTCGCTGCTGCGCGGCGCCGAATCCGGGCGTGCGCCACGTCGTACCCGCGTGCTGATCCTCGGTGTCAACGGCTTCATCGGTAACCACCTGTCCGAGCGCCTGCTGCGTGACGACCGCTACGAAGTCTACGGTCTGGACATCGGCTCCGACGCCATCGACCGCCTGCGCAGCCACCCGAACTTCCACTTCGTCGAAGGCGACATCAGCATTCACTCCGAGTGGATCGAGTACCACATCAAGAAGTGCGACGTGGTCCTGCCGCTGGTGGCCATCGCCACGCCGATCGAATACACCCGCAACCCGCTGCGCGTATTCGAACTGGACTTCGAAGAGAACCTGAAACTGGTTCGCTACTGCGTCAAGTACAACAAGCGCGTGATCTTCCCGTCGACCTCGGAAGTCTATGGCATGTGCCAGGACAAGAACTTCGACGAAGACAGCTCGAACCTGATCGTCGGTCCGATCAACAAGCAGCGCTGGATCTACTCGGTCTCCAAGCAACTGCTGGACCGCGTGATCTGGGCTTACGGCGCCAAGGGCCTGAACTTCACCCTGTTCCGTCCGTTCAACTGGATGGGCCCGCGTCTGGACCGTCTGGATTCGGCGCGTATCGGCAGCTCCCGCGCCATTACCCAGTTGATCCTCAACCTGGTGGAAGGCACGCCAATCCGCCTGTTCGACGGTGGCGAGCAGAAGCGTTGCTTCACTGACATCGCTGACGGCGTTGAAGCCCTGGCGCGCATCATCGACAACGACAACGACGTGTGCAACGGCCAGATCATCAACATCGGCAACCCGGACAACGAAGCCAGCATCCGTCAACTGGGCGAGGAGCTGCTGCGTCAGTTCGAAGCACACCCGCTGCGTCACAACTTTCCGCCGTTCGCCGGTTTCCGCGACGTGGAAAGCAAGGCGTTCTACGGTGCCGGTTACCAGGACGTAGAACACCGCAAACCAAGCATTGCCAACGCCAAGCGCCTGCTGAACTGGGAGCCGACCGTGGAAATGCGCGAGACCATCGGCAACACCCTGGACTTCTTCCTGCGTGAAGCCATGCTCGAAATCGCGGACAAGAAGTAATGCAGGCAGGTCTTCGTATCGATGTCGACACCTACCGCGGCACCCGAGAAGGTGTGCCGCGTCTGTTGGAGATGCTCGACGAGGCGCAGGTCAAGGCAACGTTTTTCTTCAGTGTCGGCCCGGACAACATGGGCCGGCATCTGTGGCGCCTGATCCGCCCGCAGTTCCTCTGGAAAATGCTGCGTTCCAACGCTGCCGGCCTGTACGGCTGGGACATTCTGCTGGCCGGCACTGCCTGGCCCGGCAAACCGATTGGCCGTGATCTCGGGCATCTGATGCGTCAGGCCCGGGACGCCGGTCACGAGGTTGGCCTGCACGCCTGGGATCACCATGGCTGGCAGGCCAATGCCGGTCGCTGGAGTGACGCGCAACTGATCGAACAGATCCGTCGCGGCGTCGACACCTTGAGCGACATCCTCGGCGAAAAGATCCAGTGTTCGGCCGCCGCCGGTTGGCGTGCGGACGAGCGCGTGATCGAGGCCAAGCAGACTTTCGGCTTTCGCTACAACAGCGATTGCCGTGGGCAGAGCCTGTTCCGTCCGCTGCTGGCGGACGGCACACCGGGCACGCCGCAGATTCCAGTGGACCTGCCGACCTTCGATGAAGTTGTCGGCCCGCACGTGGCGGCGAAGGACTTCAACGCCTTCATCCTCGACCGGTTCCAGTCGCAAGCACTCAACGTCTACACCATTCATGCCGAAGTAGAAGGGATTCTGATGGCTCAGGACTTTCGTCAATTGCTGGCCGATGCACGCCAGCGCCACATTGACTTCCAACCCTTGGGCAACTTGCTGCCCGAGTATTTCAACACCTTGCCCGTGGGCCGCGTGCAACGCGGTGCGCTCGAAGGCCGCGAAGGCTGGCTGGGAGTGCAAGGCGCATGACCAGACGCTGGGCACTGCCGCTGTTGGTCGGCCTTTGTCTGCTGGCCTATCTGTTGCCGTTGAGCACCCATGGCCTGTGGATCCCCGACGAAACCCGTTACGCACAGATCAGCCAGGACATGCTGCTCAGTGGCAACTGGGTGTCGCCGCATTTCATGGGCCTGCGGTATTTCGAGAAGCCGATTGCCGGCTACTGGATGATCGCCATCGGCCAGGAACTGTTCGGGCAGAACCTGTTCGGCGTGCGCTTCGCGTCGGCCCTCAGCACGGCGCTGAGTGTGTTGCTGGCCTACCTGGTCGCGCGCAGGCTATGGAACGATCCGCGCAAGAGCTTCGTCTGCGCCCTGCTCTACATGAGTTTCACCGTCGTCGCCGGTCAGGGCGGGTACGCCAACCTCGATCCGCAGTTCACCTTCTGGGTCAACCTGAGTCTGGTGGCGCTGTGGTTTGCGCTTGACAGCAAAAGCACCGGGCACCGTCTGGGCGCCTGGGCGCTGCTCGGGCTGGCCTGCGGCATGGGCTTCATGACCAAGGGCTTCCTCGCCTGGTTGCTGCCGGTGCTGATCGCATTGCCGTGGATGCTCTGGCAGAAACGCTGGCGCGAACTGCTGATATTCGGCCCGGTCGCTATCGCTATCGCGATCATCGTCAGCTTGCCGTGGGCACTGGCGGTGCACGCACAGGAACCGGATTACTGGCGGTTTTTCTTCTGGCACGAACACATCCGCCGCTTCGCCGGTGACGATGCGCAGCACGATGCGCCATGGTGGTTCTACCTGCCGCTGTTGGTGGCGTTCAGTTTGCCGTGGGTTGGTCTGTTGCCGACCGCGTTCAAGCAAGCCTGGCAAACCCGGGCCCAGCCGAACATGGTTTTCCTGCTGTTATGGCTGTGGTTGCCGCTGGGCTTTTTCAGCCTGAGCAACGGCAAGCTGCCGACCTACATCCTGCCCTGCCTGTTGCCGATGGCACTGCTGCTGGGCAATGCGCTGGCTGATCGCCTGCGTCTGGAACAAGGCCGGGCGCTGGGGATCAATGGTCTGCTGAACCTGCTGCTGGGTGTGGTCACGCTGATCGCACTGGTTTACCTGCAACTGAACAAACCGGTGTACGACCACGAACTGCACAGCATGGTGCTGGTGTTCATTGCGTTGATCGGCTGGATCATCGCCAACCTGGCGCAAGCGTTCCTGCCGCTGCAATGCTGGGCGGCACCGGCGCTGGGCAGCCTGTTGCTGGCCGGGATCCTGCCGGCGGCATTGCCCAAATCGGTGGTGGCCAACAAAACCCCGGATCAGTTCATCCGCCATCACGTCACTGAACTGTCCGGTGCCACGCACTTGCTGAGCAACGATCTGGGCGCCGCAGCGGCACTGGCCTGGCGCATGAAACAACCGCAAGTCGCGCTGTACAACACGGTCGGCGAACTCAAGTACGGTCTGTCCTACCCGGAAGGTGCTGAACGCCGACTCACCAAAGACAACGTTCAGCAATGGGTCCGTGAAGCGCGCCGCAGCGGCTCGGTCGGCGTGCTGATGCGCGTCAAGGGCCAGGACGAACTTGAAGAACTCGATCTGCTGCCTAAAGACGGTACCCGTTACGAATCGGGCAATCTGGTGATCATGGTGCTGCCCAAGGATCCGTCATGAGCTGGCTGCTGTTACTGACGGCGTGTCTGCTGACGTGTCTGGGGCAAGTCGCACAGAAACTCGCCGTGGAGAGCTGGCGCGGCGTTGAGTCGTCGTGGGCTGACAAACTGCGTTCACCGTGGTTGTGGCTGGCGCTGTTTTCACTCGGCAGCGGGCTGCTGGTCTGGCTGCTGGTGCTGCAGCGTCTTGAAGTGGGCATCGCTTACCCGATGCTCAGCCTCAACTTCGTACTGATCACCCTGATCGCCCGCTTCGTCTTTCACGAGCCCATCGACCGCCGGCATTGGCTGGGCGTGGCGCTGGTAATCGGTGGTGTGGTTTTGCTGGGGCAACAGTCATGAACCAGGTACGAGGTATCGGTTTTGCGCTGGCCAGCGTGGGCCTGGTCAGCGCTGCCCAGTTGGGCATGCGCTGGAGCATGACGCGCCTGCCGCAACCGGAACAATGGCTGGCGGCGTTGAGCACCGGCAGTGTCGATCTGTCGGCACTGGCCGTGGTGCTGGCGGCGATTTTCGCCTACGCCCTGTCGATGTTCTGCTGGCTCGCGGCCTTGCGCGATCTACCGCTGGGGCGGGCCTATTCGCTACTGAGCATCAGCTATGCGCTGGTGTACCTGCTGGCGGCCAGTCTGCCGCTGTTCAACGAATCGTTCAGTTTCACTAAATCGCTGGGCGTGGCACTGGTCATGCTCGGGGTCATCACTATTAACACTCGTCCGTCTCGTGCGCCCGAATTCAGGAGTGCTCCATGAAAATCACAGTATTTGGTAGCGGTTATGTCGGCCTGGTGCAGGCCGCCGTGTTGGCCGAAGTCGGTCACGACGTCGTGTGCATGGACATCGATCAGAAGAAAGTCGAACTGCTGCGCCAGGGTCACGTCAGCATCTTCGAACCGGGCCTGTCGAGCCTGGTGCGCGAAGGCCTGGACTCCGGCCGCCTGCATTTCACCTCTGATGAAAAACTTGCCGTGCAGCACGGTCGCGTTGCGTTCATCGCTGTCGGTACACCGTCCAGCGACGACGGCTCGGCGGATCTGAAATACGTGCTGTCGGTGGGTGACGCCGTGGCGCGCCACCGTGAGCAGCCGCTGATTCTGGTAGAGAAATCCACCGTGCCGGTCGGCACCGGCGACACCTTGCGTGCGCACATTCAGGCGGCGCTGGACAAGGCCGGTCGTGAACTGCAGTTCGATATCGTCTCCAACCCGGAATTCCTCAAGGAAGGTTCGGCGGTGGCCGACTGCCGTCGTCCCGATCGCATCGTCATCGGCTGCGAAGGTGACGAAGTGCAGGACGTGATGCGTGACCTGTACTCGCCGTTCAACCGCAACCATGACCGCATCATGTTCATGGACCTGCGCAGCGCCGAGCTCACCAAATACGCCGCCAACTGCATGCTGGCGACCAAGATCAGCTTCATCAACCAGATCGCCGAACTGGCCGAACACCTGGGCGCCGACATCGAATCGGTCCGTCAGGGCATCGGTGCCGACACGCGCATCGGTTACCACTTCATCTACCCGGGCTGCGGTTATGGCGGCTCGTGCTTCCCCAAAGACATGCGCGCGCTGATTCACAGCGCCGAGCAGGCGCACTGCTCCAGCGACCTGCTGCAAGCGGTCGAAGCGATCAACGAGCGGCAGAAGCACAAGCTGTTCGACCGTATCAACGCGTTCTACAAGGGTGACCTGCGCGGCAAGACCTTCGCCCTGTGGGGCCTGGCGTTCAAGCCGAACACCGACGACATGCGCGATGCACCGAGCCGCGTGCTGCTCGATTCGCTGTTCGCCGCCGGCGCCAGTGTGCGCGCGTTCGACCCGGAAGCGATGCAGGAAACCCAGCATCTGTACCCGAACGAAGAAAAACTGATGTTGATGGGCACGCCGGAATCGGTGCTGTCAGGTTCCGATGCGCTGATCATCTGCACCGAATGGCAGCAGTTCAAGGCGCCGGATTTCGACCTGATCGAGCAACGCCTGAAAGCCCCGGTGATCTTCGACGGCCGCAACCTGTACGACGCCGAGCGTCTGGCGCGCAATGGCTTCAAGTACTTCCCGATCGGCCGAGGCGATTCGCGCAAACTGCCGATGCCACTGCAGCAGTGGCCTAACAAAGCGGAAGTCGCTTGATCACGTTGTCGCCTGTCATCCGCCGGCAGTCCCTGATCGCAGGGCTGCTGGCACTGCTGTTGTTTATCGCCGGGGTTTACGGACAGGCTCCCATTGGCTTCGATTCACGTTTTGTGCTGTTTGCCCAAGAGATGCTCAGGCACGGGCCAACGGTATTCCCGACGACCTACGGGCAGCCGTACGCCGATTATTCGGCGCTTTCGACGCTGTTCATCTGGCTGTTGTCGCTGCCCTTCGGCGCGATCAACACCCTGACGGCATGGCTGCCCAGCGCCATTGCCGGCGGCGTGATCGTGACGTTGATGTACCGCTTGCTGGCGGTGCATTCGCAACGCTGGGCATTGATCAGCATTGCGCTGCTGATGCTCACCAGTACCTTCGTCACCGAAGTGCGCGCGGTGTCGCAAGACCTGATGCTCGCCGCCGTGGCGCTGTCGGTGTTTTATCTGGGCTACGCTCGCGACCACTTCGGTTCCGGCCCTCGCTGGCCGTTGATCTTTGCCCTGCTGTTGCTGGGCTTCGGGATTCGCGGGCCGATCGGCCTGGTGGTGCCGACCGGCATGCTCTGCAGTTACTACCTGCTCAATCGTGAGTGGAAACGCCTGTTGGTGTTCGGTGTGCTGGCGTCGATCCTGCTCGCCGCGTGCGTGGGGCTGCTGTTGTGGCTGGCCAGACTCAGTGGCGGCGAAGCGTTCCTGCAAGACGTGATCCGCATGCAGTTCATGGGGCGCATGGACGGCAGTGAAGGCGTCAGCGGTTCGCTGTATTACTTCACCAGTTCCATGGGCAACTACGCACTGGCATATCCGCTGGCGATCCTGGCGTTGGCGGCGACCTGGCTGAGCAAACCGCATCAGCGCGGGCCGGCCTTGCGTCTGGTGCAATACTGCGCGGCTGCCGGACTGATCGTCATGGTTGGCCTGTCGATTCCGCAGGCGAAGAAGGCGCGTTACCTGCTGCCGATGTTGCCGATGGCGGCGATCATCGCGGCGTACCCGTTTCAGGTGCTGCACGGTCGGGTGTTCCGCGTATTGCGCGGGGTTATCCAAGGCATTTGGCTGGTGACGCCGGGACTGTTGATGGTGGCCCTGCTGGTTGCCAAACGCCGCTTTCCCGAGCAGCTCGACAGTCTGACCCTGGTGCTGATCGTGCTCGGTGTTCTGCAATTGCTCGCGTTGTCGCGCCTGTTGATACCGCGTTGGCGTGCCGAAGTGCTGGCGCTGTGCTCGGTGCTCGCGTTGTGGATGGTGTATGCCGCGGTGTTCGAACCGGTGGAGCGACGCTTGTACGACACGCAGGCGTTCAGTCGCGCCGCATTCGCGCAGGTGCAGCAGAACCCGGCACCGCTGGTGCTGCACGGCATGGGCAAAGACGCCAAGGCGATCAAGTTCATGGTCAACGTCGAGCAGGACCTGCAACCGCAGTTCACCGAAACGGTGCAGCAACTCGAAGCCCTCAAAGGCCCGGCCTGGCTGATGATGGACAGCAAGGACCTGCAATCGCTGCAGGGCACCTCGCTGGCGGGCCTGCAACCGGTGCTGGCCGGCCGTTTCGACAAGAACGATTACGTGCTGTTGTACCTCAAACCCTTGTAGGAACTGATTGAGGCTGCGATCTTTTGCGTTTTCAGGAAAAAGATCGCAGCCTGCGGCAGCGCTTACAGGGACTTTTACCATGAGTTTTGTTGTACGCCGGGCGCGGCAGAGTGACGCCGACGCCCTCCCCGCCATTGAACGCTCGGCCGCCGAGCTGTTTCGCTCAGATCCGACCCTCGCCTGGCTGGCCGACACCGACGTGGCCAGCACCGCGCAACATCGCCAATTCATCGACCATGCCCATGTCTGGGTCGCCGAAAACACCTCGGCGCAGCTCGCAGGGTTTATCCGCGCACTGGATGTCGGCAAGCAACTGCACGTTGAGGAATTGTCCGTCAGCCTGGCGTTTCAGGGTCAGGGCGTGGGCCGTCATCTGCTGCTGGCCGCGATTGAACATGCCCGCCGCGAGCAGATGCGCGCCGTGACCCTGACCACGTTCCGCGACGTGCCGTGGAATGCGCCGTTTTATCAGCGGATGGGGTTTGTGGACGTCGCATCCGGTGAGCACGACGCGCATTTGCTCGATGCCCTGCAGAACGAAATCGAACAGGGTTTTGCCGCCGAGCGACGCTGCGCCATGCAGCTGAGATTGCCCTGACAGGGAAAATCCCTTGTAGGAACGAGCCTGCTCGCGATAGCGTCCTGTCAGTCAACTGCGTTGGCGCCCGACACTCGGTATTGGCGAGCAGGCTCGCTGCCACACGGGTTTTCATCATAAAAATAAGGACATTTGCACTGCCGTGGCCACTTACTCCCGCCTGATACGCAGACTGATGATCACCTCGCTGAGCATCGTCATCAGCCGTGCCCTGATCAGCCCACTGCTGACCCTGTTCCTCAGCAACAAACTGGACCTCAACCCGCAGGACGTCGGTCTGCTGTTGGGCATCGCCGTGTTCAGTGCCACGCTGTTGTCGCTGTACGGCGGCTACATCATCGATCGCCTCGACAAGCGTCAGCTGTTGATCCTGACCATGCTCTCCAGCGGTGTCGGCCTGATGCTGCTGACCTTCGCGCAGAATCTGTACCTGGTCACGCTGGTGCTGATCATCAGTGAAACGGCGTCGGCACTGTTCCTGATCTGCTCCAAAGCGATGCTCAGTGAAAACCTGCCGGTCGGCCAGCGGGTCAAGGCGTTTTCACTGAACTACACGCTGACCAACATTGGCTACGCCGTGGGCCCGATGATCGGTGTAGTGATTGCCGGGGTTCAGCCATCAGCGCCGTTTATCGTCGCCGGGCTGATTGCCGCCGGCAGCGTTTTCCTGCTGCTGGGCGTTTCCCGCGAGACCGGTCCGCTGTCGCCAGCCAGCCCGCCACAGAGTTTCCTGAACACCCTGATCATCCTGAAAAACGACCGCACGATGATCCTGTTCACCCTCGGTTGTCTGCTCAGCACCCTGGTCCACGGGCGCTTTACCCTGTACCTGTCGCAATACCTGCTGGTCACCCATACCCAAGAACAGACACTCGACACCATGGCCGCCCTGCTGGCCTGCAACGCGATCACGGTGATCCTGCTGCAATACCAGATCGGGCGTTTACTCAAGCGCGAGCACCTGCGGTTCTGGATTGCCGGCGGCACGGCGTTGTTCATTGTCGGTCTGATCGGTTTCAGCCTGGCGGACAGCCTCGTCGGCTGGTGCGTGGCGATGTTCATCTTTACCCTCGGCGAGATGATCATTTACCCGGCGAATTTCCTCTTCGTCGATACCCTCGCGCCGGAAGCGCTGCGCGGCAGTTATTACGGCGCGCAGAACCTCGCGGCACTGGGCGGTGCGCTGAGTCCGGTGATGTGCGGTTTTTTGCTGATGCATACCTCAGCGCCGAGCATGTTCTACGCCCTGAGTGCCTTGGCCGCGCTGGGTGGTTATCTGTGTTTTGTCAGTGGACGTCGCGTGGCCACAATTCAAAAATAATGCACTGAAGCAGCATTTATATGAATTTGTCAGCATCGTATTTGCACGGCACACTGTGCGCGTTCCTCCCCCAATAGTTGGAACGCTTAGAGGACTTTCCGAAACGGACAAGTCCTTTTTTTTGCCTCGATTTTACTGCCAAGGACCCGTTTCACATGCTCGCTCGCTGGTTCCCCGCCGCCATCAACACCCGCCCCACCGAATGGAGCCGCGCCGCCATCGGTATGGCCTTGGGCACCTTGTTCAGTGTCTGGGCGTGCAGTCAGGTATTCGGCCATGAAGTGGCGTATCACCTGCTCGGGCCATTGGGTGCTTCGGCGGTGCTGTTGTTCGCCGTGTCCTCCGGCGCGCTGGCGCAGCCTTGGTCGATCATCGGCGGCTACCTGTGCGCCAGTGTCATTGCGTTGCTGGTGGCTCATGTTCTTGGGCGAACCCTGGGCAGTGCCTGTCTGGCGGCAGGCATGGCGCTGATTCTGATGTGCTGGTTGCGTTGCCTGCATCCACCGGCCGGCGCGCTGGCGCTGACGTTGGTGCTGGCCGATCCGGCCACCATCGCCATGGACTGGAAAGCCATGGAACCGGTGATGCTCGCCGCCGCGTGCATGCTGCTCAGTGCGCTGGCCTACAACAACCTGACGCGCATCCGCTACCCGAAGCGCCCGGCCGAAACTGCGCCGCTGCAGACTCCCGTCGACAGCCAGTCAATTACCGCCGAAGATTTGAAACGGGCACTGGCCGAGATGGAAGCCTTTATCGACGTCACTCCCGAAGACCTCGAACAACTGATCCACGCCAGCGAACTGCACGCCAAACGCCGCAGCATCGGCGAAGTCTTCTCCTGACACCTCACGCACCCTGTAGGAGCTGTCGAGTGCAACGAGGCTGCGATCTTTTCAAGATCAAAAGATCGCAGCCTTCGGCAGCTCCTACACAAGCACATCCGATTTTTACCTAAGGCAAAAACGCAAACTCCCCCTGCACATATCCCGGTTGTACACGGCAAATTTGCACTGTTACGATCCGTTAACGCTCGCGCGCGAGCTTCTCGAATAAAGACAATAAAAGCAGGGAGTTAGTGATGACTGCTCAGGCTTCATCCCCGCGGACGCCGTCCATGGATGCCACGCAAAACGACGTGCTGGCCGAGGTTCGCAACCACATTGGTCACCTGACCCTCAACCGCCCCGCCGGTCTCAACGCCATCACCCTCGACATGGTTCGCCAGTTGCAGCAGCAACTCGATGCCTGGGCCGCTGATGCCAATGTGCACGCAGTGGTGCTGCGCGGTGCCGGTGAAAAAGCTTTCTGCGCCGGTGGCGATATTCGTTCCCTGTACGACAGTTTCAAAAGCGGCGCCACGCTGCACGAAGATTTCTTCGTCGAGGAATACGCCCTCGACCTGACGATTCATCACTACCGCAAACCGGTACTGGCGTTGATGGACGGTTTCGTCCTCGGCGGCGGCATGGGTCTGGTGCAAGGTGCGGATCTGCGGGTGGTTACGGAAAAGAGCCGGCTGGCGATGCCGGAAGTGGCGATCGGTTATTTCCCCGATGTCGGCGGCAGCTATTTCCTCTCGCGGATTCCCGGTGAACTGGGAATCTATCTGGGCGTCAGCGGTGTGCAGATTCGTGCGGCGGATGCGTTGTACTGCGGGCTGGCGGACTGGTTTGTCGACAGCCGCCAGTTGGCGAGTCTCGACGAACAACTTGATCACCTGGAATGGCACGACACGCCGCTCAAGGATCTGCAGGGCCTGCTGGCGAAAAACGGCGTGCAAACCCTGAGCGACGCGCCGCTGGAGAAGCTGCGCCCGGCCATCGACCATTTCTTCGCCCTGCCGGACGTGCCGAGCATTGTCGAGCAACTGCGCGCAGTCACCGTCGCCGACAGCCATGAGTGGGCGACGACCACCGCTGACCTGCTGGAGACCCGCTCGCCGCTGGCGATGGCCGTGACCCTGGAGATGCTCCGTTGCGGTCGGCAACTGAGCCTGGAACACTGCTTCGCCCTCGAACTGCATCTGGATCGTCAGTGGTTCGAACGCGGCGACCTGATCGAAGGCGTGCGTGCCCTGCTGATCGACAAAGACAAGACACCTCGCTGGAATCCGCCGACCCTCGCCGCGCTGGACGCCGGGCACGTCGCGAGTTTCTTTAACGGTTTTGATGAGAGCGGGAGCTGAGCCATGCACGATCTCGAACTGACTGAAGAACAAGTAATGATCCGCGACATGGCCCGGGATTTTGCCCGTGGCGAAATCGCACCTCACGCGCAAGCGTGGGAAAAGGCTGGCTGGATCGACGACGCGCTGGTGGCGAAGATGGGCGAACTCGGTTTGCTCGGTATGGTGGTGCCCGAGGAATGGGGTGGCACTTACGTTGATTACGTCGCCTATGCGCTGGCCGTTGAAGAAATTTCAGCCGGTGACGGCGCGACTGGCGCGTTCATGAGCATTCACAACTCGGTGGGTTGTGGGCCGGTCATGAATTACGGCAGCGAAGAACAGAAACAAACCTGGCTGGCCGACCTCGCCAGCGGTCAGGTCATTGGCTGCTTCTGCCTCACCGAACCGCAGGCCGGCTCCGAGGCGCACAACCTGCGCACCCGCGCCGAACGGCGCGACGGCCAGTGGGTGATCAACGGCGCCAAGCAATTCGTCAGCAACGGCAAACGGGCGAAACTGGCGATCGTGTTTGCGGTGACCGACCCGGATCTGGGCAAGAAAGGCATTTCTGCGTTCCTGGTGCCGACCGATACGCCGGGTTTCATCGTTGATCGTACCGAACACAAGATGGGCATCCGTGCCTCCGACACCTGCGCAGTGACCCTCAACAACTGCAGCATTCCCGAGGCCAATCTGCTCGGCGAACGCGGCAAGGGTCTGGCGATTGCCCTGTCCAACCTCGAAGGTGGCCGCATCGGCATTGCTGCGCAAGCCTTGGGCATCGCCCGGGCGGCGTTTGAAGCGGCGCTTGTGTACTCCCGTGATCGCATCCAGTTCGGCAAGCCGATCAACGAACACCAGAGCATCGCCAACCTGTTGGCCGACATGCACATGCAAATCAACGCGGCGCGCTTGATGATCCTGCACGCGGCGCGCCTGCGCACGGCGGGCAAGCCGTGTCTGTCAGAGGCGTCACAGGCCAAACTGTTCGCCTCGGAGATGGCCGAAAAGGTCTGCTCGTCGGCGATTCAGATTCATGGCGGGTACGGGTATCTGGAGGATTATCCGGTCGAGAAGTACTACCGCGATGCACGGATTACCCAGATCTATGAGGGGTCGAGTGAGATTCAGCGGATGGTGATTGCTCGCGAACTGAAGAACTACCAACTGTAAAAGCATCGCGGGCAAGCCCGCTCCCACAGGGAATTCTGTCGTTCACAAAAGTTGTGTACTCCAGAAAAACCTGTGGGAGCGGGCTTGCCCGCGATAGCGTCAGTGAGGACGCAACATTACTTTCCGGTAAACTCCGGCGCGCGCTTGGCCACAAACGCCGCCATCCCTTCCTTCTGATCCTGGGTAGCAAACGCCGCGTGGAACACCCGGCGCTCGAAACGCACGCCTTCAGCCAGGTTGACCTCAAACGCACGGTTGACGCTTTCCTTGACCATCATCGCAATCGGCAGCGACTTGCTGGCGATCACGGCGGCGACCTTCAACGCCTCGTCGAGCAACTCATCGCTCGGTACGATCCGCGCAACGATGCCGCAACGTTCGGCCTCCACCGCATCGATCATCCGCCCGCTGAGGCACATGTCCATGGCCTTGGCCTTGCCCACGGCGCGGGTCAGGCGCTGAGTGCCGCCCATGCCCGGGAGCACGCCGAGGTTGATTTCCGGTTGACCGAACTTGGCGTTGTCACCTGCCAGAATGAAGTCGCACATCAACGCCAGTTCACATCCGCCACCAAGGGCGAAACCGTTGACCGCAGCGATGATCGGCTTGCGACGGTTGGCCACGCGGTCGCTGTCGCTGAACAGGTCGTCCATGTAGATTTGCGGGTAGGTCAGCTCGGCCATTTCCTTGATATCCGCGCCGGCGGCGAAGGCTTTCTTCGAACCGGTGATGACGATGCAACCGATGTTCGCATCCGCTTCCAGAGCATCAAGGGCGTGGTTGACTTCGCTGACCAGTTGCGCGTTCAGGGCGTTCAGTGCCTGCGGACGGTTCAGGGTGATCAGGCCGACGCGGCCGTGGTGTTCCAGCAGAATTGTTTCGTAGCTCATACATGACTCCTGAATTTGTACCCTGTAGGAGCTGCCGCAGGCTGCGATCTTTTGATCTTGTTTTTAACAATCAAAAGCAAAAGATCGCAGCCTGCGGCAGCTCCTGCAAAGGGTTGGGGTTAAAGGTTGCGTGAGATGACCATGCGCTGAATGTCGCTGGTGCCTTCGTAGATCTGGCAGACGCGCACGTCGCGGTAGATGCGTTCCAGCGGGAAGTCGTTGAGGTAACCGTAACCGCCCAGCGTCTGCAACGCCATCGAGCAGACTTTCTCGGCCATTTCCGAGGCGAACAGTTTGGCCATCGAAGCCTCGACCAGTGCCGGCTGACCGCTGTCGCGCAGCGCGGCGGCGTAATGCACCATTTGCCGGGCGACGGCGATCTGCGTGGCCATGTCGGCGAGACGGAAGGCCACGGCCTGGTGCTCGATGATCGGTTTGCCGAAAGTGTCGCGCTCACGTGCATAGTCGCGGGCCGCTTCGAACGCAGCGCGGGTCATGCCCACCGCTTGCGACGCGATGCCGACCCGCCCGCCTTCGAGGTTGGCCAAGGCGATCTTGTAGCCTTCGCCCTCCTCACCCAAGCGGTTGGCGACCGGTACTTTGACGTCTTCAAACAGAATCTGGCAGGTGTCCGACGCATGCTGGCCGAGTTTGTCTTCGACCCGTGCGACTTTGTAGCCCGGGGAATCGGTGGGCACGATGAACGCCGTGATGCCGCGCTTGCCGGCACTCGGATCGGTCACCGCAAACACGATCACGATCCCGGCGTTCTGCCCGGACGTGATGAACTGTTTGCAGCCGTTGAGCACGTAGTGATCGCCCTCCAGCCGCGCCCGGGTTTTCAGGCTGCTGGCGTCGGAACCGGCCTGCGGCTCAGTCAAGGCGAAAGCTCCGAGCATGGCGCCGCTGGCCAGCGGTTTGAGGAAGCGCTCGCGCTGGTCGTCGTTGCCGAACTTGAGGATCGGCACGCAGCCGACCGAGTTGTGCACGCTCATGATGGTCGAGCAGGCGCCGTCGCCGGCGGCGATTTCTTCCAGGGCCATGGCGTAGGCCAGGTAGCCGGTGTCACAGCCGCCCCATTGCTCCGGCACGAGCATGCCGAAGAAGCCCAGTTCGGCCATCTCGCCGATGGCTTCCTTGGGGAATCGATGTTCGCGATCCCACTCGGCGGCGAACGGTTTCAGCCGTTCCTCGGCGAATTGCCGGGCCATGTCGCGGATCTGGGTCTGGTCTTCGTTGGGAATCATGGTGAATCCTTAACTTAAATCCGGGTTACACACCGCCCCCTGTAGGAGCTGCCGCAGGCTGCGATCTTTTGATTTTGATTTTAAAAACAAGATCAAAAGATCGCAGCCTCGTTGCACTCGACAGCTCCTACAGTGAGAGGGTGTTCAGTACACGCATTCCACGGCCATCGCCGTGGCTTCACCGCCGCCGATGCAGATCGCCGCAATCCCGCGTTTCAGGTTTTTCTGGCGCAAGGCCGAGAGCAAGGTCACCAGAATCCGCGCGCCCGAGGCACCGATCGGATGGCCCAGCGCGCAGGCGCCGCCGTGCACGTTGAGCTTGTCGTGGGGGATTTCCAGGTGAGTCATCGCGGCCATCGCCACCACGGCGAACGCTTCGTTGATTTCGAACAGATCGACCTCGTTCAACGCCCAACCGGTCTTCTTCACCAGCTTCTTGATCGCGCCAATCGGTGCCACCGGGAACAGGCCCGGCGTGTCGGCAAACGCCGCGTGACCGTGAATCACCGCCAGTGGCTTGAGACCAAGTTTCTGCGCTTGCGACTGGCGCATCAGCACCAGCGCCGCCGCGCCGTCGGAGATCGAGCTGGAGTTGGCCGCTGTCACCGTACCGCCTTCGCGGAACGCCGGTTTCAGTGAGGCGACCTTGTCCAGTTTGGCTTTCGGCGGCTGCTCGTCGTTGCTGATCAGCAGCTGTTCTTTGCCGACGGTCACCGTGAGCGGCACGATCTCGGCTTTGAAGCTGCCGTCCTTGATCGCCTGCTGGGCGCGGGTGGTCGAGGCGATGGCAAACGCATCCTGGGCTTCGCGGCTGAAGTCGTTGGTTTCGGCGCAGTCTTCGGCGAAGGTGCCCATCAGACGGCCCTTGTCGTAGGCGTCTTCGAGGCCGTCGAGGAACATCGAGTCGAGCACCCGGCCATGACCCATGCGATAACCGGCGCGAGCGCGGTCGAGCAGATACGGCGAGTTGGACATGCTTTCCATACCGCCGGCGATCACCACATCTGCGCTGCCGGCCAGCAGCATGTCGTGGGCCAGAATGGTGGTTTCCATGCCCGAGCCGCACATCTTGTTGACCGTGGTGCAGCGCGTCGATTTATCCAGCCCGGCGCCCAAAGCTGCCTGCCGCGCCGGCGCCTGACCGAGGCCGGCGGGCAATACGCAACCGAACAACACTTCATCAACCGCGTCGCTGGCAACCCCGGCGCGTTCAACCGCTGCCTTGATCGCCGCAGCGCCCAGTTGCGGCGCGGTGAGGCTTTTCAGTTCGCCCTGAAAACCGCCCATCGGGGTGCGGACGGCACTGACGATAACAATCGGATCGTTGGCAATAGTCATGACAAATCCTCCTTACTTGGCGGCCATGCGCAAGGCGCCGTCGAGACGGATCACCTCACCGTTGAGCATGCTGTTTTCGATGATATGCCGAACCAGCGCGGCGTACTCGGCAGGTTTGCCCAGGCGCGGCGGGAACGGCACGCCGGCGGCCAGCGACTCGCGCACTTCCGGGGTCATGCCGGCCATCATCGGGGTTTCGAAAATGCCCGGAGCGATGGTCATCACGCGGATGCCGAAACGCGCCAGTTCACGCGCGGCCGGCAGGGTCAGGCTGGCAATCGCGCCTTTGGAAGCAGAATACGCCGCCTGGCCGATCTGGCCATCGAACGCTGCGACCGAGGCGGTATTGATGATCACCCCACGCTCGCCATCGGCATTGGCTTCGCTTTCGGCAATGGCCGCTGCGGCCAGTCGCAGCATGTTGAAGCTGCCGATCAGATTGACGTTGATCACTTGGGCAAAACTCGACAGCGCATGCGGGCCGTTCTTGCCGAGAATCTTCTCGCCCCGGACGATGCCGGCGCAGTTGACCAGACCGTTGAGGCTGCCAAAGGCTTTCAGCGTTGCCTGCACCGCCGCTTCGGCAGCGGCTTCATTGCTGATGTCGGCCACCACGCTGTGCGCGCCGAGGCGCTGGGCCTGCGCGGCGACGGCTTCGGCATTCATGTCCACCAACATCACTTTGGCGCCCGCGTTGACCAGCAATTCGGCGGTGGCGGCACCCAGGCCGGACGCGCCGCCGGTGACGATAAAAACCTTGTTCTCGATCTGCATGACGGACTTCCTGATTCAAGCTGAAACGTTGTGCGCCGCGGCCTCTTGAGCCTTGGCGATTTCCTGGTTGCGCAAGATAAAGCGCTGCAATTTGCCGCTTGGGGTTTTCGGCAACTCACTGACAAATTCGATTTCCCGCGGGTACGAATGCGCGGCCAAACGCTTGCGCACGTGTTGCCGCAATTCTTCGGCCAGCGTCGGTTCGGCGCGGTATTGCGGGTTGAGCACGACGAAGGCCTTGACCAGTTCGGTACGCTCCGGATCCGGCTTGCCGACCACGGCCGCTTCGACCACTGCCGGGTGTTCGATCAGCGCACTTTCGACGTCGAACGGGCCGACGCGGTAACCGGAAGTCGTGATCACGTCATCACTGCGCCCGACGAAGCTGATACTGCCGTCCGGGTTCCATTCCACGGTGTCGCCGCTGAGGTAGTAATCGCCGACGAAAGCTTTGGTCGGCACGCCCTCGTAGCCGCCGAACCAGCACATCGGCGACTGGGTGCGGTCGATGGCGAGGATGCCCGGTTGGCCGACGCCGAGTTCGTTGTAATTTTCGTCGAGCACCACGATGCGATGGCCCGGCGAGGCGAAACCGGCGGCGCCGAGGTGGATCGGATGCTGCAGACCGTGGTGGTTGCACAGCACCATGCCCAGTTCGGTCTGCCCGTAATGGTCGTGAATCACCACATCGAGGTTGTCGGCGAACCAGCGAATCACTTCCGGATTCAGCGGTTCGCCGGCGCTGCTGACAATGCGCAGCTTGCCCTTGATCGACTTGGCGAACTCGTTGCCACCGGCAATCAGCAAGCGGTACGCGGTCGGCGAACCGGTGAGGTTGGTGATGGCGTATTTGTTGATCACCCGGCAGGTGCTTTCGAGGGTGAACGGGCCATCGTAAAAGGTGATCGGATGCCCCATCGCCATCGGCCCGGTGACGCCGAAATAGATGCCGTAGGCCCAGCCCGGATCGGCGACGTTCCAGAACGCATCTTCAGGGCGCAGATCTACCGCGTCACGGGTGTAGCTCTGGAACGCGACGATGGCCTTGAGCGGCACCGACAGCGCTTTCGACGGGCCGGTGGTGCCCGAGGTGAACATCAGCAGGAACGGATCGTCACCCGTCAGCAGGACCGGTTCGCAAACGCTGGAATAGTTGGCCAGCTCGGCCCAGAAACTGAAGTCGCCACGGACGATGCCCTGACCTTTGGCACCGCCGACGGTGACGATGGTCGGGCAATCCATGACTTCGGCGAGTTTTGGCCGGTTGACCGCGTCGGTGACCACCACTTTGGCGTCGGAGCTGTTCAGCCGATGCTCGATGGCCTTGGGGCCGAATGCGGTGAACAACGGCTGATACACCGCGCCGATGCGCCAGGTGGCGAACACGGTGATGAGCAATTCGATGTTGCGCGGCAGCAGGCCGGCGACCTTGTCGCCCTTTTGCACGCCTTGTTCGAGAAGGAAATTGGCGAAACGCGCGGCTTTGTCTTGCAGTTCGCTGAAGGTGTACGTGGCACTGGCGCCGTCGCGGCCTTCCCAGAACAGCGCGATGCGCCCCGGCAAGGCATGGCGGTCGCAACATTCGACGCAGGCGTTGAGCGCCTCCAGCGTGCCGCTGAGCGCAGCGTCCACGGTGTGCTGATAGTTGAACTGTTCGGTGGCAGACAAGTAATCGCGCATTGCCAGAATCCCTCGGTGTTTTTATTAGGCTGGGAACCGTAAACAACACAGGGATAGTCGCGCTGCGGCGCGGAGGCGGCAATGGTCAAAGCCATCAAAGTGACTGACTGGTTTGGCCATGTTTCAAGGATGTGTTGCCTTGACCGGCCCTATCGCTGGCAAGCCAGCTCCCACAGGGTTAGCGCAAACTCTGTGGGAGCTGGCTTGCCAGCGATGGCGGTGGGCCAGGCGACAGATGCTCTGAATCAGACCGCTTCGTTAAGGATCAACGTACGGTAATGCCCAGGATTGGACCCCGACCACTTGCGAAACGCCTTGTAGAACGAACTCGCATCGGCAAACCCCAGCCGCGTGGCGATCTCGACGAAGCTGATCGACGGCTCCGCCAGCCAACTGATCGCCAATTCCTTGCGCACGCTGTCCTTGAGACCCTGATAGGTCTGCCCTTCCTCGGACAAACGCCGGCGCAGGGTCGAGGCGGACATGCACAGTTGCTGCGCCAGCGTCTCGGTCTCCGGCCAATGTTCGGCGGGCAACTGCCGCAGGTCCTGCTTGATCCGGCTGGCAAGGCTCTCAGGATCGCGGTACTTCACCAGAATGTTCGCCGGCGCATGGGCCAGAAAGCGTTTCAGTTCTTCGGCCGTACGCTTGATCGGCAGATCAAGGCAGTCAGCGGCGAAAATCATCCGCGTACGCGGACGTTCGAAACGCAGGTTTTCCGAGAACATCACCCGATAGTCGTCGCAGAAATCCGGCTCGGCGCAGCGCAATTCGATCGCCAGAATCGGAATCCGCCGCCCCGCCAGCCAGCAGGCCACGCCGTGGACGATCATCCAATAGGTGAAATAGGTGAACGCGCGGCGCGGTTGCGGGTCGTCTTCGAGCAGGACGATTTCCGCCAGGCTCTGCTGATGCACCAGTTGCGCGGGCATTTTTTCCAGCATCAGCGAGAGAAAACCCAGGCCCATGTTCAGGCTGGCGGCCAGCGTCGATTGCGCCATGGCACTGCGGCAGAGGAATTCGAGGCTGCCGGACCTGAGCCGGCGCGGATCCATGCCAAAGAACTCGTCATCGCCGCGCCGGGCCAGCAGACGCCAGAGCCTGGCGTATTGCGAGGCGGGCACCCTGCCCTGTTCGCTGTGCAGCAGGGCGGGCGCAATCCCGACCTTGTTCAAGGCTTCATCCGTGGCCACGCCCGGGGCACAACTTTGCAGCAGCGCTTCACGCACCAGCTGCACGGCGATGGTGTCTTTTTCCGACATGGAGCGAGGCAGACCTTGTGGTTTTCGGGTGACGGGCATCTTACCCCAGTCATCCGATTCACCGAAAACCCTGTAGGAGCTGCCGAAGGCTGCGATCTTTTGACTTTGATTTTTAAAAACAAGATCAAAAGATCGCAGCCTGCGGCAGCTCCTACAGGGGGGCTGTGCGGGGGACGAAAAACATGCCGTTCAGCGAATGTTCAGGTAAATGTCAACCATCCCCATTTGGGAATGAGTGTCATTATGTTACAACTTAGCCACCTATCTAAATCGCTCGTGGTTGCCTGAATGCTCGTTCCCTTTCTGATCATGCTGCGCGAAGGCATTGAAGCCGCGCTGATCGTTGGCATCATCGCCAGCTACCTGCAACAGACCGGTCGTGGCCAATGGATGCCGGCGGTGTGGATCGGCGTCTTCCTCGCCGCTGCGCTGGCGTTGCTGGTCGGCGGCGGCCTGGAACTGGTCAGTGCCGAATTCCCGCAGAAACAGCAGGAATTGTTCGAAGGCATTGTCGGACTGGTCGCGGTGGGCATCCTCAGTTCGATGGTGTTCTGGATGCGCAAGGTCGCACGTTCGATCAAGCATTCATTACAGGCCTCGCTGGATCACGCCCTGACCTCGTCAAAGCATCAGGTGATCGCGCTGATCGCCATGGTGTTCTTCGCCGTGGCTCGCGAAGGCCTGGAAACCGTGTTCTTCCTGCTCGCCGTGTTCCAGCAGAGCGAAGGCCCGGGCGCGCCGATCGGTGCCCTGCTCGGCCTGGTGCTGGCAATCGTCGTCGGTTTCCTGATCTACAGCGGCAGCATGCGCCTGAACCTGTCGGCGTTCTTCAAGTGGACCGGGTTGTTCATTCTGGTGGTCGCCGCCGGAATCCTCGCCAACTCGGTGCAAGCCCTGCATGAAGCCGGTGTGTGGAATCACCTGCAAAGCGTGCTGTTTGATTTCAGCGCGACGCTGCCGATGGACGGCCCGCTGGGCTCGGTGCTGGCCGGCATGTTCGGTTATCAGGATGCGCCGACCGTCAGCACCCTCGGTGCGTACCTGATCTATCTGGTGGTGGCGCTGGTGATGTTCTTCTACCCCGCCGCGCCGGCCTCAAGCGCAGACACAGCCGGCAAATCGTCTTCCGTTTCCAGCCAATAAGGGCACCTATGTCAACGCCTAATACTCCTCAGGCCTCGCCTCCCCGCGCCTTGCGCTGGGCGGTGGCCGGCTCGGTGGTCGTGATGATCGCCGCCGGTGGCTTGTTCTACTACGCCTCGAAAATGGCCGCCGCCAAGCGCCAGCACAACCACGACGAAGTGGTGGTCAACATCAACGCCCACAGCTGCGATCCGAACGAGCTGACGGTGCCCGCCGGCCGCGCCAGTTTCCGCATCGTCAACCGCTCCGAGCGGGCGGTGGAATGGGAAATCCTCGACGGCGTGCTGGTGATCGAAGAGCGCGAAAACATCGCCCCGGGCCTGAGCCAGGTGATCAACGCCAACCTGCAACCCGGCGACTACGCGATCACGTGCGGTCTGCTGAGCAATCCGCGTGGCGTGTTGCACGTAACGCCGACCGCCGCCTCCGACGCTGCCGCCAAGGCCAAACCGTCGATGGTCGCTTTCGTCGGGCCTTTGTCGGAGTTCCGCGTGTATCTGGCGACTCAGGGCAGCGCGCTGATCAAAGCCGTGACCGCGCTGAATCAGGCAATTGCCAGCGGCGACCTGGCTCAGGCACAAGCGCTGTACCTGCCGGCGCGTGCGGCTTATCAGCGTCTGGCCCCTGCCGCGCAACGGCTGGCGGAGCTGGACAACAGCATCAATGCCCGCGCCGATTACTTCGAAAAACGTGAGCAGGATCCGGCGTTCGTCGGCTTCCACCGGGTCGAATATGCGCTGTTCCAGCAACGCAGCCTCGACGGCTTGAACCCGGTCGCCGAGCGCCTGCTGGCCGACGTCACCACGCTCAAACAGCAACTGCTGGCCCAATCGCTGCCGCCGGAGCAATTGGTGAGCATCGTGGTGCGCAACCTCAACACCCTGGCCGACGTGCGCGCCGCCAGCGGTGAAGAGGAACGCTACAGCCACGCCGATCTCAATGGCTTCGCCAGCAACCTTGAAACCGCACACAAAGTGGTCGAGCTGCTGCGGCCGATGCTGAGCAAGTCGGCGCCGGAGCTGCTGCCGAAAATCGACGCGGCGCTGAGTGATTTCGACAGCGTACTGAACAGCTTCAAGGCCAAGGACGGCTACGCCACTTACGACACGGTCAGTGGCGCACAACGCAAACAGATCGCCGACAAGGCTCAGGCCCTGGCTGACGCTCTGGATGGCATCGATCCCGCCCTCGGCCTCTCCGGCCTGTAAGCAGAAGACGAATACCGATGAAAGATTTGCAAAACCTCGATCTGCAACGTCGCCGCCTGCTGATGGGCATGGGTGTCGCCGGCGTCGCCCTGGCCGGATCGGCCCTGAGTTGCCCGGCGATGGCTGCATCCCCGGCGCAAGTCACCGAAGCGCCGAGCAGCGACAAGACCGAAGACCGCCACGATTTCCACGGTGTGCACCAGACCGGGATCGTCACCCCGCGCCCGGCGTCCGGCATGCTGGTTTCGTTCGACGTACTGGCCAGCGATCGCCAAGACCTTGAGCGGCTGTTCCGCACCCTCAACGAGCGCATCGCGTTCCTGATGAAGGGCGGCCCGGTGGCACAGGTCGATCCGAAACTGCCACCGCCGGATTCCGGCATCCTTGGCCCGATCGTGACCCCGGACAACCTGACCATCACCGTCTCGGTCGGCGAATCGCTGTTCGACGAACGCTTCGGTCTGGCCGCCGCCAAACCGAAGCGCCTGCAACGCATGGTCGGCTTCCCCAACGATGCGCTGGAGGCCGAGTGCTGCCACGGCGACTTGAGTCTGCAGTTCTGCTCGAACACCGCCGACACCAACATTCACGCCCTGCGCGACATCGTCAAAAACCTGCCGGATCTGCTGCTGGTGCGCTGGAAACAGGAAGGCAGCGTGCCGCCGCAAGCCCCGGTCAAACCGGGGGTGCCGGCGCAATCGGCGCGTAACTTCCTCGGTTTCCGTGACGGCTCGGCCAACCCCGACTCCAACGATGCCAAGGCGATGGACCAGATTGTCTGGGTGCAACCGGGCAGCGATGAGCCGGCCTGGGCGACCCACGGCAGCTATCAAGCGGTGCGGATCATCCGTAACTTCGTCGAGCGCTGGGACCGGACGCCGTTGCAGGAACAGGAAAGCATCATCGGTCGGGTCAAGACCACGGGCGCGCCGATGGGCGCCCACCATGAAACCGAGGTCCCGGATTACAGCAAAGACCCGCAAGGCAAGCTGACCAAGCTCGACGCGCACATTCGCCTGGCCAACCCGCGCACCGCCGCGAGCCAGGCCAACCTGATCCTGCGTCGGCCGTTCAACTACTCCAACGGCGTGAACAAGAACGGCCAGCTCGACATGGGCCTGCTGTTCATTTGCTACCAGGCCGATCTGGAAAAAGGCTTCATCACCGTGCAGACCCGGCTCAACGGCGAGCCGCTTGAGGAGTACCTCAAACCGGTCGGCGGCGGTTACTTCTTCACCCTTCCGGGTGTCACCGGCGACAAGGACTTCATCGGTCGCTCGCTGCTTGACGCCACCCAACCCAAAACAGCTGCCTAACCATAAAAAACCTCGGAGCCGCTCCATGAAAAAGTCGCCACTCGCGTTATTGCTGACCCTCGGTTTGCTCAACACCCCGCTGTCGGCGTTCGCCGCAACAGCGCCGCTGGATCTGGTCGGCCCGGTGTCGGACTACAAGATCTACGTCTCCGAGCAACTGGATGAACTGGGCAGCCACACCAAGCAGTTCACCGATGCGGTGAAGAAAGGCGATCTGCCCACCGCGCAAAAGTTCTACGCGCCGACCCGCGTCTACTACGAGTCGATCGAACCGATTGCCGAGCTGTTCAGTGACCTTGATGCGTCCATCGACTCGCGCGTCGACGACCACGAAAAAGGCGTGAAGGCTGAAGATTTCACCGGTTTCCATCGCCTCGAATATTCGCTGTTCTCGGAGAAGAGCACCGAAGGCCTGACGGCGCTGGCTGACAAGCTGGACAGCGACGTGAAAGACCTGCAGACCCGCGTCGCCGGCCTGACCTTCCCGCCGGAGAAAGTCGTCGGCGGTGCGGCCGCGCTGTTGGAGGAAGTGGCCGCGACCAAGATCTCCGGTGAAGAAGATCGCTACAGCCACACCGACCTGTACGATTTCCAGGGCAACATCGACGGCGCTAAGAAGATCGTCGACCTGTTCCGTCCGCAGATCGAAAAGCAGGACAAGGCGTTCGTTGCCAAAGTCGACAAGAACTTTGCCACCGTCGACAAGATCCTCGCCAAGTACAAGACCAAGGACGGTGGTTTCGAGACGTATGACAAGGTGAAGGACAACGATCGCAAGGCACTGGTCGGGCCGGTCAATACGTTGGCGGAAGACCTGTCCACGTTGCGTGGCAAGTTGGGTCTTAACTGACGGATCTGAGTCGCCAGTAAAAAAGATCGCAGCCTTCGGCAGCTCCTACAGGGTGTTCACATACCCAATGTAGGAGCTGCCGGAGGCTGCGATCTTTTGCTTTTAACGGTTACAAAATCCGGTACAGCAACCGCTCAATCCGCACCCGGCTCACCCGCTTGAGAAACTTCGCCACTCCCGCCGGATACTCCGGCAGAGTCTCAAGGTTCTGGAAGCTGGCAATCCGTGTGGTGTTGCGGAAGATCTCTGCCTGCTCCTTCGCCCGTGGCTCAAGCCACTCGCCTTGCGGATCATCGATCAGCAGCGCGTTTTCCAGGTCGAGACGAAACGCCCGCGGGTTGAGGTTGTTGCCGGTCAGCAGCGTATAGCGCTGATCCACCCACATGCCCTTGAGGTGGTAACTGTTGTCGCCGTCACGCCACAGGTGCAGGTTCAACTGGCCGCTGTCGATGTTGCGCTGATGACGCTTGGCGAAGCGGCGCAGGCTGATTTCGTACAGGTACGGCAGCGCCGCAATCACCTTGAACGGCTCGCTCGGCGGAATGTAGAAATCGTTGGCGGTTTTGTCGCCGACCACGATGTCGATCTTCACCCCACGGGCCAGCGCGCGGTTGATCTCGCGGATGATCGGCAGCGGCAGATTGAAGTACGGGGTGCAAATCGTCAGTTGCTGTTGCGCACTGGCGATCAGCTCGACAATCACCCGGTTCAACGGGTTGTTCTTGCCCACGCCCAGCAGCGGACTCACCGACAGGCCGCTATGCGCTGTACTGCCGGCGCTGGTGTCGTACGCCGCGTATTTGAGACGGCTGCGCAGGTCGCCGATGTCGTTGCGCAGGCTGCGGGTAGTTGGCAGGTTCGGCAGGTCGAGGCGATGCACAGCCTTGGATTCGATCAGACCGTGCTTGACCAGATGGTGCATCGAGTCTGCCAGTTCGCGGCTGTGCAGTACGTGGTAGCGGTCGAAACGGTACTTGTCGAACTTGTGCAGGTAGACGTTGTTCAGGCTCGCACCGCTGTAAACCACACAGTCGTCGATCACGAAGCCTTTCAGGTGCAAGACGCCAAACAGTTCGCGGGTCTGCACCGGGACGCCGTAGACCGGCACTTCACTCTGATGCGTGCGGGTCATTTCCTGATACCACGCCGAGTTGCCCGGCTGCTTGCCGGCACCGATCAACCCGCGCTGGGCGCGCAGCCAGTCGACCACCACGACGATCTCCAGCTCCGGGCGCTTGAGCTTGGCGGCGTGCAAGGCATCGAGGATTTCCTGACCGGCCTCGTCGTGCTGCAGATACAGCGCAACGATGTAGATGCGCCGGGTCGCCTCGGCGATTTTCTCCAGCAGGCAACGACGGAACTCGGCGGCGCCGGACAGAATCGTCACGGCCTCGGCAGTCAGCGGAAAGCTGCGCAGTTTGGGCAGCAAAGAGCGTTTGAAAAGCAACGGCATAGGGCTCGCAATGGGTCGAATCCGAAGAACCCGAGAGCTTACACCATCAACCGGTTCGGGTCTTGTGAGTGTCTGTAAAGAGATCAAAAGATCGCAGCCTTCGGCAGCTCCAACAGGGATCAGTGTAGGAGCTGCCGAAGGCTGCGATCTTTTGATCTTAAAAATAGCTTGCGAAAGGAGAACGATCGTTCTACTGTTTGCCACATGAACGAAATCAATGACACCTCAACCCGCGACATCATTCTGGATGTCACCGAAAAGTTGATCTACAAAAGTGGCATTGCAGCCACCGGCATGGATCTTCTGGTGAAAACCGCCGGCGTCTCCAGAAAAAGCATTTACCGCTACTTCGCCAACAAGGAGGAGCTGACCGTCGCCGCCCTGCAACGCCGCGACGTGCGCTGGATGCACTGGTACCGCAGCGCTGTCGATCAGGCCGAAACCCCGGCCGACCGCCTGCTGAACCTGTTTACCGTGCTCAAAGGCTGGTTCGCCTCGGAAGGCTTCCGCGGCTGCGCCTTCATCAATACCAGTGGCGAGACCGGTGACCCCGAAGACCCGGTGCGCCAGGTCGCCAAAGACCACAAACAGAAGCTGCTCGACTACCTGTGCGAGCTGTGTACCGAACATGGCGTCGAAGATCCGCAACGTCTGGCCAGGCAGTTGCTGATCCTGATTGACGGCGCCATTACCGTAGCGCTTGTGATGGGTGATCACAGTGCCGCTGATAATGCGCAATGCATGGCGCGTAAGTTATTGGACCTGTAACGCCTTAAATAAGCCTGAACCGTTGTTTAATCGTTTATTAGATCGGGAGACTGACAATGTCGACTGCTGCCCAAGTGCGTCCGCCTTTACCGCCGTTCAACCATGAATCGGCCATCGAAAAAGTTCGACTGGCCGAAGATGGCTGGAACTCCCGCGACCCCGAGAAGGTGTCGCTGGCCTACACACTCGACACGAAATGGCGCAACCGCGCCGAGTTCGCCAACAACCGTGAAGAAGCCAAGGCGTTCCTGACCCGTAAATGGGCCAAGGAACTCGATTATCGCCTGATCAAGGAACTCTGGGCCTATTCGGATACGCGGATTGCCGTGCGCTACGCCTATGAATGGCGCGACGATTCGGGCAACTGGTTCCGTTCCTACGGCAATGAAAACTGGGAGTTCGATGAGCACGGCCTGATGTTCCAGCGCTATGCCTGCATCAACGACATGCCGATCAAGGAAAGTGAACGCAAGTTCCATTGGCCGCTGGGTCGGCGTCCGGATGATCATCCGGGGCTCTCCGATCTCGGTCTCTGAGTTCATGTAGATCGAAAATGTGGGAGCGAGCTTGCTCGCGAAGGCGTTGTGTCAGTCAATACTCATGTAACTGACAAACCGCTTTCGCGAGCAAGCTCGCTCCCACATTGGTTTTGTAGTGGTCAGGCGACGGCGGCAGTCTTTTCAGCCTCCAGTTCGCGCACCAACGGCAACACACGCTTGCCGAAATACTCCACCTCCTCCTGAAAGTGCAGAAACCCCGCCAACACCAGATCCACCCCCACCGCTTTCAGCGCCACAATCCGCTCGGCAATCTGCTGTGGCGTGCCGACCAGGTTGGTCTTGAAGCCATCGTTGTATTGCACCAGATCCTCGAACGTCGATTTCGCCCAGTTGCCCTCACCTTCCGGCGACGCCCTGCCCGCCTGCTTCGCCGCGTCACCGAAAGCATTCACCGCTTCCGGGTCGGCCTGGTCGATGATCTGCGCCAGTACAGCTCGGGCCTCTTCTTCGGTGTCGCGGGCGATGACAAAAGCGTTGACGCCGATTTTCACCGAATGATTGTTTGCCGCCGCTTTGGCCCGGATGTCATCGACCTGCGCCTTGATCCCTTCGACGCTGTTGCCGTTGGTGAAATACCAGTCCGAAACCCGCGCCGCCATGTCCCTTGCCGCACGGGAACTGCCACCCTGGAAGATTTCCGGGCGGCCCAGCGGTTTCGGTTTGAGGCTGTAATTGTCGAAACGGTAGAAGTCGCCGCGAAAAGTGAAGTTGTCCTGGCTCCAGATCCCGCGCAGCGAGCGGATGAATTCCTCGGAACGCCGGTAGCGCTCGTCGTGTTCCAGCCAATGTTCGCCGATGGCCTGGAATTCGCCCTTGAACCAACCGCTGACGATATTGACCGCAATCCGGCCGTTGGTGAGTTGATCGATGGTCGCCAGTTGCTTGGCTGCCAGCGCCGGTTGCCAAGGCCCCGGCAGAATCGCCGCGATCACCTTGAGCCTGGTGGTAGCTGCCAGCAGCGCATGACTGAACGCCACCGATTCATGCTGGAACTCGGCACCGTAACCGGCGGTAAAGCGGATCTGCGTCAGGGCATACTCGAACCCCGCCGCTTCGGCGAGTTGCGCCAGTTTGCGGTTGTAGTCGATGCCCCAGTCGGTGCGCTGCTCGATCTTGCTGACCACCAGGCCGCCACTGACGTTCGGCACCCAGTAGGCGAATTTCACGGCTTGCTTGCTCATTGGCGTGTCCTCGGGATATTTGCGGAGATGTGGGGGATAGAGCAGCAAGCGTGCCAGGGTTGAAATGCCCGGTTTTGTTGGGCTTGGGGCTGATGGTGTTGCATTCTTGGAGGGTAATTTGTCGTCGAGGTGTTGGGTAGGCAACAGTTGAATAGCCTTTGCCTGTGCAGGCCGCGTCGCTGGCAAGCCAGCTCCCACAGGTTTTCGGTCTGTTCTCAACATTTGTGATCGCTGAAGATCCCTGTGGGAGCTGGCTTGCCAGCGATGCGGCCATACGGGTCGCCGCAACAGTTGGATACAGGTAACATGTCAGCCCTTCCCCGCAGCCCTTCTGCGCCCTGCCGAATAAGCCGATTCCATGCCTTTCGAACTCAGCGTTGACCTCACCACCCTGGCCATCCTGGCTTTCGTCGCTTTCATTGCCGGTTTCATCGACGCCATCGCTGGCGGCGGTGGTCTGCTGACCACGCCCGCGCTGCTGACGGCCGGCCTGCCGCCACACCTGGTGTTAGGCACCAACAAACTCAGTTCGACTTTCGGCTCGGCCACCGCCAGCTTCACCTTCTACCGGCGCAAACTGTTCCACCCCCGGCAATGGATGCACGCGATCGTCGGTACCCTGGTCGGGGCGTTGACCGGCGCGATTGTTGCCCATTACCTGCCAGCGGAATGGCTGAACAAGATGCTGCCGGTGATCGTCTTCGCCTGCGGCCTGTATCTGTTGTTCGGCGGAACGCCAAAAGCGCCGCTGGACAGCGACGCACCCATCAAGAAGAAATGGCAATCGAGCCAAGGCTTCAGCCTCGGTTTCTACGACGGCGTGGCCGGCCCCGGCACGGGCGCGTTCTGGACCGTCAGCAGCCTGCTGCTCTACCCCATCGACCTGGTCAAGGCCAGCGGTGTAGCGCGCAGCATGAACTTCGTCAGCAACATTGCGGCGCTGTCGGTGTTCATGTTCTCCGGGCAGGTGGACTGGATCATCGGCCTGAGCATGGGCCTGTCGGTGATGGTCGGCGCATTCTTCGGGGCGCGCACCGCGATCAGCGGCGGCGCCAAGTTCATTCGTCCGGTGTTCATCACCGTGGTGCTGGGGCTTACTGTGCGCCTAGCCTGGCAGCACTGGTTCAGCGTGGCCTAAACGGCGCGCCACGTAGACGTCGATCAGGTAACGGGCAATCGATTTTGACGCCGGCAACGGCGGCAGATCGTGCACGTTGAACCACTGGGCGTCTTCGATTTCGTCTTCCTGGCAAACGATCTCGCCACCGGCATATTCGGCATGGAAGCCCAGCATCATCGAGTGCGGGAACGGCCAGCACTGACTGCCCATGTACTGGATGTTCTTCACCTCGATGCTGACTTCCTCGCGCACCTCGCGAATCAGACAATCCTCGGCCGATTCGCCCGGCTCGGCAAACCCGGCCAGCGTGCTGTAGACCCCGGTGACGAAACGCGGTGAGCGCGCCAGCAGGATCTCGTCACCGCGGGTGACCAGCACGATCATGCTCGGTGAAATGCGCGGGTAACTGCGCAATTCACACGGCTGGCAATACATGGCCCGCTCCCGTGGCACCTGGGTCATGGCCTGACCGCAATTGCCGCAAAAGCGATGTTCGCGCGCCCAGGTGCCGATCTGCGCGGCATAACCCAACACCTTGTAGACGGTGTGATCGCCATCGAGCATGAACGCCCGCAGCCCCTTCCAGTTGCAGCCCGGCACTTCGCTGTGACTGTGCAGCTCCAGCAGATACACCGGCTCGCCATCAAGATGGCCGATGCCATGCTCGGCGAGGATCGACAAGTCCTGACGCTTGAGCCATTCCCGGGGGAACAGCGCGCCGTTGTCATCGAACAGAAAGCCTTCGGGGCTGCGCGCCACGGCCCAGCCGCCGGGTTGATCGGTGTCCAGTACTGCAGTGGTCCAGCGAGCTGTCATGGTTTCTCAATCCAGAAATTCAGGTTTCTGTTTACTCATATGGGCGGCCATGGCCACGCGCAAGTCGGTGGATTGCAACATGGCGGCGTTCCAGGTGGCAACGTATTCGAGACCGTCGTCAATGCGGTGGTCACGCATGTAGCTGATCATTTCCTTGGTGCCGGTGACCGCGATGGGCGATTTGCGGGCGATCTCGCGAGCAATGTCCATCACGCCTTCGAGCAGCAGTTCCTTGTCACTGTACACGCGATTGACCAGGCCAATGCTGCGCGCTTCCTCGGCGCCAAAGGTGCGACCGGTATAAGCCAGTTCACGCAGCATGCCGTCGCCGATGATCCGTGGCAACCGTTGCAAAGTGCCAACATCGGCGGCCATGCCGATATCGATTTCCTTGATCGAGAACTGCGCATCTTCCGCAGCGTAACGCATGTCGCAGGCGGCGATCAGGTCGATGGCACCACCGAGGCAATAGCCTTGAATCGCCGCCAGCACCGGTTTGCGGCAATTATCGACGGCGTTGAACGAGGCTTGCAGGGTCAGGATCTTGCGCCGCAGCAGACGCGCGTTACGGCCGACGTCCTTGCCCAGCTCATTGGCGACGCCAGCGAGCATCATCAGGTCGATGCCGGAGGAAAAGTGTTTGCCGTTGCCGCTGAGCACCACCACTCGCACTTCGTCGGTGTCATCGATCCACTGGAAAATCTCGACGATCTCGCTCCAGAACGCGGCATTCATCGAGTTGATCTTCTCCGGGCGATTGATCTGCACATGCGCGATGTTGTCGGCCAGTTCGACGCTGGAGGCGGTGTATTGAGTCATGGCAGTGATCCTTTACCGGGCAGAAAATGAGGCCCGAACTATAACAAGGCATCACGATGGCGGTTCGGCCAAATGCGGGACTGACTTCCACAAAGAATTTTGCCGCGCTCCAGTCCGTGTAGGAGCTGCCGAAGGCTGCGATCTTTTGACTTTGAAGATCAAAAGGTCGCAGCCTGCGGCAGCTCCTACAGGCTTTGTATCGATGCAAAAATGTGGGAGCCAGCCTGCTGGCGATGAGGCCGCCCCGATCTAACCGCCCTTCACCGCCACATACGCCGCCGTCTCATAAGGCACCGTCAGCACATGCCGCCCACGCAACGCCGGCTCCGAGGCAATCAGCGCGCGAATCTGCTCATCGACCTTGTCCCGCTGCGCCTGCGGCAACGCGGCAATGAAACTGGTGGAGCGCACCCGATTGAAAATCACGTCCTCCGGCGAGCCGGTATGTCCATGGTGGAACTGCTGCAAGTGCAACGGCCCGAACGCCGGATGCGGAAACACCTGACGCCATTGGCCGGTGTAGTAACGCGGCGTGTCCCCTTCCAGCGCGTTAACGATGGCATCGAGTTTCGGTACCCAACTGACTTGCGTGTCGCGCAGGTTCCAGATCAGGCCAAGCTTGCCGCCGGGCTTGAGCACCCGAGCGATTTCGCTCAAGGCCTCGGGCGTGGCGAACCAGTGAAACGCCTGCGCGCAGACCACTGCATCCACCGACGCATCCGGCAGTGGCAGATCGGTCGCCGTACCGCTCACCGCCAGCACCTGCGGCCAGGCGGCGGAAAGTTTTTCCAGCATCTGCGCCACCGGCTCCACGGCGATTACCTGTGCGTCAGTCGCCACCAGCCGGCCGGTGAACTTGCCGGTACCGGCACCCAGATCGATGACCGTCTTGTGACTGTCCAGACCCAACGTCTGGGTCAACCACTGGCTGACCTGCGGCGGGTAGTCCGGGCGCCCCTTGATGTAGGTGTCGGCGGCAGTCTTGTAGCCGGCAGCAGCGGAGTGATGGACCTGATCGTTCATGGCAGTTCCTCGTATGGCAGCGCGGAGGCATCGTCAGGCGCTGGATGGACGGCTGGCGTTCTTGAGCATAACGCCACAATTTGCGCTTACCTTGAACAGAGCCTGACAAAGCAATGAATAAAATGCCGTGCTGTGGTGTTCAAAGTGAAACATAACCCTCTGTGGAGCCTTGCCCATGACTATCCGTTCCGTTATGTTCGCCGCCCCGTTGCTGCTGGTGACCGCGTTGTCTGCATCGATGGCGTTTGCCAACGGTGATGAAAGTGCGCCCGTGCAGAAACCCAATTGCCCCAAAGGCCAGGTCTGGGACAGCCAATCGCAGAAATGCGTGATGCAGACTAGCCGTGCCGTGCCGGATGCCGACCGTACCGATTACGCCTACAGGCTGGCCAAGGACGGTCGATACGAAGAAGCCCTGGCCCTGCTCGACACCCTCAAACAACCGAACACTGCCAAAGCCCTCAACTATCGCGGTTACGCCACGCGAAAACTCGGGCGTACCGATGAAGGCATCGGCTATTACCTGCAATCGGTGAAACTCGATCCGCAGTACGCGCAAGTGCGTGAATACCTCGGCGAAGCCTATGTAATCAAGGGCCGCGTCGACCTGGCGCAGGAACAGTTGCAGCAGATCAAATCGATTTGCGGAACCTCTTGCGAGGAATACCAGGACCTGGCTGAAGCCATCAACGATTCATCGAAAACCTGAAACAGATAAAGGAACGCCACCATCGTCAGCGATCAGGCATTCAGAGCAGAACTCGGACAGCATCTGGCGCGACTGTGGCGCTACGGCCTGCTGCTGTCGCGCAATCGGCACGTGGCCGAGGATCTGGTGCAGGCCACGTGCGTGCGGGCGCTGGAACGTGCCGACCAATACGTGGCTGGCACGCGCATGGATCGCTGGCTGCTGAGCATCCTGCATTCGATCTGGCTCAATGAAGTGCGCGCCCGCCGGGTGCGTCAGGGGGCGGGCCAGGTCGATGCCGACGGGCAACTGGCCTTCGACGGCGAATACGCCGCACAAACCCACGTCATGGCGGCGCAGGTGATTCGCCGGGTCGATGCGTTGCCGGAAACCCAGCGCGAAACCGTGTACCTGGCTTACGTCGAAGGCCTGTCCTACCGCGAAGTTGCCGAGATCCTGCAAGTGCCGATCGGTACGGTGATGAGTCGTCTGGCCACCGCGCGGCTGAAACTGGCCGAATACCCGCCGCTGCAAGCCGTGCCGAAAACCACCGGAGGTGACCGCCCATGAACAAGCCCTCCGACGAACAACTGGTGGCCTACCTTGATGATGAGCTGGACCCGGCGTATCGCAAGCAGCTCGACAGCGCAATTGCCGACGACCCGTTGCTCAGCCTGCGCGTGCAATGGTTCGAGCGCAGCAGTCTGCCGTACAAGGATGCCTATGACGAACTGGCGCAACAGGCGCCGCTGGAGCGTTTGCAGGCGCGCCTCGATGCCATCCCCGCTCCCCAGCGGCCGGGCTTGAGTCGACGCTGGTTTATCGGTGCGGCTGCCGCGAGTCTGCTGGCGGGCGGCGTATTGGCCGATCGCCTGTTTCTCGCCTGGCAGTCACGGCAGGCGCATAACTGGCGCGCCTTGGTGGGCGACTATATGGCGCTGTATGTGCCGCAGACGCTTGATCATTTGCCGGGCGACGAAGCCAGCCAGCGCGTGCAACTGCGTGCGGTGAATGCACGATTGGGGCTGAGTCTGTCGCCGGCACTGGTGAGGTTGCCGGGCGCGGAACTCAAACGTGCACAAATGCTCGAGTACGACGGCGTACCGATTGCGCAACTGACCTATCTGGACGCCCGGCATGGGCCGCTGGCCTTGTGCGTGACCCGCTCCAATAGCGGCAGCCGGCCACTGGCGCACGAACGGCGCCATGAAATGAACGTGGTGTACTGGACCGAAGGCGAGCATGCGTGGATGTTGATCGGGCGCAACCCGGCGCCGGAACTGGAAGATCTGGCCAGGCGCCTGATCGAACGGTTGAGCGCATGAGTGCCGCTGCCATTATGCTGAGCGCGTGATTATCCAAGGAGGAACCACCGATGCAGATTTCACCCCGCAGCGCCCTGCTGGTCATTGACGTGCAGAACGACTTCACCCCGGGCGGCCAGTTGGCCGTACCCGAGGGCGATCTGATCGTGCCGCTGATCAATCGCCTCAGCGGCCTGTTCAAACAAGTGATCATTGCCCAGGACTGGCACCCGAGCGGCCACGCCTCGTTTGCCTCGAGTCACCCCGGGCGCAAGCCTTACGATGTGATCCAGTTGCCCTACGGCGAGCAGGTCCTCTGGCCGGATCACTGCGTGCAAGGCACCGTCGGCGCCCAATTTCACTGCGAGCTGAAGCTGCCCCACGCGCAACTGATCATCCGCAAGGGCTGCAACCCGGACATCGACAGCTATTCGGCGTTTGTCGAGGCGGACCGGCGCACCACCACCGGTTTGGCCGGATACCTGAAAGAACGCGGTATCGACACGGTGTACATGGTCGGTCTGGCGCTGGATTTCTGTGTGATGTTCTCGGCGCTGGACGCGCGGGCGGCGGGGTTCAATACGTTTGTGGTGCTGGATGCCTGTCGCGCGATTGATATGGAGGGCTCACTGGCGACGGCCATGGAGCGGATGCAAACGGCCGGCGTTGGCCTGATCCAGTCAAACCAACTCATCTGACCCTGTAGGAGCTGCGGCACGCTGCGATCTTTTGATTCTGATTTCAAGAACAAGATCAAAAGATCACAGCCTCGTTTCACTCGACAGCTCCTACAGTGGGTTGATGCTCAGCTTGCAGTGGGCAACCACAACCTGAACCGCGCCCCACCCAACGGCGAGCTTTCCACCGTCAGCGTTCCGCCCTGCGCCTCCAGCGCCCGGCGGCTGATGGCCAGGCCCAGACCAAAACCACCGGTAGCGCGGTCGCGGCTGCGATCCAGGCGATAGAACGGTTCGAAAATCCGCTCGCGCTCGTCATCCGGGATACCAATCCCATCATCGTCGACCCAGATCCCGCAGCCATCAGGGCTGACCTGCACGCCAATCTGGATACGCTTCTCGCAATAGCGCATGGCATTGCGCAGCAGGTTCTGGATCGCTCGGGCGGTCAGACGCGGATCCAGCGAAAAGCGTTCGAGCTGACCATGCAGCAGCACATCAATGACGATGTCCGGTGATTCCAGCTCTTCATCGACGCTGCCCAGAATGCTGTCGATGAACTCATCCAGCGAAACCTCAACCTGTTCCGGTAATTGCGCCGGATTCTGCAGGCGGCTGTAAGACAACAGTTCCAGCACCAACTCATCCAGTTCACGAATGTGCGCCACCAGCCCTTGCAGGCGCTCGCGACTGGTCGCCGGCAAATCATCGGACAGCGCCAGGGCCAGACCGAAATCCAGACGGGTCAGCGGCGTGCGCAATTCGTGAGACACCGCATTGAGCAGGTCGCGCTGCTGGTTGAGCAAATCCTCGATATCGCCGGCCATGGTGTCGAAGACATTGGCCAGGCTGCCGATGTTGGAGCTGGCGGGAATCTGCGTACGCTCGCTCAGGTGGCCTTTACCGAAGCGCTCGGCGGCACCCTTGAGACGCTCCAGATCACGCCAGTGCGGGCGAATCCACAACAGCAGGCAGGCGAGCATGGTCGCGCCGATCAGCACGTTGATGCTCCAGTACAACAGATTGACGTCCAGCGGATCCGGCGGCACCACCATTTGCACCGCGACATCGTCGTTCAGCGGGGTCACCGCCAACGTGCGCCAGCCCCAATCACCTATACGCACCACGTTTTCCCCACGGCGCAAACGCGCCTGCTCGGGGGCGGTGAAACCGGCGTCGTCGATGCGCGCCAGAACGATGTGCAGCGGCTGAAAGTCCTTGTCCATCGACTGCGCCAGCGCCGGCCATTGATCCTGCGGCACCGCGTGAAACTGGCGGGTAATCAGCGATTGCAGGCCCCGCGAATAGTCGAGGTTATAAGTGATAAAGCGCTCGCGGAACGCCATGATCACCAGATCCGGCACCAGATAGATTGCCGCGCTGTAGGAGACGATCGTCACCAGATACAGGCGAAACAGGATTCTGAACATCAGCTCAGCATTCCCATTCGGAACGGCTGAACAGATACCCCTTGCCCCATACGGTCTTGATCTTGCGCGCCTCGCCCGCGTGGTCGTCGAATTTGCGCCGCAGCTTGGAAATCGCCACGTCCACCGAACGATCGGTGCCGTTGAACTCGATGCCGCGCAGACGTTGCAGGATCTGATCGCGACTCAGCACTTCACCGGCATGCCGGGCCAGCACCACCAGCAAATTGTATTCGCCGCTGGACAGCTCCACCGGCTGCTCGCGCCAAGTCACAGTGCGCTCGGACAAATCGATGCACAGGTTGCCCATGACGATCCGGTCATTGACCGTCATCGGCTCACCAAGGCTGCTGCGGCGCAGCAAAGTACGCACCCGGGCCAGCAGAACCCGTGGCTCGCAGGGCTTGGTGACGTAATCGTCGGCGCCCATTTCCAGGCCCAGCACCTGATCGTGGCTGTCGTCGCGGGCGGTCAGCATCAGAATCGGCAGCGTCGCCGAATCGGCCCGCAGCAGACGGCAGACTTGCAGGCCGTCAAGCCCCGGCAGCATCAGGTCGAGAATGACCAGATCCGGCGGATTGATCCGTGCCCGTTCACGCACATGGTCGCCACGACCGATCACGCTGACGGAGTAACCGTTGCGCTCCAGGTAGCTGGAAATCAGTTCGGCGAGGGCGGTGTCGTCTTCGACCAGGAGGATGTTGGGCATGGGGGTGTTCCAGATATTGCTGTGGTGGATGTCAGACCCTCTTCGCGAGCAGGCTCGCGCCCACATCGATTTTGCGTCGTTCACAAAACCT